>Ga0268298_10002206_pt1 | contig 21581 bp, 19 predicted proteins | sample WWTPWeurt_MetaG_FD_194462 | JGI IMG/M metagenome (GOLD analysis project Ga0268298, IMG submission 194462) | Activated sludge microbial communities from WWTP in Nijmegen, Gelderland, Netherland - WWTP Weurt | ecosystem: Engineered > WWTP > Aerobic digester > Activated sludge | place... | reverse complement strand
ACTTCTCCTTTGATGGTTTGAACACGTCATTTAGTCCCTTGAAAGACGCTAACTTCAAAGCTGAAGTTAAGGTGTCTCAAGGGACTCTTACGTTGTATGGTATTCAGAAAGAACCCTTTGTCATGGCACCACAAATTCAAAAGAAACATGTATCCTTGCTAAAGTCCAACTTACAGAAGTGTGTTCGTCGCAAGGATAGTGATAGGGCAATCAGAACGGCCATGGCATTGTTCTCATACTCTCCTTCAGAGGCCCTTAGAAGGATACCCATCGTCATGATAGAGGACACGCTTCCACATCCGGAGTCCTTCTGTTTATTGGTCTGGTGGATGTGTGCTGTAAGTAAAGGGTATAAGTTATCCCAACAGGAAGTGTCTAGTATGCTTGGGATTGTTTATATGATGTGTCAGACAACTGTCTTTGAACCATTTCATAGTCACCACGTGGGTAGGGGAGAACTTACTCTAAGTAAAAACACCCCAGAAGGTAAATTCCTTCAGTGTCTGGACCTACGTAAACAATACAGAGGGATGAAAGTGGATGGTCAGATGCTTGAGTATCATATTGACCTATGGACGGCTAGATTCGCTAAGTTTCCCACTGGTAAGCCTAATGCCTGGTATGATCTGATTTCAGCCCAGGAAGAGTTCACCGTTTCGGAAGAAGACGTGAAAATACCCTTTAGCAAAGATGACATTCTTCCCGAAGCTGTAGATTACCATTGTTACACAGGAATTCTCAAAGACTTGCCACCAGGTAGCCACGTCCCTATCTGGATGTGTCGAAGTCGAATTAACCTTAGAACTCCTCTATCTAAGTATAACATAGCTTCCCCTGAAATCTGGGCACACTATCGTAAGATCGAGGAGAAGGTAGAGAAATACTCACAGTGGATTATTAAGAGATTGGAGTTCGAATAAGAGTCGTATACTGATTAAATACCCCTAGGGGTATTTAAGGGTTTCATATCGTATCTACATAAACGTCAATGTCCTTTAAATAGTGCCCCATCCTAGGGACAAAAATATGGTCATTACATCTATTTGATACGATAATTGAGGACTGGCTGGGTAGTCCCTCAGCCGCCATAGGGAACGCTAGTATTTATAGGGACTTTTCAAGGGGTAGAATTTTGGAGATACGAAGTTTTGGACCTCTTGAATGCATCTGGAAAAATGATCATTTCTTACACGAGCGGAAGTTGCCTTCAACAGACCATACAAGATGAACGCATCAAGAAATGCCCAAGCCGTCTATGCGGCTATCGGTCAGTCATTCATGACCGAAGAAGAGGATAAGCAAGCAGAGTGTGTATTGTCCCTCTCTACTCCCAGCGATGATGACAAGAAGTTCAACTGGATCACAGTTCCATACGGAGGGACCGCTTTCTCAGTGTATCATCTTCCAGACTTCAAGACGTATGTAGAGAACCCAACGCACACTGATCCCAAGAGAGTATATCAGTCCTTGGGATTCATGGCTACTCGGATGAATCGATTGTTGACCCTTCCTGACTTTATCAAGGATCTAACGGTCAAACAAGTCACCGATGAGCTACGTTTGGGGGTTCTTCAAGATCTCTTGGAAGAGTGGAAGAATGACCAATTTCCTGACGACAATGTGGCAGCAGCTGGTATTTGCGGGTTCAAACAACTCATCGAAGCCAAGTGTACCCATTCCTTTGACATGGATCAAGCCGAGGCTGCCCTTCAGGGTCATCCAGCTGGAACATGGCTGATTCGTCCTTCAAACATGGGGAAATCGGACGGAAGTGGTGACGTCACCGTGTTTACCGTCAGCTACGTGAGAGTGGACGGTGCTATCTGGCATTCCCGACTCGTGGACGTGTATGGGGTCGGAGTGTATCTGGGTGACCTAGAGGTCACCCCAAAAGAAATGCTGGTTAGGGGTGACATGAAAGAGATCATTCAGGCCTGGGGGCACGCGCCGCCTCCGTTTGCATGTGTGACAGATGCATTGATGAGTTACATACAGCAGGGATACTACAAGCCCTCTCTTCTGGTGTATAACTCTTCTGGGAAGGTCGAATATGCCTCGATGGGTTAACTTTCATATGTATAATACCCCTAGGGGTATTATACATCGTTATTATGGGACCCGTTTTGGAAAGTGATTTTAGATACGATTAGTTTGTGGGGATTCTAAGCCAACCTGGCATCTACTGAAATACCGAAACAAGCGCACCGACATCTACCGACAACATGAAATTTCTCTGCTACATTCAGAACAACACAGGAGGAACCTTCCTCACCAACGAAAACCTGGGACGAACTGTCATCTTCGCCATTCCTGACGACATCAAGACTGACGCTGACGTATGTGCGACAAACTGGGATCCACTGGCTCAGCGATTCGATCAGATCCTTTTTGACCCTCTTGACTTGAACGACACGGATTGCTACTGCTGTGGAGAGCGATGGAAGTTCGTTGGTGAATTCCCCAGCTGGTCCCAAGCGAAGAAACATATGAGTGGACGTGTAGTTGTTCACACGTATCAACCTGACGGAAGCTGGTCCGTCAAGACAAAGGGAAAGCCCGAAGAGCCGATCATCTTTCAATCCGACAAGGAACTTAGAGAGTTCCTGTATCACCGCCGTCAACGAGAGGCATTCAACTCGGGAAACACCGAGTCTCCCTATGACGATGAGGTCTCTACCGCCATCATGAACTACTCGGTCAACTCGGCCAAACAGACCTATATGTAAACACCTGTATCTGTTAATTAATAAAAGTATTCGTTGATACCCCTCGGGGTAAATCAACACTTACGTTTAATGTCTGGACGGGGGAACTGTCTTACATTCAGTTATCTGCGGGGCTGTCCAGGTGATTCTAGTTCGGCAAAAAGGGCACTTTCTTGATCGTTTCCGAATTAACAGTAGCACGCAGTCGATGCATAGCAGGTGTCCGCATTCTAAGGACAGTATGAACTTCTCTTCGTCACAAAGAAGGCAGAGCATCACTTCATCAACAACGGGATACCGGCCAGGCTGGCTATACTCTTGTACACTTGACCATAAAGGGGGGAATAACTCAGTTTGTTTTGATCAGCTGCTTCTCTGCCTTTATCCCCTGGACGAGGAACGTTCCATGTGGGCCCATATTCATATTCCAGATACCAGACAGGATCGGCCGGGATATTGATATTCACCTTATCTGGACCCCATGTCATCGTTTGAAGAGGAAATACCTTATTGTAAGGAATGGTAAAGGTTTGTCTAGTCAAGTTAGTCTTAGTAGCATCTAGTGTATAGATGGCAATGTCACACCCGATACTAGTCCCCTTAATCCAAACCTTAAGTTTCAAAGGATCTCTGTCCAGTGAATACTTCTTTGGATCTAGCTGTTGCTGTAACAAAGCGAAGCAAGCATCCTGATCTGAGTCCAGTATGGCCATGTCTCCATCCATGTCATCCTTAATGACCCCACCATCCCTGTATGCGCCCAGTAGTGTCCCAAAATCTGCATAGGTCTTAGGACCCAAAGCTTTACTCACGTCATTAACCATCTGGTAGATGAGTTTTTCTCGCTTCTGGTTAACCCAAGGGCGAATGATCCAAGATAACAGGATAACCCCTACAATAAGAACTACAATGACGATGAGAGCTAGCTTAACCGGACTCATTTACCTATGGACATATTTTCTTTTACTCTCCTGTAGATGAACACGCCCACGACTATCAACAGGATAATGATAATAAGGGGAACTCCGTAGAGTTTCCACAGACAGGGAAGTCTGGCTTGACCGTGATAAACACTACATGTCCTATACAATGCGGCATATGAATTGACAGGATCATACGCGGCTGATTTGGTCCGTAGAACTATGTCTCCTCCATTCGTCTTAACCGACCCGTCCGAGTTGTTAAACGACAGCTGTGTGGATCTGTCATAAGCAAAGATATGGGTCTTAATTGGCTTCTGATAGTATTGGTTATAAACGTTACCCATCATTATTGGCCCCGTAATAGACATAGTAGAAATGTAATTGCCCATGCTTTCTGTTTTCAGGTTATAGAGACATTGCTGCAAAGTCTTCACCAACACAGGTTGACCGGGGACACATGCCAGAAAAGCCTGATAAATCCCATTACTCCACCATCCTTTGTCTTTGATGATGTATAGCTCTGTATCTGGATTGATAATTTCCCTTAAGGGCTTTTCAAGGACAATATCCAAATCAATGTATACTCCTCCTTCTCTAGCCAAGACAGCATATCTCCAGAAATCTGCCTTAAAGGCTCCTGGTTTGATCTTGTTGAATGCATCTACATATTCCTGCCCATAATATGTTAAGAGGTATGTTTTGCACTCCTCATCCCCATAGAAGTGGTATTCATACTCGGGATTGTCTTCTTGTAGTTTCAGAATGGTTTGATAGATCTCAGGCTTGACCATGAGAGATTTCCATGTCTGAAAAATCTTAAGAGGGATCTTCGGGACCGTTGTCGGTTCCAATTTTCTGGGCGTGAATACAGGAACCTGGATCATAAAAATGAAAGCTAGTTTATTAGACGCCACATTAAAAATGGCAACTCAGGACTGGACCCCGATTGTGCTCCGAAAGGATGAGAAAAGAGTGCACCGCCAAAATCCTCCCGGAACCAAAGCGTTCAAACAACTCGACAGCGATGACCCCCTTCCTCCGCAGAAGATGTCAGTGGCCGATCGTAACTCTATCGTGAACAAGAGAATGGCTAAGAAGTGGACTCGGGCTATGCTGGCCCAGCATGCAGGTGTGACAGAAAACGATGTCCGTGATGTGGAACAACTGACACATCAACCCTCTGCCACTGTGCTGGCCAAGATTAAGAAGGCTCTAAAGTAAAGGTATAATTACCCCTAGGGGTATTATACTATTCTACTGCTTCCGTGGGTCGGCGGCCCAATACTCGTCCATTTCCCGATCCAGCTGGTCCCGTTTCTCTTGGTCGGACATCCTGGACCACTCGCTGGCAACCTTTTGTTTCCTTGCCTGCTTTCTCGGTCGGTTCTTTGTCACTACAATGACCCTGCGATGGAGCTGTCCCAACTTGAATCCGGCTAACAGTCCCGCTGCATAGGCGTCACCCGCCTGCTTGGCGAATGTCTCAATATCGATGGTGGTGCTCATGGTGGTATCTCTTCAACCGGGGACTTTCAGTATGTTCATTTTTGATCGTTGATTCCCCCTATTAATACATGAATAAAAACGTGGGACCAAAAAGTGATTGATAAGGGAAATAAACTAGGCTGAAAATAACCACCGGAAGCCATGGATTCTTTTGTTAGCTTTTCCTACAGCTGGCATGTGGATGATGAGGGAGTTCTTCATAACTTTGGCCTTACGCCAGACAACAAAAGTGTCCACATTGAAATCCCCGATTTCACCCCTTACACATACATGGAACTCCCTACAGGTATTGAATGGTCCGATGCTCGTCGTCAAGCCATTCTGTCTACTATCAGGGAGTTTCCCAGTGACATCCAACCTGTGACGAAGAGCTTCATGAATAAGCAACGTTTGTATTATGCAAACGTGGTAAAGAACCCAAAGTATGAGGAAGAACTTAAGGAGGGAAAGAAGACAGAGAAATACAAGTATAAGACCTTCCCCTACTTGTTCCTTGCTTTCCAGACCAAGGAAGCCATGATGGGGTTCATCAAGAAGATGAGTTACGGAACTTACATTCCCAGTCTGGGTAAGAAGATCAGATTCAAGTTCCATGAACAGGATGCTTCTCCCGTCTTGCAACTGACCACGTGTCGAAGCCTTCCTGTCACAGGGTGGATCTCTGGAAAGGGTAAGCCCCAGATGGGTATTGACAAGATTTCCACATGCAACTACGAGTATCGTGTCAGTTGGAAGGACTTGGACACGTGTAAGGACAGCAGCATCATTCAGATTGTTCCATGTCCAAGGATTCTCATGTTCGATTGTGAGGCCAATTCGGACAACATCGCAACCATGCCTAAGAATAGGCCTAACGACAAGATCTTCCAAATCTCCCTTGCTACCATGGTTCATGGCACCCCGAAGGTGGATAAGCACCTCTTAACCTTGGGACATCCAGATCAGAAGGCAACGGGTGAAGATGTGATCATCCATGAATACAAGACCGAAGGGGACTTGTTCGTTGGGTTTACGGAGCTTATTCATCAGATCGATCCTCACATTATCGGAGGATACAACATCTTGGGCTGGGACTTCAACTACATGATTCAGAGGGCTAAGCTGAATGGGGTCTTTTCAGAGTTCACAAAGTTGGGCTACTTGTCAGGGGTGCAGTGTAAGGAGAAGAAGATCTCCTGGAGTAGCTCTGCTTTTAACTCACAGAACTTTATCTTCCTTGACATTGTGGGGCGTCTGGTGATAGATATGTTGCCCATTGTTCGCAGGGACTTCAAGATGAACAAGTATGATCTGGGCAGTGTAGCGACTGAGATTCTTGGTCAGACAAAGGATCCCTTGTCCCACAAGGGTATCTTCAAATGCTATCGCATGTTTACACCCTCAAGCCTGGCATTGGTTGGAAAGTATTGCGTGCAAGACTCCAATGTGACCCTCATGTTGTTTGACAAGTTGAAGACCTGGATCGGTAGCTGTCAGTTGTCTGCTACCTTTAGGGTCCCCATCATAGACCTGTATACACAAGGGCAGCAGGTGAAGATCTATGCACAGGTGTACCGCGATGTGTTGAACAAGAACTTTGTGGTGGAGAAAGATGGATACACCTGTGCGGAAGATGAGGCTTACACGGGTGCCATTGTGTTGGACCCTATTCCCGGTTTGTATGAGGATGTGATCACCTTCGATTTTGCCAGTTTGTATCCTAGTGTCATTATTGCGGGAAACATCTGCTACTCTACCCTAGCTACAGATCCAAACATTCCAGATTCGGACTGCAACATCTTCGAGTGGGAGGACCATATGGGTTGCCCTCACGACAAGACAAAGAGAACGACCAAGGTGAAGAAGGTCCTTTGCTGTAAGAGACGATACAGATTCCTTAAGTCTCCCATTGGGGTCATTCCTGGTATCTTGATGAACCTGTTGTCAGAGAGAAAGAAAACCAAGAAAGAGATGGAGGCTGTCGAAGCTCAGGCGAAGGAGGAGAAGGACCAGGAAAGGAAGAAGGCACTGTTGATGTATGCCACTGTATTGGACATGAGACAGCTGGCTTTGAAGATTAGTGCCAACTCCATGTATGGTGGTATGGGAGTAAGAAAAGGAAAGCTCCCCTTCATGCCGGGGGCTATGTGCATTGATGGTGATGCTCTTATTTCAATGGGAAATGGCACGACAAAACGACTGAACCAGCTAAACAATACCAAGAGTCTCTATGCATATGGGGATGGACAAGTTATGTCTTCCGGACATGGTATAATCTACAAGGGGGAGTGTCCGACCGTGCAAGTTACCTTGTTAGATGGAAGAAAATTAACTTGCACCCCAGACCATCGATTCATGACCCTAGAAGGATGGGTTGAGGCTTCTGATTTGATTGGCAGGGTGAAACAAGATGACGATCAATCGTTCGAAATCTCTCAATCTTCCAAGGTTATGGTAGGATTAGAACTTCCGGAAGACATTAATGGGGAAGATGAAAAGAGTTGGAGTCTCCTCGGAATAAATATGGACAGTGATCGAGACTGGATTCTCACATTTGCCCGAGTGCTTGGATATGTTCTCGCCGACGGTAGTCTTAGTGGAGATCAAAACCACTGCGAAGGGAGCGTATCTGTTGGAACATTAATGGACGCGACTTCATTCGTTCGAGATATCAATACTCTCACAGGGAAAACTCCTTCTATTACCCCATGTGTTAGGGAAAATCTCAAAGGAAGCACATACAAGATCGGTATCCCTGTCAAACTTGTTAGACAGTTCATCTCCCTCGATGGTATTCAAACCGGAAAGAGAACGGTCCAGGTCCCTCAACTTCCAGCATTCTTGTTTGATAACTGTCCCCTTTCAGTTACACGGGAGTTTTTAGGAGGGTTGTTTGGAGGTGATGGTATCTCTCCTTCTCTGTCTGTCAGTCACCCTTCTTTTACACCTATTGGGCTGGATTGGCAAATCATCGCACAGTTTAAGGAAGAAATGGCTTCAGTGATGACTAGCCTTTGCTCTCTTCTAGCTAAGTTTGGAATTGTATTTACCCCGAAAACACCTTCGCTTGCTAGAATTGATAGATTCCCTCCGGCGGACCATAAGGAGAATCCCAGGTGGTCTTTTGGTATTGTAGCCCTCACAAATGCAAGCCTATTGTTTGCCCAAAAAATAGGGTTTCGATACAGTGTTAACAAGAATGCCCGTCTGATGGTTGCTAGTTCGTATCAACGATTTTGTGACACAGCGAAAGCTCAGAGAACTTCTGTAGTGTTAAAGACCTCAGAGTTATTTGACATCGGAAACACAACCATGAAAGAGGCACTCGAAGCAGCTACATCATCGGTATATCTAAACGAAAGTCCAGTTAATGCATGGTGTTCCTTCCCGTCGTTGACAGACATTTACCGATACAGAACGCAGCCCCACAAGTTAGAAGGGCTTAAACTACTGTCTAAGTATTTCCCTACGGCCGCCGAATATGCAGAGACAGTTGGGGCCAAGGAGTGGTTCGATGACAGATACGCTGTTAACCGGGACAGTTACGCCATTCCGTGTATGAATCTTAGTGTTATTGACGTTAGACACGCCGGAGAGAAACATGTGTATGACATCATTGACGTCCCCGAAGAGTCCTTCTTTGCTAATGGCATGTGCGTTCACAATTGCACGACATCCGGAGGTCGAGAAGCCCTTATGAAAGCGAAGAGAATCATGGGTGAACTCTTTCCTCACCTTGATGTGTATGGTGATACCGACTCCCTCATGGTGGTTCTTGAGAAAATGGAGAGATTCCACAATGCTGAGGGAAAGGTTGACTATAAGCTGTTAGAGAAGGAGGCGCACAATATCTCTGCCAGTGTGTCTAAGGAGTTTCCACCTCCTATGAAGATGGAATTTGAGAACATTTCGAAGAAGTTCTTCATCCTGACAAAGAAGAGATACATTACGGAGCTCACCAATGGCAAGTATAAGAAGAGGGGTGTAATGGTATCTCGCCGTGACAATGCAGCTGCCTGCCGAGCTATCTATGAGTTCATGTTGAAGGGAGTGTTTGCGGGCAAAACACAAATCCAGATGGAGAACGACGTCATTGACATGCTCAACGACATGTATGCTCATAGGCACCCCACAAGGGACTATTGTATCACCAAGAGCATCAAGGAGATCGACCAATACAAGGTGAAACCTCCTGATAAGGACCCTGTAAAGAGGGCCAAGCAGTTTGCTAACAAAATGCTGGATCCTAAGTATCACACAGATGCAGACTATCTTATCCGTGCCTTGCCAGCACATGTTCAACTAGCTGAGAGAATGCGTCGCCGTGGACAGTTTGTGGAAGCAGGGAGTCGTTTGGAGTTCGTAACGACCACGATGGGTGGGCCCAAAGCAAAGATGTGGCAGAAGATAGAGTCAGCAGATTACTACAAGGACCACTCTGACATTATCCGTCTGGAGATGAACTACTACTGCAAAGCCCTTGTGAACCCGGGAGATCAAGTGATGGAAGTGATGTATAAGCGCAAGGGGTTTTTCAAGGAACAATATGCCCTCCGTCAGACCAAGGCTAAGTGCCTTGAGGAGCTAACTGAACTGTTTAACAGCATCCCCGTACTGGTAGATTAGCCATCCAAAAAATGAATAACTATAATATCCCTAGGGATATAATAAAAATGGCGTCTGTCCTATTTCTCGACTTCGACGGGGTCATTGCCATCCCATGGACCAATCCTGTTCAGCTGTATGACCATACAGCTGAGATGATCAAGACCCTAGCGGCTGAGTATACATTGTGTCTGGTCTCTTTCAATCCTACTGCTCCGGCAGAACTGGACAGATTTGGTCTAACCAAGTATTTTAAGGCCATCCGAGCAGGCCTACCTGTAGTTAAGACAGAAAAGGGGGCTCAAGAAAGGATCCATAAGCAGATACAGATCAGGGACATCCTAGACCATGAACTTTCTGACATGAAGATCCAGGAGATGAGTTTCTATGATGATTTTGACCATAACATCAAGTGGGTAAGTAAGTCTATCCCGGAAGTCAAGTGCGTCTTTGTAGACAATGCAAGGGGATTAACCTGGGTTACCGTAAGAGAAAACACAAAGAAGCGTTTGTCATGCCAAGAGATCCCTAAGGGAAGTGATGGTCAGCCAGATCCCTTTGGAGTTCCTGGTATCAATCCCAAGGAACCCCTGGGTCATGCTATTATGTAGATACACCGAGGTGTATTAACTTGTGATTACTTTGCTTATGTCCTTGCTAACTATCTTTTTAACTCTTTTCTTTTTGATCTTCTTAACTCTCTTCTTAATCTTAGGTTTCACATGGGTCGATTGTTGGAGGATCCAATTCGCTTTTTTTCCCGTTAACCTCCAGTTCCAGTCGGGAAATACGAGATGACACTGCAGCCCTGTAACGAGAGACACGGACGTTGATCTCTCTGTTAACTTCATCCAGGCTGGCCTCCAGTGCTGCCATTTTCTGAAGGAGATCGTCCTTCTTGGCCTGAAGGGTCTTTAGCTCCTTTCTACGCTCCGCAATAATCTCCTGTTCCATATTATAGATACTCTGATGGATCTTATCCATCTCATCTACAGACTCGCATTTTCCCAGTTGCACCCGGTGACTAGCAATGCTAACGGTCAACCGGTTGATCAGGGCAAAATCAGGCTTGTCGTCTGCCATTTTTCTGTAGGTGGATCCCTTTTAGATTGGGGGTCAGGGGGCCATAAAGGACGGAACAAGGGGACTAACTAGGGAACCCGAAAGGAAAACTGATTACATGGGAATAATCCACGGTAAAGTAAATGAGCCTGTTAGAGCCTCCCGTTAACAAGTTCGACTTCTTTAACGTCAGAAGTCCCGCTACTAAAGCATTTGGCATCCGGCAGCTGAAGGCCTTTTGGTTGTGGTCAGATGTCAGTTACGCTAATGACGGCGCTGACTTTGATGAGCTGCCCCCTGAAGTCCAGAAGCCAACGGAGATGGTAATTGGCTTCTTTTTCTCTAGCGATGGTATTGTCTTCATCAATATTGGAGAGAACTTTGCGGAGGAGATTCCTGCCCCAGAAGTCAAGTTCACATATTCCTGTTTCGAAACGATGGAACTCATTCACGCGGAGTCGTATGGTCTCCAATTAGACTCATTCATCAGGTCCCCATCCAAGAAGAAGGCATTGATGGAGGCCATTACAGGGATCCCGTCTATAAAGGGGATGGCCGATTGGGCTATGTTGCATATGGACAGGGAAACTCACCCTCTTATTGAACGATTGGTTGCTTTCCTCTGTGTCGAGGGTATTTTCTTCTCCTCTCCATTTGCCTTCATCTTCTGGCTTCGTAAGTATTATCCCAAGAAGCTTCTTGGGATCGTGGCGGCGAATGATCTTATCTCTCGAGATGAGAACCTCCACTGTGAATTTGCCGTTCATCTTATCAATACCCTTAAGGAAGAGTTAAAGATGGATGAGTCCAGAGCCATCCAAATCATCCAGTCAGGGGTAGAGGTTGCTTTGGAGTTTGTTAAGGAGATGCTTCCTGTCAACCTTCTTGACATGAACGTGGAGCTGATGAGCCGACATGTGAAGTCTGTGGCTAACCGTTGGGCCCAACAGATTGGTCTTCCCCTTCTTTACCCTGACTGTAAGGTTTCTCCTTTCAAGTTCATTGAGAACCTTTCTCTTGAGGTGAAAAAGAACTTCTTTGAGAAAGACGCTACTGAATACCAGAAAGCACCAAACATGGATGCCATTGCCTTTGATGTCCCTCTTGAAGATGAGGACTTTTAAGAATAATACCCCTAGGGGTATTATTCAAATGTAATCTGATCATCCCCGTTGATCCTTCGTTGTTGAAATCCTTCATCTAGGAGGATCAGATAGTCAAACCCCAGGTCATTAGGGGTGTAAGTGATACCATGAAAGTCGTATCCAGGTCCAGCAAACATAAGAACCTTGTCCGTAACATCCTTGCCATTAGGACAATTGAAGTTAACCATGGGTTTGTCCCTTGAGTTATCAAAGATTCGAATCTTGTAGTTCTTCCCCAAGTGGTAGTAGTCAACGTCAAAGACTTGATGAGTATGGTAGAAAGGTTCCTTTACTTTCCTGACATAGTGATGGTGGATCTTGTCATACTGTAACTTAAGGACAGTTCTAGCCGTCTTCAATGCAGATGAAAAAACACTGGGTTCCCTCTGATGTACATTATCATAGATCTGAGAAATCTCGTCCCATCTCTGATGAATACGGGAAGCTACCGCTCCCAAACAGATGCAAAGCAGATAGCCCCACATTTGTTGTAAAAATGAATCCTTTAGACCCCTTCAGTTTTTGTATTAAGCTCAAGATGGAGTCCCTACTCAGAGATATCAAAGAACGAGTAGACGAGATCTACCGGGAAAAGGTAGAGGACATCGTTTACGGCATTCTAACAGACTTCAAGAATGAATGTAAAGATAAGAAGGCGGTAGACACATTGTCCAGGATCATTGATGTTTGGATGGACAATGACCTGGATCAAATGTCTCCTGAACATAAGAAGTCATCAGAACCCTCGCCTTTGATGACTTCAACTGATGTCCAACCACCTCCCACGGCAGCAATGGCGTTATCCGACCCACCAAAAGAGGTAAAAACAGAACCAACTGTGCCAAAGGCTGGGACCTGTCAAATCCCACTAAAATCAGGTCCTCGTAAGGGTCAGCCCTGTGGTGGTCCCCTCAAAGGAAACAACCAGATGTGTCAGAAGCATTTACCCAGAGTTGTTACAGGGATCAAATGCGAGGCCATCATGAAGGCAGGAAGCCGAAAGGGGCAGCAGTGTGGGAAACCGGTGGGACCAGGCGACCTGTTCTGTGGGACACATAAGGTGACTAAGTGTGTCTGGAAGGAAGGAAAGAAGAAATGTGGTCGCCCTATTTCCAAGTGCTCCCCGAGCGAGACATTCTGTCGTATTCATTTGCCCCAGGAGATAACCATTGACAAGAGTAAGTTTGTTCTGTTCACCAATAAGTTTGGGTCAAAGGAACATCGATACTCTGAACTCATCTTTGAGGATAAGAAGGTCTGTGGTAAACAAAAGGCAGATGGTGGGACACTATCAGTATTGTCCGATGACGACTACGAATGTGTCAAAGTATATGGGCTTCCGCTAGCAGATGCCCTAGTCCCTGGAATGTTAGACTATCTCAGGAGAAGGGTAGATCCCGCATCTCCCCAAAAACCAGATCAGTAACCGTATTAAAAAGAAAAATGAACGACAAACAGACCCCACCTGAATCCAAAATGGCTACCGAACACTGGAAAGCAAAGCTCCAGCGTTGGTGTCAAACCAACCATAAGCCCCTCCCGACGTATACAAATGAAAGAGACATAGGAGGTCGTTGGACCTCCACTGTAGTTATTGACGGGAACCGTATTACAGGGGATCCTAAGTCCCGAAAAGTTGACGCCGACATGTCTGCCGCTGAACTAGCATACATAAACGTGTGTCAGCCAAGTCCATCTCGGAGTCGTCCGGTTATACAAGATGCCAGCGACTCAGACGACGGACTGTCAGAGATTCTCCTTGAAAATCCCCGGCCATCAAGGAGAAATACGAGGAGAGATTCACCCCGACCCTCCCATGTGGTATCTCACCAGAGAACTTCCCTTGATGAACTTGAACTGAAGATGGATGCTAGACTACCTCCCAGGCGTCCCACTGGCGATGATCTGACGTTCCGTATGCATGATGGCCCTGTCCAACATAACCATCGACTCTCCCAGTTCGCCAGGCAGCGCGAGCCCGGTGTGATGGGGGCTTTGTTCCAGAGTATTATGGGAGATAGCCCAACGAGCGCTACGTTTGCTAATAACCCCTGTGACCTGGACATGATGGCTCACCTCCAGATGATTGTCAGAAACAAGCCTGTGGAGATTACAAACAATCCTAGCTACCCCATCCGGACGGCTCCTGTGGTGCTGTATCTGCTCCCTTCACAGGAGAACACTGTTCGGTCTGTCCTAACACCGCAGGGAGTCAAGATCACTATTCCGGCCATGCCCATCTCCCGAATGCCCTATCAGGCTAACGTCTGGCTGGTAGCCTGTATGGAACTAGGGGCGACGTCAGTGGCTATTATTGACACTAACTTTGCCGTTAGTATCCCTACATCCATTTCAATGACTGCAACATAATACCCTTCGGGGTATGATGTCTTTTACTTCATAGAGGTAGCTGTAGTGAGTTGGACTAGATCTCTCTCCTGGAACCACTTCAACATATAGTTACATAGATTGACCGCCTTACCCTTGAACAGACGATACAGCCTACGAACTTCAGGTTCGGTAAAGGTCTCGAAGTTGACAGTAATGAATTTATCCTTCTTCATGATGTCAATCATGTCTTTCACTGACATACGGGCATCTGCCCCGTTGGGAATGTCAATGCCAAATCCATATGCCATTGAGGCCATCTTTCCGATCTTAAGGGTACCGATGCTACACTTCTCTCCTCTAATCTTCTTCCTACGATCAGCCCCGTCTTGTTTCTTTGCCTTCTCAATATCCCTGATCCAGAAGCCGTTCTTCCATCCATCCTTACCCTGAAGAAGCACAGTATTTACGATGGCATAGTATCCATAGGGGGTGTCCTCTAGGTCCCTAACCACTTTAGCCTTTGCCCTTTCGATCTCATTTGCAACTTCCTCGTCATCTGAACAGTCTAGCCAGTTCTGTGGACCAAAGCGACACATGATGACCCCGTCCATAAGGGTAGAAACGTAACGACCATCGGCCAGTTTCTGAATATGGGATTCATAAACACTGATTAGCCAGTCCCTAAACGGCTGGTTATTAGGAGACTTAGCCTCGTTTGCATCCACCACGGACTCAAGAAGAGATTCCCTTACTACAAGGGGTAGTCTGCTCAGGATAGGAAGAACATTCGCAAACTTACCCTCCTTACTCTCTTGATAAATGGTGTCTAGAAGAGCTCCCGCCTGATCATACTGTAGGGATTCGATGTAGGTATTCAGGTCCGTTTCACCCTTAACAGCAGGAGCAGACGTGTAGAACGCCGCCAGGGAACTACTAGGTTTCTCCATTGAATCGACCAGAAAGTAGGTATCGTTGTGCTCACGAAGGTATGTCTTGAACCCATACATGTTGTAGATGGGTTCGGATTGATCGATGACCCTCTTAAGGGTTTTCAGGACGACAAACGGATGATAATCTTTCAGGTTAGCTTGTAACTCGGTTAATGTCAATGAAATAGTAGTCCTATACATCTGCTTCAACCTGGATATGATCTGAACTTCCTCTTCTTCAGAGTAGAAGAAGTTAAACGACGAAAAGTCTGGTTCCTTCACCTCCAGATCGGTCAAACCCTCGCATTTGTATTCACAGTTAAGGTATTCACATTCTCGACTGCCATCGACCCCTCTCATATTGACCAACATATTGGTTCCACAATCATGAGAGATTTCTTTGAGTAATCTTTCTCCCAGCTTGATCCTTCTGTCCTTATCCTGACTGATTTGATACATTTGAAGGTCAATGCTATCGGCTAGATTCTTGGGGGCACTTACACAGTGATGAATCTTGACTGAGAACTCCTTCTTTTCCTCGGCATAAATACCCATAATGACGTCATGAGACCCATAACGGATACCACGTGCAATAGCTTGATCTACAGGAGAGTAATTAAAGAAAGGAGTATGAATCTCAATGTCTTCAACGTTGTAGAAGGAGAGACCTTCACCGGATGTTTGACTCCCGATGATGACCTGGATGTATTCACCCCGAGCATTCTTAGGGTCGTTAAAGGTCTTTTGAACGTTCGCCACGATTTTACCCTGGTCATCGATTGTCTTATTGGTCAAAAGAACATACCTCTTCGCCTTAGTGTTCTCCACCCCTGTAATTGAGCGGCGATATCCAAACATCTCTAGTAAACGGGCAAAGATGATACATCCACTACCCTCCACATACCAGTTGTAGATATATGCATTCCCTGCCTTCTGTTCTGTCTGGTTGATAATGTTTCTAATGGTTTTGGCATACTTAGCTGAGAACTTATGAATGTTTCTTAATGTATCTTCTTGTGTGGCTCCTCGAAGATGCTTTGTTAGTTCAGGAGAGAGTTCTTCAATGGGAAATGTTCTAGTTCCCCTGGGGGCCTTGGCCTTAGCCTTAACAATTGGAATGGTATACTTCTTAAATCCTTCTGAACCGTAAGATCCATCAGGGAAGACGAAGTTAGTGGCCTGACGGGAAGAATCATAGATACCCTCTTTACTTCCCGCCTGGGTGTCCTTGGCATATGCGGCCATGTAAGCCTCTGACTGGAAATCGGACATTTCGGAAACATCTACCTTAAAGACCTCTAAATCTCCAACATAATCCCCTATGTACTCCCTCTTGACAGACGAAGGGACGGCGCGAAGGGTGGTGACAATTCCCCGAAGTCGATCTTTTAGGATGTCTGAGTTTTCGATGGTGGCGCCATCATTCTTAAACTCCCTGTCAAAGGCACTCCCCGTAGGAAGCTGCATATCCTCCTTTAACAGAAGGTTAGCTAGGTCGGCCAACTCATTCCACCTATCCTTTTGAGGGGTAGCTGTCATCAGAAGAATGCGGCAGTTGTAGACGCTATGGAGGAGCAGATGGAAGGCGGAGTATACCTCCGATGTATCCCTCTTGTCCGGCTTAATACGAAGATTATGGGCCTCGTCAATTATGATAACACGGTTGGAATACTCATCCTTCAATCTGTTAGCAATAAGCTGCTTGCTCATGTTGTCATCTTTCTTCAGGCTATTAGAGAAAGCCTCAAACGTAATGAACTTGTAGGTCCTTCTGATGTTCTTACGAATAGCCCTTTCCAGCTCGGCTGGGGTCATGTCTTCGTGCTTTGGGGGAAAGTACTTCTCACCGGTAATCTTCACAATTTCAGTCATAAAGCTCCTGAAGAACTTCTGACTGGGCACGGCGATGACTCCTCCCACGAAACCGTTACCAATAAGATTCTCTGCTGTGAGAATGGCTAATCCCGTCTTACCCGTTCCCATCGTATGTATAACCAGCTGACGGTCATACAATGTTTCAGTAGAGCTATAGCGGCTACTAAAAGTCTGATGAGGTTGAGGGTGGAACTTCCCATCATTAATCCTAGGTTGATCAGGGATACTCTTCAGCTGGTTAAACTCCTTCTTGTTAAAAACAGACTGGTAAAACCCCGCAGGAAAGAGTTGAAACAAATTGTCCCCTCTGGCGTCAATGGTTGGATACGCCGGAAGGAAGCTATTAATGTCCACGTTCATAAGAGGATCCATTTATCCTAGGTTGGATTTTCTTTTTATTGCTAACGCAGCTGGTAAACGTCCTTTAATTAATACCCCGAAGGGTATCAATGTATACGTTCCTCTTGTTCAGTCATCCAAGGTAATGTCCACTTCGATACAGGGACCAGCGGCCTTGAAGCTGTCACCATCCTTCTCGTAGCGCTGAGAGACAAGGGTCCAGGTGTCCTTATCCCTGCGAATCCAATACTTCCAATCGCGAGTGTTGTCATACGTCAAGGTGCAGCCAGCGTAGGTGCTTGTTCCCACCTTCACATCGCTCTTGATCAACCTTGCCAGCAGGGGCCGGAAGGTGTCAGAGCGAACAACATTGAAGGTAGGAGCAGGGAAAAATGCAGCGAGAGCGCTCATGATGTCAAGGTTACCTTATCAGACATCCCAGAAGAAGAATCTCAGTTTTTTGGGACTTGTGAGGTTGGAACTTCTGGAGATGTCTTGCTGGGCTCGCTGGCGGTGGCGTGGCCTGGAGAGGACTCCCCCTTGTTCGATGCCACGGGCGGTAACTTGGTTAGTGACTCTGGGTTGGCCCTTTAACTCTATTACATACAAAGCAATACCTCTAGAGGTATCACTATATCTGCTTCAATGCACCGCCTTATCTATACTCGAACCTGGCTGGGTAGTCCCTCTTACGCAACCCGCAACGAAAAAAAGACAAGGGACTTTTGAAGGGGGCGATTTTGTTGTTTAAGCACTTTTGGATGAGGTTTCCGGACAGTTATCTTTCAAAACATCCAGAGGCATACCAAGAAACCGAAGGATGGTATCCCCATCTTTAACTATCGATTTCTCCGCCGCCATGATAAGCCTACGATAGCTATCGTCAGTTGAATCATCCGCTTCGATCTCTCCGATCTGATCATCTTCAACTCGGAGGTATCTATCCCCTAATAAGATTTGACATACTTCATCACTGTATTGACTGGGTGAATTAACAAATAAGTTAAATAGTCCTTTTGTCACCCATTGAATACTTCCCCATTCGTCTAGATGTTCCTTACTCATGTCTATGTCAGGAGTATCACCTGTCCCGATAGATAAGACCTTAATAATATCACCTGGAAACATCTGAACCCCAAGGGCATGGGCTAATGCAGATGGATTATTGATGGCGATTCCTCCGTCAATATACCATTTGTTCCTGTATCTATGTGCTGGATAGTAAACAGGGGAGGCAGATGTGGCCATGGCGATGTCTATAGTTGATTCAGAGGTGTCTTCCCATGATTTAAATACCCGGGGATACCTTGATTCTACATCATAACATATGATAGCCGTAGGAGTCTTTAGTTCTCCAAACCTGAGAGCGCTAGTGTACTTGGTCACGACTTTAAGCTTCCCGGTAGCTGTGTATACAGGACATGGCTGAACTCGCCCCACCAATCTATCTAACAAAGACTTGTTACAGATAGACTTACAATGTTCAGATGAAAAGACATCCATGTTCTTGCAGGTATCCTGTGAATAAATAATTCCATTAAGAGCCCCGGCACTAACTCCTACAATTAGATCAAAGGAACATCCCTTTTCCCTAAGATGATCTAATAATTTGGCCTGGTAGGTCCCACGGATTCCACCCCCATCCAAACTAAGGATATGTCGTGTAGTCATTTAAATGTCTAAAGGAAAAAAGGATTCATAAAAAAGAGCCCGGATAGTAAATGGCCCTCTCAGCAGACTTTCGACAGCAAGTATTCCTGGATAGCGCTCGCCGCAACAGGAAGGACTTCCCATTGACTTCTGAATTCGTCAGTATTATCGGGAAAGTTCAATCGGGTATTACTGACCCTGTGGCAGACTCATTTCCGGTCTTTGTGGATGTAGTAGCGGCAGGTGGATATGTTCCTTTGCCTCCGGGAGGAGCCCCTGGACGTGTGGAACTTACCGCTGGCATCACCAATAGCCTGTTTGAGAATGAGATTCTAGATCAAACGGTTGAGATTGTAGATTTGACCGGTGTCACTCCGGTAACTAGAGGATTCTCTAAAGTGGCTGGATTTGCAAACATTCTTGCTGCCCCTGGTGTGTATGCTAATTGGATATATGTACAAGATGATATCGCAGGCGTGGTGCCGGGTGATACCATCATTGTTCGTCAGGGAGCTAAGAAGCCAGAGTTTCGTTATCTTTCAGGAGCCGTAGCTCTCCCAGCTAACACTCTTACCTTTCCGGCTAGCGCTTCCAGCAAGGATGATCACTACAAGAACATGTTCCTGCATGTATATGGTGATGACACGGAGTATACGATTACTGCCTACAACGGCACTACTAAGGTGGCCACTTTCTATCCTGGTCTAGCAGCCCCTATCGTGGCAACGCAACTGGTAGAGGTATATCGTGTCAGGGAGAACTCTCCTGGATTGGCTAGCAATGGATCGATGGAAAGTCGAACTTCTGCCAGTAACCATGAGGTCAAACTAGAGTGGGTTCGTATTCCTCGCCAACCACTCTATGTCCACAATACGGTGGATCCTAGTATTATTAAGACGGTGAACGACCTTAACTACTTAACTGTTCAGTTCCACAACACGTCGGATGTATCGGGTAACTTGATCCAGTCCAATAACCCTCTTTTGTCTAAGGCCCAGTTTGTTATCCCCGTAGAGGAGCTGAGCACTTCTGTGGGTAAGTTCTTTACCCTCAGGTCACCTGTTACAGCAACTATTAAGTTCAATCCTCAGGAGCCTATCCACTTTGGAGTCTACATGCCGAACGGGGCACCTGTCCGCTTCGATCCCGACGATTACAACACAGGACCTGTGGCACCCAATCAGGATCTCCAAATCGCAGCATTGTTCAGTATTAAAAGGGTGTTACACTAACAAATGTCCGACCAAGACGCAAAGACTGTAGAAACTCCGCAGGAAGCTCCCCCACAGGAGGCTGCTAAGGAGACTCCTAAGCCTGCCGGTGATATTCGAATCACGGCAGCAACCCCGCAATATGTATCTAACGTTGTGGTAGGTATCGGCTCCACCTGTAAGGGTAGCTATAACTTTATTGCTGGTTCAAACAGCTACGCGGAGGGAAATCATAACGTCATTAACGGTTACAATGTGAAGGTGTTTGGCAGCGGTTGCACCGTGATTGGATCAGATGTGACCGTGTACGGGAACAATAAGACTGTTATTGGAAGCATTCAGCATTACCCCACAGATGCCCCTCGTCAGCATGCCATGGATCTGTTCGCTGCAGAGATGCGACGCATCTACGATTCCAATAAGAAAGAGTAGGTGAAATGACAAGATAATTATACTCCTTGGAGTATGATTAGACAAATGACCAACCATCTGGTAAGCTAAGATCCAGGTCCTCACCGGGGACAGATGTGTCTTGCCTGTACACATCTGTTCTGATGGATTCTTCCACGGCTACCAGCTTAGTAAGGGCTTCGGGATGATTTCCCTTTAGTATCCCAGGAAGCCCGGGTAGCTCTACCCATGACTTTACTTCCGATAGTTCAACCGACTTCATATCGTCATGTTGAAAAGCATCAATGATCCCTTCAGACCGGACAATGTATGTGTCCCCGCTGCGAAGGACCAAAATGTTGCCGTTCCTAGTCAAGTAATAGTCGATCTGATAGACTCTGTCTTCAACGGTGAGAGTAACCATTTAGTATCTGCCTGGTTTTATGTACGTGTGTATGTTTAATACCCCGAGGGGTATCGAACTTATACTTATTAATAGAGGTTAGTCGTCGAAATCCCTGTCCACGGATCCCACCGATCCCGGGGTTCCAGGTGATCCTGCTTCGCTTCCGCCAGAGTTGACAGGAGAGGGCATTTCTGGTTCCACATCTTTCTCGGGAACGATGATGGTGAGTCCATGTGTCTCCTTGAACTCCTCCAAACGAAGTCCTTTCTCGTAGGCTTCTATTTCATACTCTGTGTTGATCTCCTCCAGCTTGGTTCCGATGTGACATTGGAGCTGCCCATCAATTCGTTGTTGCTTGGCTGGAGACAGCCCATCCCCACCGTAGATGAACTGGATGATTCTTCCAGTAGAGTCCCTTACTGTGCCGTCGTATTCCACTGTGACGTTCTTCAACATCTCTGTGATACGACGCTGACAATATCCCGTCTTAGCCGTGGACACAGCGGTGTTGATGATACCCTCACG
>Ga0268298_10002205_pt1 | contig 21583 bp, 23 predicted proteins | sample WWTPWeurt_MetaG_FD_194462 | JGI IMG/M metagenome (GOLD analysis project Ga0268298, IMG submission 194462) | Activated sludge microbial communities from WWTP in Nijmegen, Gelderland, Netherland - WWTP Weurt | ecosystem: Engineered > WWTP > Aerobic digester > Activated sludge | place... | reverse complement strand
CGGTTTCTTAGTTGGTCTGGTAAGGTAGCCTCCGAAGGCCCATCCTTTCTGTCCAAGGAAATCAATCTGCAACCAGTTGCTTCGAATCCCGTCCACCTCCACCGGTTCTCCTTTTTCCACCACGCGAACTTTCGCTCCGTTGCCGATGGTTGCAATTTTGTCTGCTTTGAGATCTGGAGTTTTTCTCAAGCGAAGCCCGGAGGATGCGGAAACAAAACGATACTCTTCCACAACGGGAGGCTTCTTGCATTCGAGAACAAGAAGTGCGAGTAGCAAATAGAGAACAGTGCGCATGGGCGCAAAGTTCAATAGTTCACTACTGGAGGAAAGATAAAATTGATGCCGAAGATGTTTCCCTGAGCGAAGATTTCAGGCGGCGGGACTCCAAAATTTTGTCCCTTCAGCACGTTGACGCACGCATCGTCGACTGCCTTTTGTCCAATACTCGAAACCTTTCGCACATCTCGCACGTTGCCTTCTGGATCCAGCATAAACAAAACCTGAACTGATTGGGGAATCACGGGTTCACTTGTCACAAGTCCGGCGTTGTCGCGGTATGCGTAGTTGAGTCCAGGAGGAGAAAAGTTTTCTTCTATCTGACGAATCATCTTTTGAAAATAGCGAAAGCCTGCGAGCTCCTTTCGCGCCAGAGAAAGCCGCGAAGATCCATCGTATCTGAGTGCGAAGTCCTGGCGAAATCGATAGTTCTGCGGGATTCTAAAATTCGCATCATCGCCTATATTTCCGGGCGCGTTGGATCCGGTGTTTCCGCCCTGCTTTCCTCCCTGACCTTCTGCAGCATTCGCACTGTTATCCGAGGATGCGGACTGGCTTCCGCGCGAAGCAGCGCTCAGTTCCAGGCGATCGTACGGAGTGAGTGCGTGGAATCCAGGGTTGAGTGTAAGAAATCCTTTGCCTTCCGCTGACACATCTGATAGCGCACGGTATTGATCTGTTTCCGGCTTTGGACGATAGTTCTGTTCTACTAGAACCGGATAAATTTTCTCATCCTTTTTTTCTCCGCTCAGCTGCTTCTCGAAAGCGGGAACGTCCATGAACATCAATCTTCTGGCCTGCGCGTATACTAGAAACACAGACATGGCCGCTACGATGTACACAGGCAAGCCGGCCAGCACAAGTCTACGATCGTCTACGTTGGGAGCGCGTGGGCTCAGCAACTGGTTAAAATAAGCTCTGCTGAATTTCATTCGGTACGATCTTGAGTCCCAGGTGAATCGCGGCCTTTTGCGTACTCACTCTCCCCTGAGGAGTTTTTTCCAGTAAACCAATGCGAAGCATGAAAGGCTCGTGATCTTCTTCGATGGTGTGCTCTTCTTCGTCCAGTAGACTGGCCAGTGTGCGAATGCCTACTGGTCCGCCGTGATATCGCTCAATCACAAGAGTCAAAAGCTTGCGATCGAGATCTGTCAGACCAAGAGAATCGATTCCAAGTTTGCCCAGTGCGCGAAGAGCAAAATCAGGTTCAATGATATTCACATTTTCCACGGTGGCGTAATCTCGAATGCGACGCAAAAGTCGGTTGGCTGCCCGGGGAGTCATTCGCGCTCTTTCTGCAATCACTGCCGCTGCATTCTCGGAGATTTGTACTCCAAGCAAGCCTGCTGATCGTTTTACGATTTTCGTCAGCTCCGGAAGGTCATAAAATTCAAGCTTTAGATCGATTCCGAACCTGGATTTCAAAGGAGCGGTCAGTGATCCGGAACGAGTGGTAGCGCCTACGAGCGTAAAGGGCTTTAGGGGAACCTTGACGCTTTGAGCCGCCATTCCTTCTCCGACGATGAAATCAATGAAACCATCTTCCATCGCAGGATAAAGAATCTCTTCGCACTGTCTGGTGAGCCTGTGTATCTCATCTATAAAAAGAACATCATCTTTCTCAAGAAGAGTCAGCAGCCTGGCCAGATCTCCTGGACGTCCGAGCGCAGGAGCGCTTGTAGAATGAAATCTCCCGCCCATCTCTGCGGCAACAATGCATGCGAGCGTTGTCTTGCCTAGACCGGGTGGTCCAGAAAGCAAAACGTGATCGAGAGGTTCCTTCCTGTGAAGAGCGGCGCGAATAGAAACAGACAGTCTGTCTTTGAGAAGAGGCTGCCCTACAAACTCATCGAGCCGACCAGGCCGGAGAGCTTTTTCTTCCGGCGCCTCATCATGCGAAAATTCGTCGAAATCTTTGTTAGCTTCCGGCACCGACATGATCGATTTATCTAACCCCGACTGGCAGAAGACTGTAAAGCTCTTTTAAAAGACATTCCACATCTGTAACGCTGTGGCCTGCGTGTAGATTGACGCGAATGCGAGATGAACCCTCTGGCACACTCGGAGGGCGAATGGCTCTCGCATCTATTCCACGGAGTGCAAGGGAATTCATCCATCTCATTGCATCCTCCTCCGAGCCCAGAATCACGGGAACAATGTGCGATGTGCTTTTTCCAAAATCTAGATTCATCGAATGCAGTCCTTCTCGCAGTTGTTGCGATAGGAAAGACAAATGTTTCCTTTCTACATTCATTCCAGAAATTTCCCGGAAAACAAGAGAAAGAAGATGAGCGAGGCATGGCGGCTGCGCGGTTGAGAATATGAAGGATCTACAAGAGTTGATCATGCTCTCCCTGAGCATTTTCGAACCACAAACAAAAGCGCCCATCAAACCGGGACCTTTGCCGCACGGAAAAACAAGAACGGCCACGCGACGAGACAGCCCCAGAGAATGCGCAAGACCCGCACCCGTGGATCCAACGACACCCAGCGCATGCGCTTCATCCAAATAGAGCAGAGCATCTTCTTCCTCCGCCAGATCCACCAGCGAATGGAGATCGGGACTATCTCCGTCCATGCTGAAAATAGACTCAGTGATGATCCAGGACCGACCTTTCCTTTCGCGCTTGCGCATAATATCGCGAAGGTGATCCAGATCATTGTGATGAAAGTAGAACCGGCGGGCGCCGGACATCCGAATTCCATCGAGAATGGTCGCGTGACAGAGCCGATCGCAGAAGACTGTATCCTCTGAGGAAATAAATTGTTGGATCACACCGACGTTGGCTGCATACCCGCTATGAAACAAAAGAGACGATTCCGTACCGCAAAAGGTCGCAAATTCTTCCTCTGCTATTTCAAACGATTCATGATGGCCGCGCAGAAGACGCGAACCTGTGCTTCCCACCACTCCATCCCAGTCAGTCGCTGCTTTTTGCATCAAAGACAGCAAACGGCCGCTTGAGTTCAGCGAAAGATAGTCATTCGAAGCAAAATCAAGCCCCTTCTGGGCCACGCGAAGACTGCGAAGTCGTCCCTTTTCTTCCAATCGATCCAAGCCACGCCTGAGATCCTGGTGAAATTCGTCCAGAGCAGTCATCGCAACAATTTCCCGCAGAAACAGGCACAGGACGATTCTTTTTCGATTCTTATCTTGAAATCAAACAAAACGTTGGCTACCATGACCTATGGCCGCCGGTATCTTCACAGACGATCTGTTCTTACAACACGACACTGGCCGATCTCATCCGGAAAGCCCGAGTCGCCTCCTTGCGATCCGTGAGAGACTCGAAGGGGGCCTCGCTTCTCACTTCAAAACTCTATCGCGGCGTTTCGCAGATCCAACCCAGATCCAGTTGATTCATGACGGCAGATACGTACAAGAGCTCGAGAGATTCTGCAATGCGCACGGGGGATACCTGGACGGAGACACTCCAGTGTCCGATCAATCTTACCGGGCCGCACTGCTCGCTGCCGGCGCAGGACTGGAAGCAGCCGATCAAATCCAGTCCGGGAATATTTCGCGAGCGCTCTTGTTGGTTCGTCCTCCCGGGCATCATTCTCTTGTGCAGAGAGCTATGGGATTTTGCCTCTTCAACAACGTGGCCATTTGCGCACGTTATCTGCAATTGCTCGGGCACAAAAAAATCGCCATTGTGGACTGGGATGTGCATCATGGAAACGGAACTCAAGATGCGTTTTACGAAGATCCCTCTGTTTTATTCATCAGTCTCCATCAATATCCTTTCTACCCTGGATCAGGTGCAGCGTCCGAAACAGGGAGAGGTGCCGGCGCGGGTACAACTCTAAACTGTCCTTTGCCCGCCGGATCCGCAGACGCCGAATACAAACAAGCTTTTGAAAAAAAGATCCTGCCTGCTCTTGAACAGTTTGGACCCAATGCAATCCTGATCTCAGCAGGATTCGATGCTCACAGAGATGACCCTCTGGCTGGAATGCTTTTGACCGCAACGAGCTACGAATGGATGTCGCGCAAGCTTCGAGATTTCGCAGACTCCCACTGCGATGGTAGACTGATTTCTTTTCTGGAAGGTGGATACAACCTGGACGCGCTGGCAGATTCCGTGGAGGCTCACGCGTCCGTTCTTATATAAGAATCTGGCGAATGAGAAGGCCGCAGGTCAGAACCTGCGGCCCCGAAACGTTAGCCGGCTTTTACGTCGATCTTCCTGGTTGATTCCTGCACTTTCTGAGACTTCGCAACTTCAACCTTGAGAACGCCTTTAGAAAACGTGGCCTTGATCGAGGAAGTATCCACGCCCTGTGGGAGTGGAATCACCCTGCGAAAACTCCCATACGACCGTTCCACCAGGTGATGATCCTGTTCTTTGCTCTCCTGTTCCCATTTCTTTTCGCCTTTAATAGTCAGCGCGTAGTCATTTACGGAAACATCCACATCCTTTTCGTCCATGCCGGGAAGCTCTGCGGTTACCTGAATGGATTTCGCATCTTCCGCGACATTGATCTTTGGGTCAAAGTGCGAAAGAAAGCTGCGAGATCTTGTATCGAGACCGCGCGTGAAATCATCAAAGATCCGATTCATCTCCTTCTGAAGAGAACCAAACGACGCATCCAGGGACCACTTGTCCCTTCCCCATGGTAACAAATCTTTAATATCCATAGGAACCTCCATTTCCTACTGCGAAGATACAAGAGAACGAACTCAGTCCGTATGACAGAAATCAATAGTGAAACATGACGCGTGTCAGGCCTGAAGACATGCCAAAAAAGTCTCCGCGCGACGATCGGCTCAAAGTGGATGGACAAATCATCCAGTAAATTCAACGTGCGCCATGCAAATCGGCGAAACACTTCTCAGCAAAGGCATCATCAACCGAGACCAGCTAGAAAAGGCTCTGGATGAACAAAAGAAAACGGGTGCGCGTCTGGGAGATGTAGTTGCGCAACTTGGTTTTGCCACGAAAGACCAGATCGAAGCTGCACTGAAATAGTCATGAGTGCGAAAAAGATCATCCTCGGAGTAGTCATCGCGCTGGTTACGATTGTGGTCGGCGGATACTTCTATCTGCGCTCCAGCCTTCCCAGGAAGGAAGACTTTGCAAATCTAGTGGAACCGCGCATTTCCACAATGCAAGAAATCACAGTCCTCCGCGTTGACTTTAACGGAGACGCAGACACAGTCATTTCGGATGCATACACCAGGCTCTTCTCTGCGTACTATAAACTCGAAGGCGTACCAAAAGGATCTTCGCCTGCCCCTCTCGCACGGTATGAGAACCTGGCCAATGTGGATTTCGCACACACGGAAGATCTCAAGAAGATTCCATGGAAAGGTTTTGCCGCAATCCAGATTCCAGATCAAACCAATTTGAACGATGCGGCGCGCGCCGCGGGCGCAACCATCGAGAAATTACCTTACGGTGAAGTAGCGGAAATTGTGCATTTTGGCCCTTACAGCACGGAGCATCCAACCATTCTAAAGTTGCATCGTTTTATTGAATCCAGGGGATACAAGATTTCCGGGCTGCATGAAGAGCAATACTACAAAGGACCCGGAATGTTTATTCCTGTGAAGCCAGAAGACTATATCACAGTGGTTCGTTATCAGATATCGCGCAAGTGAGCCATCTGAAACCAGGCTTTGCGAACCTTCCTTCAGACCGGGCCCGTTTGAAACCGATCACCAGCCAGAGTAGATAGCAGCCACATCAATGGCGCTTAACGCTCGATTGTAAATACGAAGATCGTCCAGGGAGCCAGTCAGAAAATCCGCCTGAAAGTTTGACTTTCCCACCGCCAGACTGGAGAGAACCGTGTTGATTCCAGACGACGTCGCAGTAGTTTCTGCGACGAGAGCGCCATTGATACATGCTTTGATGTCAGAGCCGGAGTACACTCCACAATAGTGCGTCCACACATTGGTTCGCGGTGACAGAAAGATATTCAGATCGTACGTGTAAGTGAAAACTGAGCTGAACAGAGAGTTAGTACCGAGGCCAAAAGCCTGCCCCGCCACCCCTGTACCGTAATTGGTCAAAGTCACGCCAGATAGGGTCGTGAGATTGTACCAGATGCAAACAGTTCTCGGATTGCTTCCGGACGGAAGAGCTGTTGGAACGGAATCAGACGCGGTGAAATAGCTTGCTCCATTAAAAGAATAGGCACTCGCAGGGGTTCCAAATCGATCCGCGGTCAAAGTGGGCGCTCCCGCTCCGACGCTCAGATTGCGACCAGACACAGAGTCATTTGCACTTCCTGTAAAGGTATAACGCGCCACAAGCCCTGATAAATTCGGAGTCAAACCGACCAGGATAAGAGCGAGGTCTCCCCGAGTCTCCTTCTCGTGCCCCGGTAAGCCCTGCGTGCACGATCCAATCGCAAATACGATGGCACCGACGACAGTGCGACGCCAACTGCATAACGCGATGCTGCATTCGCCTGTTCTCATCCTGCCAGGAGCCCTGATTCTGACCATCGGCCTTTGGCAGGTGCAACTGAAGAACACAGGCGACGCAAATCGAGAATCTCCGGGGCCTCGTTGCTAAAAAAAATTAATGGTTTAGGGTTATTATAGATTTCGAGCAAGTATTCAGAGATCCGGAAAAGGGAACCTGAACAGATGAAAGATAGGAAGCTCATCAAAGTGAGCTTCGCCGAAATAGAGATCTGGAGAACTACCGCCGCGAAAGCCGCACGCTCCTTGAAATCGCGCGGGGCCAGCAATGAACCTGGACAAGGTCGCACGGCCGGATAATCTCCGGACGGACGCTGTGCGAAGATCCTCGATCGAATAAATGGCACAGCCGGCATAAATGTCGCCTATCGTGGGAGTTACAATCAAGTGCAGCTGGGGCCCAACCTGCGCGAATTCTGGAGCAGAAAAGCCGTCGTAGCCTGTGGGCGCAGCATCCGCATCGTTCGTCAATATAGTCCCAACGTACGTCCATTCACTTCCCGACTCGCGAAGCAAAATGATTCTCCCTCTGGATTTCAGAATCTGTGCGCATGTAAGTGCGAGATAGAGAGATCCATCGTGATAGATAGCCGCTGGTTCTGTGAAGGCAACGCATCCACCAAGGTCTGCGTGCAGCAAATCAAGGCGAATCAGGGGCTCATCCTGGCCATCCGACAAAAATCCCCAGCCCACAAAGAGTTTCTTTCTAGAAGAATAGGGGCCTTCCGGATTCGCGCTGGTTCGCATAGAAATCCAACCATGCCTGAAATCGCGTTCGCCCGCGACCCATTCGTATTCATGCCAGAAGATTTTCCATTTCTCATTTTCCGGCGCACTTGCGTCAAAAACCAGGTTCGATACTTCGTGCACCGTTTGCCTGGATGCGCCCTTGCTGACAGAAGGATTGAGTGCGCCTGCCATTACGCTCCATCGTACTGCGTCGTTCGATCTTGCAAGACGTGTAGAGACTGCACCGTTTCGCGGATCTGACCATCCAAAATCCACGGACGAATAAGACATCCAGAAGATGCCATCTGGCGATTGTGCGAAAGACGGATCGAAAATTCCTAGAGGTCCTTCGTGCTCGAGATGAAAAGCCACAGGATTCTGCGCTGAGAGAGGAACGCTGTTCATGCGCGCGCTGCATCCTGGCATCAAGGAGAGAAACAATGTAGCGCAAAGAACCTTCACGAGAAACCTCAATGCGCTTGCTTCAAATTAAAGCATTCCGACGCCTTATCCAGAGTCTCTTTGACCATGTTTCTCTGTTGCGAGGCTGGCCAGAAGAACGGCATAAAAGGAATCATAAGTAAACTGAATAGTTCATTATTTTTAATTTCGTAGGAACACTCGCCTCTCATCATTCCGTCCTCAAATGCGATGTACGAAATCCTGGTTTTGGTCGGATGATAGAACGGAATGATACCGCCAGAAACAATCGTAACGATGGCATTAAGAATTCTCAGCGGACTTCCCGCATCCAACTCCTCCCTGGATGCGCGTAGACGAACAGCCGCACGCTCGGCATCGTTCGCATGACCCATCTGCTCTTTCAAAAACGTGCCGGTACGATCTCCTTCTCTCCACCCAACCACAGAAAAGGAAAAATCCTTGTCGATCGCATACTCATTGGCAGGCGATACAAGAGTAACGTCAGAGCGAAACGAAGCACAATTCATGTTGAAGATAGAAAGAGAGACAAGCGTGATCCCGAAACCAACCTTGCGTACGCGAATCATCTGCTCTTTCCTTCGCGGCGAAACAAACCATCGCGCGTGGCCTCTGCCATAAACGTGCGCGCAATCGTAACCATCTCCAGCTGCAACTCTCTGGATTCAGACCACGGTGTGGCGAGCAAAGTCAGCCAGCCTACGAAGATATGCGCTCTACTCTGGTAATCGTAGTCACGCACATGGATCCCTCTGTGATAGACTGAAAATCGCACAAAGCGATCCACCGGATGATAAATGGGAAAAAGAAGGAATGTGCGACCCGCCACGAGGCGATTTATGAAGCCGAAGCTCTCCTGGAGGGGCCTTTGTTCAAATTTTTCTCCAAGGGTGATTTCCCCGGGATACTCCAGGTTTACAATTTCAATGGACCAACCTGTGCCGCCGGGCTGAACCTCCACTCTGTCAAAAAAGCCAGCGGTTCTAAATACGCTTTCAATCAACTTCGCCTGCGCGACCTGCGCAGGCAACTGCCAGTTGATGAACTCAATATTGACATCTCCCACTGGCTGTTCGGGCGGAGATGGAGGCGCCGGCCTTTGAGAGATAAACACAGCACAATTCGAAACGAAAGCAAAACATGCCGCCGCCAATAGTCTACAGGCCGAGCGTTTCATGCGTCATGGTTTACCGAATTGCCCTCGATAGTCGAGCGATTGTTCCGGCCGCCGAATCCGGATGCTGATTGACAATCCAACCTACCGTCACCGGATCGAAACATGGCAATCTCAAAAACACCCGTAAAAATAAATCGAATCAAAGAAATTCTTCCTCATCGCTATCCGTTCCTTCTCGTCGATCGTGTCATAGAACTGACCGAATCTAAAATTGTAGCGTTCAAGAATCTAACCGCCAACGAAGAGTTTTTTGACGGTCACTTCCCGGTGGCACCCATCATGCCAGGAGTTCTCCAGGTAGAAGCGCTAGCACAAACTGCCGGATTGCACTACCCTCTCGCTTTTCCCGAAGAAGCAGAAAAGAATAAAGATAAGATTGGGGTTTTCACAAAAGTGAACAACTGCACGTTTGAAAAGCCGGTGATCCCTGGTGATCAACTCCGCCTGGAAGTAACCATTACGGAAATTGAAAAAGACAAGAACGGCGATCCAAGACGAATCACTGCACGTGGTGTTGCAAGTGTGGACGGCAAAACAACATGCCAGACTGACCTCGAGTTTTCGATGATTCCGGCAAAACTCATTGGACGTTAGACGATCTTGCAAATTCTGACTACCCGGGTTAGCCGATCATGAGCATCATCGGTCGCGCCGCCCTGGCTTATCGCAATTTCCAGATCCACAGAAGGATTCTTTCAAGCGGAATGAAGAGCCAATTCATTCCGTTCGAAGGAACTCGCTTTCATATGTATGCTCACGAGAATGGAAAGCCGCCGCTCTTTCTACTGCACGGTTTTCTGGACTCTTCCAAAACGTTTCGAAAACTATTCCCGGAATTGATCCGCAAATTTGACGTGTATGCCATAGATCTTCCAGGCTTTGGCTCCACACGAATGCCTGAAGTTCGCGAACTGTGGCGCATTGACAGCATCGCAAGGCAGACAGCGCGCTTCATCCTTCATATACTCAAACAAAGACCCCCGCAAGCGCCGCAGAGAACAAACAAGGTAGATCAGTCTCCGCAAATACTGACGCATAGCATGGGAGGACTGATCGCTATGCATGCAGTCGAGTATCTGCAGGATCACGACCTCGAAGTTCCGTTCAAAAGAATGCATTTTGTTGCCCCAGGCGCACTGCGATTTTCAGAATCGGACAGAGACGCACACAGAAAGAGATTTTATCCTACGAGCACGGATGAAATTCGAGAACTCCTGGGAGAGCTTTTCCACGAAACAAGAACGGATCTACCTGATTTCTTGTTGCGCGGACTACTCGAACAATGGTCCCACAAAGGGTACGAATATCTGGCAGAAAATACAATTGAAGAAGAAGACTCTGTATTCTATCCCTCCGGAAAAAGAATCAAGCTCAGCCCAGAAATCATTCTGTACTGGGGCCGCGAAGATCGAATCGTCAACCTTCAATATGGAAAGCTGGTTCGGATGACTCTGAGATGCCGCTTGATCGAAATGCAGGGTGGCCATTGCGTGCAAACGGAAAATCCGGACGAACTGATGCGCGCGTTTCTTGCGAACTGCAAATAGGTTGCATTGAAACTCGTTGCGTTTTTTCATTGGTAATGCTTCCGCACAATAAACTGATCTCATCCCTCGGTGGAGCCAAACAGGTTTACATCCAGACGCACAACTTCCCCGATCACGACGCGGTGGCAACTGCCTATGGTCTGCAGTACTTTTTGAAACGCGCCGGAATCCAGGCGAATGTCATTTACGAAGGAGAAGTACAGCGCGATTCTCTTAAGAGAATGATCCAGGAATTGAACATCGACGTGCGACCGGCCAGTCGCTATGCACTCACTGCGGAGGATAAGATCATCGTCGTAGATGGTTGCAAAGGAAATAAGAACGTAACAGATTTGATTGGAGATGAAGTGGCTGTGATCGATCATCATCAGGTCACAGCGCCGGATGACGTGAAGTTTGCAGACATTCGCCCAGAGTATGGTGCGTGTTCGTCTATCATTTACGAATATCTGAATACTCAAGAGGGACAAATTCCACAAAACGTGGCCACCGCATTGATGGTGGGAATCAACATGGATACATCCTTGTTGACCAGAAGCGTAAGCAAAGGCGATCTGCTGGCTTACACGGAACTGTACGGACTGGCGGACATGCCCCTCGTCAATTCGATCCTGATCAACTACATTCAAACCAAAGATCTGGCGTTCTACAAAACGGCACTCGATCGAGTTCGCATCAAGGAAACGCTTGCATTCTGCTATTTTCCTGATGGCTGCAATCAGAACCTCATGGGCATCCTGGGAGACTTCTTCATGTCTCTGCAAGAAATCGAATTCGTCGCTCTCTGCGCAAAGAATGACGGCAAAATCAATTTCTCACTTCGCAGTGAGAACCGATCATGGAACGCGTCCAAAGTCATCCAGGAAGTCCTCGAAGGAGTTGGGTTTGGCGGCGGCCACAACGATCGAGCCGGAGGAATCATTCAAGATGCGGCCCTTTTTCACGAGGAAGAGATATACAAGAAAGTAGTGCGCGCACTGAAGCTACCTGATATTGCGATCTTTTGAATTTGACAGGCCCGCCCCGCGGCTGATACAGGATCGTGTCTTCTGTTGCCGGCACACTCTTCACCATTTCAACTTTTGGCGAATCGCACGGTCCGGCTGTGGGTGTCGTACTCGACGGTTGTCCGGCCGGATTCGAAATCGATCTTGAAGAATTGCAGGCAGAACTGGACAGACGAAAACCAGGCCAGAGCCACCTCACCACATCGAGACAGGAACCGGATCGAGTAGAAATATTGAGCGGCCTGTTCGAAGGCCGCACTCTTGGAACGCCCATTGCCATGATGGTTCGCAATGTAGATATGCGCTCCCAGGATTATGAAGGATTCTCGCAAGCATATCGTCCTTCTCACGCGGACTTCACGTATCACGCAAAATATGGTTTTCGCACTCCGCACGGGGGAGGAAGGGCTTCCGTGCGCGAAACAATCGGTAGAGTCGCGGCGGGAGCAATCGCACGACAGATTTTACGGAAGGAACTGGGAATAGAAACAATCGCGTGGGTTGAATCCATTGGGAACATTGACTCCCAGGCAATCAAGAATCCTCCGCAATCGCGCGAACAGGTAGACTCAAATCTAGTGCGGTGTCCAAATGAAATCGCCGCGAAGAAGATGGTTGCACTCGTAGAAGAAGCAAGGGCAAAGAAAGACTCAGTTGGAGGAACGTTAGGCGTCATTGTGAGAAACGTGCCACCCGGTCTGGGCGATCCTGTGTTTGATCGCCTGGAGGCGGACTTCGCAAAAGCATCTCTCTCTATCCCTGCATGCAAAGGTTTCGAATCCGGGAGCGGTTTCGAAGGCACGAGGCTGTTTGGAAGCCAGCACAACGACTCGTTTATTCCCAAAGAGAATCCGCGCGAAGGGGCAACGGAAACAATGCCTGCTCCCAATGTGGAAACAAAAACGAACTTTTCCGGTGGAATCCAGGGAGGCATCTCAAACGGAATGCCAATTCTATGCCGCCTCGCATTCAAACCTACGGCCACCATCAGCCAGCCGCAGGACACAGTGAACGACCGCGGCGAAGCAACAGAGCTTGCGGCGAAGGGCAGGCACGATCCATGCGTATTGCCAAGGGCTGTCCCCATCGTGGAATCTGTTTTCAACCTGGTTCTCATGGACGCATATCTCAGACAGAGGGCGCAGACTCCCGAATGGTGGCTGCGATATAGAAAAAATGTTTAGGATTGCTCTGGTTACTGCGCTGGCTCTGGGTATGGCGTGTGGAAATACATTTGAAACCCACGCTTGCCATAGAGACTGTTCCAATCGCTACAACAGCTGCCTGACCACCATGGTTCTTCTCAACGTTCCTACAAATCAGAGCCCTGCGTTCAATACAGCAGGCGTACTGAGCTGCAACACAGATCACGACAATTGCAACGCGACGTGCAGCCAGCTTGGCGATTGACGTTTCAGGTTCTTTCCCGCCGCCCGGAAATCACTTGCGATTTCTAATCCTTTTTGCATCCAGTACCATGCTCTCAGCACAAAAACTCCTGTCTGTGGCCGCTCTGGGCCTTTTCGCTTTCTGCGGAAAATCAAAGGAAGTCCCACCCATCAACCCCACCAAAGTATTCACCCAGGTGGAAGCCGCCATTACTACTACCTATTTCTCCGGCGACCCGGCCCCGCCTCTTGAGAAGCTTTACGGAAATGCCGTAGCCGCACTTGATGCGAAAGAAACGCCAGACATGAAAGGCACGATCAAGGCTATCGAATCGCAGGGCCCGGACAAAGTACGCGAAAGAACGTATCGCGCACTGAATGCATTTCTTTCCGAACTTCCTGGCGGAAATGATTTCACGCGCGCAGAAGGGCTCTTGATGAGCGAAGATAAATCACGGCAGGCGGGAATTGGCATCCTCCTGATGCAGGAAGGGCCTGGAAAATTCATCGTTCTGGATACACTGGAAAGCTCTCCCGCCCAGGCAGCCGGAGTCAAACCGGGTTCCGTAGTGAAGAGCATTGACGGTTTAGAAGTCGCGAACATGGACCTTGAGGAAGTGGCCGGTCGAATTCGCGGCGCGGAAAGCACAGATGTACGACTTGGGCTTCTCGGAAGCGAACCCACCATCAAACGTTCAAAACTAAATTTTATCAACTATTCAAATGCTACCTGGTTGCTGACAACAGGAGGACAGGTAGAAATAGTGGCTCTTCGCACAGCGGTCCCCGGAACCGCGACGAACCTGGAACAGTTCATGCGCCAGATGGGAAAACGGTCTGCTGTTATTTTGGATCTTCGCAAGCTACAGAGTGGCGATTTTAGCGAATGCTTCAAGATAGCTGACCTGCTTGTCGGAAAAAGGAAAATGGGAGAGCTCGTGCAAAAGAATGGAGCCATTCCCATGGAAAGTACAGCTGATTCTCTATTCACCGGTCCTATCTACGTCATTCTGGGGAAGCATTCGTCCTCCGCAGCTGATGTAGTGGCCATGGCTCTTCGCTCCTCCCTTGAGGTAAATCTGATTGGAGTGGATCGTCCGGGGCTAGCGTATTTCGCGGAGAACATACCTCTGGATGGCGGCATCGTTCTGAAATTGACCAAAGGATTTGTCGCGGACGAACGCAGCATCCCCCTTCCAAAACGCGGACTGAAAATGGACGTGAACATAGACGATTACCTTCCGCTCGAGCCACCCGGAGACAAGCCGTCAGAAGCAGATCCGGCACATCGCCAGCTTCGCACCATGCTCGGCCTGGCGCGTTGATAAGGTTCTTGCTTGTGTGCATTGGAGCGCTCTGGCTGCTCCGATGCGCTACCACTGCAGAGGCAACGGCAACCGCGCGAAAGCCTGACATAGACTGGACCACGCGATACGGTGTGCTCCTGGTTGATCCGGATGAAGGCAAATACCTGGCATCCAGAAAGGGATCTCATCTGGCGGACACGCGTCCAGATGGAACGGCAGTGACTGTCCCTGCAGAAGAAGCGAAGAAGAGAAGAGACCGCGGATACAGAACGATTCAGGATCCTCCATTTCGGTATATAGATCCAGAAATATCCACAAGGCGAAAGAGCAATGATCCTGAAGTCTGGTGGTCCGGCTATAAAGACGAAGAAATTGTAGAGAAGATAGTGCGCGGCCTGGCTACGGCCTATCCGGGCGATGCAACGTTATTCGACATTGGAAAGACACATAGAGGTCGTCATGTTCTGGCACTGCGCCTTGGATCTCGCGCAGGAATTGAACAGCGACCATCTTTTCTTTTTGATGGCGGTCACCACGGAAATGAACCACTCTCTGTTGAATATGTTCTCGATGTCATGAGGACTCTTTTGTCTTCGGTGAGCCCTGTCCCCGGGGCACCCGTATCGCCTGTTTCCTTGAGTTATCTGGAACAGCGACAAATGCGCGAGTACCTGGACAACTTTCAGATCTGGTGCGTGCCACTTGTCAATCCTGATGGGATGAATGTCTTTTGGAATCGATCGCAGATTGCAGGAAGGAGAAACGGTCGCGAACTGGACGGCGTAGATCTGAATCGCAATTATCCATTTTACTGGAATTCAGGAAGCCGCAATGCTTCGAGTGACAGACCGGGAAGCACCTTTTATCGCGGTCCTTCACCCGGGTCGGAACCGGAAACAAAAGCAATGATGAATCTCGCAGACAGACAGAGATTTGTTGTCTCTCTTTCGTATCATACGTTCGCCACCAAAGTGCTCGTGCCTTATACTACGGACGGTGCCATCTCTCCTGTGCCAATGACTGGATGGCGATTCGCAAATGAGCTCGTGCGTGCCGGAAGAAGTAATCGGCCGGACAAGAATTACATTGCCGCGCGAAATCTCTATCCCGTGGACGGAACAGATCAGGACTGGCTTCACAATACATACGGCACTCTCGCCTTCATCGTTGAAGGTTCCTATCAAACTCCCGAATTTGCAACAGGCGGACTGGCCAGCATTCGCGGGATGAGACCCCTGTCTCTGCGGGCGCTCTCCCTCTATGCAAACGGACCAACCATCCAGGTGAAGGTCCTCGATCACTCTGGAAAACCAGCGCGAGTCCGGATCCGCAGACTGGACCAGGCATTGCTCGAACAGGAACACTTTGAAACCCATCCGTTGACTGGCACATACGACTTCATACTCGATGAACCGGGCGATACAGCCATTCAGGTAGTCTTTCAAGAAAACGGGAAGCTACGCCAGATCCTGCGAACCGTTCATTGCTCGACGGGAGTTTGCCCCGTCACAATCCGTTTGACCTCGGATACAGACAATCTTCCCTGGTAGTGTCATGAAGAAGTCAACGCTATTGGAACAGGATCTAACAGAAGAGTTGTTCCAGGAGTTTTCCCAGGCGCCGGAACTCGGCGTTGATTGCGAAATGATGGGACTCAATCCAGCTCGCGATCGCCTCTGCCTGGTTCAAATTGGAAAAGAAGGCGGACCGTACGCACTCATCCAGATAGATGAGCAAGCCGGAGCACCCAGACTCAAATCGCTGCTCACCAATCCAGAAATCACAAAGATATTTCACTTCGCACGTATGGATTGTTTGTTCTTCAAAGCACGCCTTGGCATTGACGTAAAGGGAATCTTCTGCACCAAACTGGCGTCCAGACTGGTTCGCACATACACGGATAGACATGGTCTCAAAGACCTCGTTCGCGAATTCACTGGAGAACAGCTGGATAAGACCATCACATCTTCGGACTGGGGCAACCCAAAACTCTCACCAGAGCAATTGAAGTATGCGGAAGAAGATATAAAGTACCTCTTCAAAATCAAGCGCAAGGTTCATGAGATGCTAGAGCGTGAAGGCAGAATGGGCTTTTATAAGAGCTGTGTTGAATTTCTTCCTGTTCGCATTGAACTCGATCGACTGGGATACGGCGACATTTTCGAACACTGATTACGCAGTGCCCAGATTCGCGGCTTCCGTTGGATGCTGATTCATGTGACTGGTATCGTTCCATGTCAAAATCTTGAAGCCCCGACCTCCATCACGCGAAACCAGACGATTCACTCCTGTGTTGCTCTGAAATGCACGAAGCGCAAACTCAGGCCCAAGCCGGGTCAAGAGAGCTCCAAACGCGCGAATAAAATTTCCATGCGAAACCAGAACCACTCGATATTCGTTTAGATCTGGACGTGCATTGTGCGCGCGCTGCGACGATTCAATCACTCGAGCAAGAACGAACTTGCCGCGATTCATAACATCCACGAGGCTTTCTCCCTGGGGATAAGGAAAATCCGCGAGCTCTCTTACTTTCTGGATGATACTCTGATCGAGAGTTTCCGTGATCTTCCCTTCGTAATCGCCGCAGTTGATCTCACGCGCTGACTCCTCCAGTTCTTCCGCCGGCAAGACACGCACAGCCTGCCCACCATTTGCAAAATGATCTCGGATAAGACGCGAACTTTCCCGGGCCCGACCCTGAGGCGACACCAGCCATTGGTGAACAGGTGGCAACCAGTCACGCATAGAAACACCCAGTGTGCTGGATTCGAGGCGTCCTCTTTCCGTTAGAGGTGAATCCAAGGTGCCCTGGATTCTTCCTTCTCGATTGTATTCTGTTTCCCCGTGTCGAATGAGAATGATTTGAATATTCAACTCATCCATCGCAGTCGGCTTCGCTCCTGCCGCAATCGGTTTTTTCCTTGCCCCTCGCCTAAATGAATGTTCTACTGGGCATATGGCAATGTTCACATTCGAGTGTCAGGATTGCGGCCAGGTATTCGACAGCAAGATGAGCCTCGCAGACCGAGAAACAGGTAAATCTGCGGTGTGCGAAAAATGCAATTCCACTCGGACTCTTCAAGTATTCAAACCCCTGGCAGTTCTGGGCGCAAGCGGCAAGAGTTCGGCTCCCGAAAGATCCTGTCAGCCGGGCGGCTGCGCCTGTTTCCCTGAGGCAAATTGAGTTCCGTACTCGAAGCGATTGAAAGACTCAACCGTTTAGAAAAGCTCGTACTGCCCGATCTAAGCCAGGCCCTGGTTCGAATCCAGAGCGGAAACCTGGGAATCAAAACCAAATCAAATGACAAAGACCTCGTCACCGTGGCAGACGTGGAATCCGAAAATCGCCTAACGTCATTCATACGTGAACACTGGCCCGAAGATTCCATTCTGGCAGAGGAAACAGGCGGAAGCATTGGTCGTGACCTGACCTGGATCATCGATCCAGTGGACGGCACAGTAAACTACGCACACGGTCTCCCTCTATACAGCGTTTCTGTTGGGATCGCCCTCGACGGTAAGCCGCTGGCCGGAATTGTTCATATGCCTTCTCTGGGAACAACGTACAAGGGTGCCGTGGGACACGGCGCAACGAAGAATGGCAATCCCATCCGAGTGTCGGAAACAAACGCCGCATCGCAAGCTCTTGTAGTAACTGGATTTCCCTACGATCGAGCTACAATCCTGGAAGCTTTAATCGCCGGAGTCGAGTCTGTTCTCAAGAACTGCAGGGGAATCAGGCGCACAGGGTCTGCATCCATTGATTTATGCTGGCTGGCAGAAGGAAGTTTTGACGCCCACTACGAATGCAACTTGAGCCCCTGGGATACGTGCGCTTCAGAAGTTATCTTACAGGAAGCCGGTGGGAGAATCACTACATTTGCGGGGGAGGAACATCGGCTAACGGACAAAACCCTGCTTGCAACAAATCACCTACTTCACGAAGCTATGCTTCAAATAATCGCACCATTGAGGAGCGGGCTATGATCTACACCGAAGTAAAGGCGCTCAACACCAGGCGCGAAAACCTGCGATGGAATGCGTGGGGTTCGCTGGACAACGACTTCTTCTACGCGGATAGAATCGGCCCGATTTTGAACTACATTCGCCATACGCTCAAGATGCAGGAAACTATCACTCCTTCTCTTCGCCTCACGGATCTTCGCCCTGCGGAATCAAAAATCAAAGGAACAAATCTTTCCTCTCTTCAGAGAATCTTTGGAAAAAACCGTGTCAAGACAGACAACGCTGAACGAATTCTGCATTCAGCGGGAAGAAGTTATTTCGACGTTATGCGCCTTCGTGGCAATCTCCTGAAAACTTATGTGGACGCAGTTGTATATCCAGAGACGGAGCTTGAAATAGAGAAGCTTCTCAAACTCGCGGTGCAGAGAAACTGGGCCATCATCCCATTCGGAGGAGGTAGCTCGGTTGTAGGTGGAGTGGAAGCAAAGTCCGGTGGCAAAAAGGCAATCGTCTGCGTGGACATGACCAGGATGAATCGTCTCATCGCACTCAACCCTGTGAGTTCTGTCGCAACTTTCGAGGCAGGAATCTACGGACCTGACCTGGAACTCGCCCTTGCCAAGCAAGGCTATACTCTTGGTCACTTTCCCCAATCCTTCGAATACTCGACGTTAGGTGGGTGGGTCGCGGCCCGCAGCGCCGGTCAGCAGTCGGGCAGGTACGGCAAAATCGAAAACATGGTCGCAGCCATTCGCATGGTCACTCCGGGCGGACTCTTTACAACCGGGCATTACCCTGCGGCTTCCACCGGGCCCGATCTGAATCAAATATTATGTGGAAGCGAAGGGACTCTGGGAATCATCACTGCGGTAGCAGTAAAACTGCATGAGCTTCCATCTGAGCGCACTTACGGTGGCTTCCTCTTTCCCGATTTCGCAACCGGCCTCGAGTTCATCCGCGAAGCAAACCAGCTGGAACTTTCTTTTTCGATGCTTCGTCTCAGCGATGAAGGAGAAACTTCTCAACTCGAATCATTTGGCAGAATCGTATCGCACGTTCAGAATCCAGGCGCCGGAGAACGGATCAAGCGATTCGCCAAAGACACAATTGAGGGCATCGTTCTTCAATCGTATGGGCTTTCCGAACGCAAGTGTCTGATCGTCGCGGGCGCGGATGGTCCAGACAGCAAAGAAGCAATCGCCAGACTAAAGAAACTCGCTCCGCGATTCCGCGGAATGTACGCCGGCGCAAGCCCTGGAAAAAAATGGCTCAAAGGACGCTTCAACATGCCGTTTCTGCGCAACTATCTACTAGAGTATGGGATTGGCGTGGACACAATGGAGACTGCGGTGCCTTACGGGCGCGCTATGAAAGTGCACGACGAAGTGCTCGCAGCGATCCAGGAGAGCATTCCCGGCGCGATCGGGATTTGCCATGCAAGTCACTCTTACATCGACGGGGTTTGTCTCTATTTTACGGTGATGTTTCCCATGGATCTCGATCATCCAGTCGAGCAATGGACACAGCTCAAGACTGCCGTGTCCGACGCGATGCTTGCAAACGGTGGGAATATTAGCCATCATCATGGAATTGGAAATGATCATCGCGACCATTTTCGCAGGCAAGTCGGGCCTGCCGCTCTTGCGACGCTTCAATCTCTCAAGAAAACTCTGGACCCGCGTGGAAACCTGAATCCTGGGAAATTGATGAATTAGCGCGAACGCACGGGTCTTTTTGCACGTCCTATAAAGAATCTGAGGAGAACAATTTTGAAAATCTTGAAACTACTGGCGATGGGCACTCTCCTCGCCTCGCTAACCAACTGCTTTTCTATCATGCATTTTCTGGATCTGCAGGAAAATGGAACTTTGAACGTTCAATGGAGCTTTCGCTTCTCCAAAGCGCTGGAAGATATGGGAAAGAAAGGAGACAAGGCTGAAAGCGGCGGACTTTCGCAAGAGGTGGAGAAAGGAAAACAGGAGCTTCCGGGCAAGCTCGGGTCCATTGCAAAGGATCTGAAAGTAGAAGCGCTGCAATCAGATTATGACTCCGGCATCCGAATGTCCTTCGCGGTTCCGCAGTATCTAAAACTGGATTTCTCCAAATTTCAAGAGGCCGAATTTCCTTACATGCCAAGATATGATGCGGCGAAGAAGCAGATGATCTTCCATTTTACGCCTGCAAAAAAAGACAAAAAGGAAGAAAAGCCGGCAGAAACAAAGATGCCCGACGCCCCCAAAGAAGGATCGGAAGAAACGTCAGAACCAGCCACTCAAGGTGGAGACGATATGGGCAAACAAATCGGCAAACTCTTCCTCTCCTCTGTTCGCTACCAGATCGTGCTGGGAAAAAATCTCAAAGTAAAATCAGTGTCTGTTAGCCAGGACGGAGTAGAGAAGAAACTCGAACTGCAAACAATCGGTGAGCAATCCATGATCGATCTTCCGCTCTTCGCTCTCTATGGAGACAAAGAGCTGCCATTTGATCTGATTGTACAATTGAAATAAGCGCGGTGGTGCTCAGAGGATCACGATGTTACACAAACTCGCGGCAATCATTCTCGTCACAGCTTCCATCGCGCTTGCCAGTCCGGTGCACGCTCAGGCGTTCTGTCAGGGAACTGGTTGCGGCGCGATTCCGTTTTCGCAGGATTCTCTCAACAGCCTGTTTTTTCAGTTTCAGTATCAGTACACGAATCAGCTTTTTTCAGATATAGCACGCGCAGGCACTCTGGCAAACATCAGCAGCGCCCCCACAGGTTCGGTAAACTTACAAAAATTTACTGTTGGCGCCAGTGGAAGTGCGGGATTCGTTCCGCTTCAAAACAAAACTCTAACCATGCCCGGAGTGGGAGTATTCCAGGACGTGCCTTCCGGGGGAGCGTATGCGATCCCACATATTTTCGGAGGAGTCAATCTTGGCTACCTCGTCGGAAATGAATACGATCCGTATGATTCAAACGGTTCGACTCCATCCATGCTATCTCTATCTCGCGTCGATGTATATGCGACCGGAGCGGAATATAGAGAGCATTACTCACGGGACAATCATAATCTGAAGGTCGTCGCGGGATTCTACAATCGGGGTTTTGATGTTCGCTATCATCTCGTGGAAGGCGCAAACATCGCCGGTGGTCCACTATTTCGATTTCTGGGCGTTTCCCTGGGCACTGGCTACCATCTCTCTCGGCTGAACATTCAGGCGGAGCAGTACCAGAAATACCGCGTTGCGTCCTTGAGCGGCGTGCAGGTCTTCTGGGACGGCTACAACTATCTCAATATCCAGACGAAAATCAAAACATACCCGGTT
>Ga0268298_10002202_pt1 | contig 21598 bp, 19 predicted proteins | sample WWTPWeurt_MetaG_FD_194462 | JGI IMG/M metagenome (GOLD analysis project Ga0268298, IMG submission 194462) | Activated sludge microbial communities from WWTP in Nijmegen, Gelderland, Netherland - WWTP Weurt | ecosystem: Engineered > WWTP > Aerobic digester > Activated sludge | place... | reverse complement strand
TTTGTCCAGGTAAATAGTAGCGGCAAAATAGAGGATCGTGTAGCTGATGGTTGTTAACAGGCCTTGGTGATAGCGACTGTAGTAGCCCCAAAAACTGGTATAGGCATTAATACTAAAGATGGTGGCTATTAGCTGAGTGGCTAGTACTGCTAGTACTGCGATTGAGATAGGATTATTAACAAAATATTTGAGATCAAGTTTTTTGTTATTAACCACTATGTCGATTACCCAAGCAGTTAGGATAGTCAGCGTGCCTGATAGAAGCAGGATGAACTTGGGGAATTCAAAGAGTTCTGAGTTGATAGTGGTGAAGGTGAGGGGGATGAAGATGACAGAGAGGTAGAGGATGTTCTGGGTCAATGATTGCATAGATTTAGTATATCAGTATCAATTGATACGTTCGACTTAATACTCACACTACACTGCGCTAAAAATACTTAAGTCTGCACACACTTCAGACTAGATCTTATTTGATATTATTTGATGTTTTATGATTGCTTTATGATGTGCCGACCCCAGATCTGTGCTATCATATAGGACGCTATGCTTAACTCACTTTTAGGGCTGTTTTCGATGGATATGGGTATCGACCTTGGGACGGCAAACACGCTAGTTTTTGTAAAGAATAAAGGTATCTTAATTAGAGAGCCATCATACGTTGCAAGACACAAAAAAACTGGAGCAGTACTAGCGATTGGGAGTGAGGCAAAGTTGATGGCTGGCAAGACCCCGCAAGCGATTGAGGCAGTGCGACCCCTAAGAGATGGTGTGATTGCGGATTATGATGGGGCACTCGCCATGCTCGATTTTTATATTAAAAAAGTACACGAGCATTCGCCCTGGATTGCTAAGGTGCCAAGACCTAGGGTGATTATAGGGATCCCGTCGGGAGTGACTGAAGTAGAACGAAGAGCAGTATCGGAAGCGGCAGTGGCCGCTGGGGCACGTGAAGCATTCCTGGTAGAAGAACCGATGGCGGCAGCGATCGGCGCCAACCTGCCAATAGATGAACCCAGAGGACAGATGATAATAGATATTGGGGGCGGGACAACCGAGATTGCAGTACTCTCACTAGGTGGGATAGTACTTAACAAATCTCTAAGAGTGGCTGGAGACGAACTGACGGAGTCGATTATTCATTTTGCGCGTGTTAAGTACGGACTACTATTAGGTGATGCGAGTGCAGAGGAAGTAAAGATCAGTGTGGGGAGTGCGGTAGCAGATGGGAAGAGTGATGGGTTGCAGGCAGTAGTTAGAGGAAGAGATTTGGGATCAGGACTACCAAAATCGATGAAATTTAATAGTAGTGAAGTGAGGGAAGCTCTAGCTCCAACGCTCCAACAGATAGTAAGGGGTGTAATGGATGTACTAGAAGAGACACCACCAGAGCTAATCAGCGACATAATTCAGCATGGGATTACGATGGCTGGGGGTGGATCGCAGATTAGAGGCATTGATAAAATGATATCGGAAGCGACGAGTATGCCAGTGTATGTTTGTGAAGAGCCGATGGCAGCGGTAGTGCGGGGGTGCGGCAAGCTACTGACGGACGAGAGGCTCCTAAAGAAGGTAAAGGTAGGGGCTAGACTAAGGTATTAAATGAAAACATTTCAAAAACTTAAGAATAATTCTGGATTGTGGAAACAGTACTGGGTGCGAGAACGGGTGATAGACGCAATCCGCTCGTTTTTTAAGGGTCGTGGATTTCATGAGGCAGAAGTGCCACTACTACTACCCACTCCCTCTACCGAGCCATTTCTCGAAGTCTTTAAGACACAGCTAGTGGACGACCAGGGTCGTAAATGGGACGGATTTCTCCCATCATCCCCTGAGTTTGCACTAAAGAAACTGTTATCCGCTGGATCTGGCTCAGTCTTTACGATTACAAAGTCATTCCGTAACGGAGAGGGAAGGTCAAGTCGCCATAATCCAGAGTTTACGATCCTCGAGTGGTACCACACTCCGGGAGACTATATGACAGTGGTCGAGGATTTTGAGGAATTGATGTTATATGTAAATCAAGTAGTCCAAGTGAACCAAGTAAAGCAAGGTAATACAGAAATACTGAAGTATCAAGGAAAGGAATATTCGCTAAAAACTCCGTGGGAGAGGATAACGGTAGCCGAGGCATTTAATAAATATGCAGAGATTGATACTGAGACCATGCTAGATAGGGATAAACTGCTTGTGGCTAGCAAGAACAAAGGTTATCAGGTTGACGAGAACTCGACCTGGGAGGAGATGTGGAACCAGATAATAGCTAATGAGATAGAGCCAAAGCTAGGAGTGAGTGGTCCGACCATAATGTATGATTTTCCGGTGTCACAAGCTGCTTTAGCTCGTAAGGCCAAAGACCCGAGGTTTGCGGAGCGGTGGGAAGTGTATCTAGCAGGATACGAGCTAGGCAACTGTTTTTCAGAACTAACAGACTGGAGAGAGCAGGAAGCTAGGTGTAAAGCAGACCTTTTGGAGCGAAAAAAACTGGGGAAGACGCAGTACCCAATGGATGAAGATTTTATTGAAGCGCTCAAGCTAGGTATGCCAGAAACAGGGGGGATAGCGGTCGGGGTGGACCGACTGGTTGCACTATTTGCAGATACGCCGAGTATTGCGGATACACTGTTTTTCCCAGTCGACGAAATGTTTGAAGCAAACACTCGCCTTTAGGGTTCGGAGTATTTTGCGCAAAAAAGCGGTCTATCTCCGCCTGCTGGCGTAGCGACCTCGAGCTCGGCCTACCCGGCCTGCGCAAAATTTTTTGACTGCAAAACACCCCTGCACCCAAAATGCTCGTTTTTTACGTAAATTTGACAGCATAGCGTATAATATAGGCCATATGAAACAATTTTTGATCGGTCTAGTTACTGTACTCGTATTAGTAGTTGCTGGCGTGCTCGCTTTTCGAGGCGTGACTGGACTGTTTGGGAAGCTTTTCCCAACCCCAAGTGCAAGTCCTGTAGCTAGTGCGACGCCAATGCCCACAGTAACACCAACACCTAGTGCGACAGCTAAGCCAAGTACAGTTCCGACTGCGACACCCAAGAGTGGTGCGACAACTAAGGGTGGACTAGTTAAGGGAGCAACCACGACTACTACCAAAAAAGTAGTGACTACTACATCTCACCTAACCCTTACATTAGTTAAGACCAGTATTTGTCCTATTAGCTACACAACTGAAGTAAAAGATATTACAGGACCACTAACGCTACGATACGAGCTTATAGACAACACTAGCTTTGGGATAACCATCTGGAAAAAAGATGGGAATGAGTTACTAGCTAACACCACTTATGGTGGTAGGAGCGGGACTATTAAGACTATCTCTGGAGTTGATTATATGAAAGTTAGGGTAGAGTCAAAAAGCTGTGCTAGCAACAATGATAACTGGCTAAAGCTAACGGCTGAACGTTAAGCTCTACTCACGTATTCGTTGGTTTCGGTATCGACAATAATAGTTTCGCCTGATTTTACAAAGAGGGGAACCATCACCTCAAATCCATTCTCGGTCATGGCACCTTTTTTGGCGGCCTGAACGGTATTGCCGGCCACAGCATCCTGAGCTTCGGTAATTTTGATTGTTACCTTGGGGGGAAAGCGTACGCCTATTACCTCACCTTCGTACTGGTTAAAGAACATTTTCATCTCAGGCATGAGGTATTTTTGTTTGCCATCAAAAACCCACTCTTTGACCTCAAATTGGTCAAAAGTGCGGGGGTTCATGAAGTAATAGGTATCACCATCGCCGTAGAGGTATTGAAGCTCGATGGTCTCTACTTCGACGATCTCGACTGTCTCGCTACTTTTGTAGGTAAAGTCCTGGACACTGCCTGTTCGAACATTCTTAAGACGAGTTCTAGCAAAAGCACTGCCTTTGCCGGGGAAGTAAAACTCACATTTGACTACCTCGTGAGGAGCGTCTTTGAAGAGGACAAACATCCCGCCTTTGAGTTGATTGGCTTTTATACTGGACATAGCAAGAGATTATATGTCATAGTTAGGGTAATGCGCAAATACTTTATAAAAAACTGGAAGACGATTGTATTGGTTGTCTCCCTTGTCCTCCTACTACCTATCACGATTCCACTTGCTCAGCGAGCCTGGAAATATTTAACAGGAGCGAGTTATGCGCCAGCCAATATTACGGTCGACGCGAGTCAGACCAATGGGCGAGTACGGAGAGTCTGGGATGGGGTAGCACAGGGGTTTGAGAAGTTGCCGGACTCCGACTTTAGATTAAACGGAGTTGCATCTATTGTTAAATCCACTGGGGTCAGGTATGTGCGAATTGACCATGTATTTGATGGCTTTGATGTAGTGTCGCGAGGTGGCAGCGGTCAGCTAGTCTATAACTGGACTAAGCTCGATAACATGGTCGCGGACATTACGGCGATGGGAGCCAAACCTTTTATCTCCTTATCTTACATGCCAACGGCGATTAGTAAGGGGGATATCCTCGACTTTCCTAATAACTGGGGAGAGTGGGGACAGGTAGTGGCTGCTACTGTAGGACACTATAGTCGCGATTATAAAGGTGGGATAGATGGAGTGATCTACGAAGTATGGAACGAACCAGATCTGTTTGGCGGGTGGAAAATGGGTGGGAGTAAGAACTATGTGACTCTATATGCAACTGCGGCTAACGCTGCTAATGGTGTAAAGGGAGCTAAGCCATTTAAGATAGGCGGCCCGGCGACCACAGGATTTTATCCGGCCTGGGTAACTGGCTTTTATGACAAACTGGATGAGAATGTGCGGATCGACTTTTTCTCCTGGCATCGGTACGACACTAGGATCGACAAATTTATTTACGATGCGAGAACTGCTTCGGATATGATGAGTACCAGGATTAGCCGGCCACAGGATCTTTATATTACTGAATGGGGCATTAACCCTGAGCGCGGGGCGATGTATGACGGCCGCTGGGCAGCCGCGCATTACCTGGCAGTTAACCGCGCACTGATGGATACCAATATCGATTTAGCATTTGCGTTTGAGATCATGGATGGGGCACCCGCTGATAAGGGTCAGTTCCATGGTGGGTGGGGGATGCTGACTAATCCAAAATACGGGGCAGTGGCTAAGAAGCCGAGGTTTAAAGCCTGGGAAATGCTAGCTCCAATTACGGGAGATCGACTAGTACTATCTGGAGAGGGTAACTATGTAACAGGTATTGCCACGCGCGACGCAACTGAAACTATCCGAGTACTACTAGTTAACTATGACGAAACTGGCAAGCACGACGAGGTGGTGCCGTATAACATGATCGGAATGTTAGACGGGGTATACAGTGTCAACGAAACATATCTCTCGGGACGGGTGGTTAACTCTGAAGTGACGGTGGTCAGTGGTACTTATACAAGGGAAATTTCACTAAATGATAGTGACGCAGTCCTCTTAACAATGAAGAGAAAGTAATGTTATACTGGCACGATGTTTCCGACTGAAAAAGATTTTAAATTAGCTTGTGTAATGCTTGACCACTCAGTGGCAATTAAGCCAAAAGAGAAGGTTTTAATAACCACGAGCGATCTAGGTATACCACTGGCCAAGGCGGTGTATATTGAGACATTAAAGCGTGGGGCGTACCCCATGCTCGACATTTCTACTTCGGGGATGGATTATGAGTTTTACAACTTAGCTAACGACTGGCAGCTTTTGCATGTGCCGACCGAAGTGGTGAAGGCAAAGGTAGCGTGGGCGGATGCTTATGTGCGAATAGTTGCTGACGATAACTTGCGCTCACTATCTCAGATAGATCCTCGCAAGATGACTGAGAGGTCTAAGTTAATTAGGCCACTCATGGACCCCATGATTGACTCGGATCGCTGGATTCTGACTTACTATCCAACCGATGCAATGGCACAAGAGGCAGGGATGAGTCTTTCAGCGTTACGCGACTTTTATTTTGAGAGCGTACTTGTTGATTACAAAAAAATGGAGCGTGAGCTTAAGTCGCTCGAAAAAATCATGGATCAAGGCAATATGATTCATGTGGTGGGTCGCATGACAGACTTGCATGTTAGTATTTCTGGAAGACTAGCACAGGCTTGTTTTGGAGAACGCAACATTCCTGATGGCGAGTGTTTCCTGGCGCCTGTGACGGATGGAGTAAATGGGGAAGTATATTTTGAGCTACCCACGCTCGCTTATGGGCACGAAGTCGCAGGGATACATCTAGAGTTTAAGAATGGGAAGGTGATTAATGCAAAAGCGGAGCGAGGGGAAGAGGCGCTACTTAAAATGCTAGAGACAGATCCAGGGGCCAAGTACCTAGGAGAATTTGCAATTGGGGCTAACTTTAAGATTACTCGTGGTATGTTAAACACACTTTTTGACGAAAAGATTGGAGGGACGATCCACATGGCGCTAGGTAGAGCCTACAAAGAGAAGCGGGGTGGAGGAGAGAATGAGAGTGCCATCCACTGGGATATTGTGAAGGATATGCGGACTCCAGGGAGCGTGCTGACTATCGATGATAAGGTGGTTTTGAAAGAGGGTAGACTTTTGGTGTAGATAGGCTTATAATCTATATTTTAATCTGGTAAAATCTAGAAAAGGGAGAAATATGACTCCATCTGTAGAAATAGGCGGTTACGAACCTATAACTGCTGAGGGTGATGTTAGTATCAGTTTAGCGTCAAATAATCCAGTTACAGTTGTTTTCAAGGATACTCAAGCTAATCGTAGAGCAATCGATGTTTTACGGACAATTAGATCTGAAAACAATAAACCGACTTCAGTCAATGTTAAACCAGACCAAAATGGCATTGTTACTTATGGGATAGAAAATATACCCTTACCCAAAGGATATCGTCAAAATGATGTTAAATTAAATGAGTTTGGATTTGAAATTGAAAAATTAAGTTCGTAATCAGTGTAGAATAATGTAATGATTTTGACTGATTTGGTAGGGGAATATAAACCACTAATTGATGCAGAAATTGAGGCGGAGCTGGGTAGGAGACTCACGGAAGTTAAAGAAATTTCACCAGAAATTGTGAAGGTAGTTGAGGCAATGCAGGAACTGGCGGTGGGGGGGAAGCGCATGCGAGGGTTACTGACCATCCTCGGCTATCAGCTAGCTGGGGGCAGCAAAGAGGGCGAGCACAAGATAGTGCGAGCAGCGGTAATTATGGAGCTATTCCACCTGGGACTACTCATCCAGGATGATGTGATGGATAGGGACAGTATGCGTCGAGGAGTAGCCACGGTACAGGCGAGGTATGATGATCTCCATACTGGGGAAGCAATGGCGATGTGTGCAGGTGACCTGACTTTTGGCTGGGGCATGGAGATACTTAGTAAGCAGCGTACAGTAGACAGCAGACAATTATTGGACGCATTTAAAGTGTGGGGGAGGTATTTTTCGCGAGTTGGCTATGGGCAGATGCTGGATGTACTAAAGGTAGCAGACGAAGCGAGTCTACTTCAGATACTCGCACTAAAATCAGGTGAATATAGTTGCGTGTTACCGCTTGTGTTTGGGGCAACGTTGGGTGGAGCTAAGCCAGAATTAATCAAGAAAATAACTGAGTATGGGATGGAACTAGGATGGGTGTTTCAGCTGCGTGATGACTATCTGGCGCAGTGGGGGGATAGTAGCAAGACTGGCAAGCCAGTGGGGAATGATGCTAGGGAGGGGAAACACAGTTTTGCATTAATGTATGGGATGGAAAAGCTGGAAGCTGAAATAAAGAGACATGCAGAGTCAGCTAAAAAAATAACAGATAATGAGATATTGAATGAAATAGTGGATTGGGTAGAGACGAGAGAGAATTGATATATTTTGATATATTGTCAGGGATTTTATTTTTTGGGATACTTACAAAAGTTATGAAAATGACTGCTCGTATTTATACCATTAACTTTAAACACCTCCTCGTCTGGGGTGCTTTGGGTTGTGTGTAGATAAGAGCTAATAAAAAGCAAAAATACACAAACCCGCACCAAGAGGCGGGTTTTTTAATGGTAAAACATATATGACAAAAATAGATATTCAAGCACGACGGGATTTGGTGGAACAATTATGTAAAGCTAATTGTTGGTATAGAGCTGAAGCTAATCCCGAGGTTCACGAGCAACCATCACGAATCGATCCTACTTTAGTATTGAGAGTAATTTGTAGTGGTGCTGAATCACTTTGTCCGATTATTGCTAGATACAGAACTGGTAAGGGATGGCAATGGTCACCAGGAATGTGTGAATATGAGTCTCCAGAATAAGTCATTAATTAATAATTACAGAAAGGAGGTGAATAAATATGTGTCAAGCATGTGGCAGAGCAGAACATCAACCTGATGGTTATATGCGGTTTGCGCCGAAAGGTAATACTGAAATCAGGGTTACTAATGTTCAAGAATTGTTAGACGCAAAAGTCGGAGTTAGTCCGTACGCTGTTATGCTGGCTTTTGGTTCAAGAGAAGCTGCAATAGAGTATGTAGAAGGGCAAGGATTAACTTTTGATGAATCTATGTTGTCGTGAGAAGTTAGAACACCCTCCTCTATTGAGAAAGACACTCTAGAGGAGGGTGTTTTGTTATTATAGCGGTATGGGCAAGGATATATATTTGCTCGGAGACCAAGCATGCTTGTCGATGCCGAGGATAGCGGTGGTTGGGACCCGGGCAGTGAGTCCATATGGCGCGCGAGTTACCGAACAGTTTGTGACCGAGCTAGTAAAGTGTGGGTACTGCATAGTATCAGGACTGGCATTGGGAGTAGATGGTATAGCTCATAGAACGGCAATCAAAAGGGGAGGTAAGACCATTGCAGTCTTGGCTCATGGACTGGACTATTGTTATCCACCGGAGCATCGAGGGCTAAAACAGCAGATACTAGACTCCGGTGGATTACTAGTTAGTGCGTACCCAGAGGGGAATCGACCAACTAGAGAGCAATTTTTGGCACGGAATGAACTACTGGTTAGGCTATCAGATTTCGTTTTGGTCACCTGTTGCCCACATAAGAGTGGGGTCAAAAATACAGTTAGGCATGCGGCGGAGCTGGGACGTGACGTATACGTGATCCCCGGACCTGTGGATGACCCGAGTTATGCGGGGACGGTGGAGATAATAGATAATGGGGGAGTGCCAGTGTCGAGTCCAGAAGATTTGATAAAGAAACTACGAAATAATTAAGCTCGCTTTTTGAGTTTGAAGTATTTTGTGCAAAAAAAACGGTCTATCTGAGTCTACTGACTCAGCAACCTCGTGCTCGGCCTACCCGGCCTGCGCAAAATTTTTTGGCTACAAAACACTTCTGCGCTCACTGCTCGCTTGATGTATCATATACCTATGAAATTGATTGTAGGACTGGGGAATCCGGGGGAAAAATATCAGAATAACCGACACAACATTGGTTTTGTGGTGGTCGAAGAATTAGTAAAAAGGTTAAAGGAAACTATCCCGCCAGGGCGAGATGTCGGGTCAGTTGGTGAGTGGGTAAGTAGCGCGAAGTTTTTTGGTGATTATTGCCAATATAATGACATTATCCTGTTAAGACCCTCCACTTTTATGAACGAAAGTGGGAAAGCAGTTGCGGCAATATCACGCTTTTATAAGATAAAAAGTGAAGATATCTATATTATCCATGACGACTTAGATATACCTCTGGGTAGTTACAAAATTCAGCATGGTAAAGCGCCAAAAGTTCACAACGGTCTATTGTCGGTGGAGCAGTCACTAGGTACAAATAAGTACTGGAACGTGAGGGTAGGTGTAGAAAACAGAGAAGTGCGGGGGAACAAAGGGGTTCCGGGTGTGGTCTATAGTTTGCAAGATTTTGGGGCTGAAGAGAGCAAAGTCGTGGGTAATATAGTGGAGGATGTGGTATCTGATTTGTTGACACACCTGGCATAAGCGCGTATTTTAATCACATATGGATCTAGTAATTGTTGAGTCTCCAACCAAAGCAAAGACGCTATCGCGCTTCCTTGGCAACGATTACAAAATTGAAGCGTCGATGGGTCACGTGCGGGATCTACCAGAAAAAGGTGGAGGGTTGGCGATCGATGTTGAGCATGATTTTGAGCCAAACTACCAAGTGCTCTCTTCAAAGAAAAAGCGGGTAGCAGAGCTAAGAGCACTCGCTAAAAATGCAAAGGTAATATACCTCGCGACAGATCCAGATCGAGAAGGAGAGGCAATTTCCTTTCATGTGCAACATTTGCTCTCGGAGCGTGGGGCAGCAAAGGAGTTTAAGCGCGTAACTTTCCATGAAATTACGAAAACAGCGATTTTGGATGCGTTGTCGCACCCGGGTGTAGTTAACATGGATTTGGTTAATGCCCAGCAAGCAAGGAGAGTCTTAGATAGGCTTGTGGGCTACACTCTATCACCTGTTTTGTGGAAAAAAGTAAGGCGTGGGCTCTCGGCAGGACGTGTGCAATCGGTGGCGGTCCGCTTGATTGTGGATAAGGAAACTGAGATTACGGCATTTAAGCCTGAAGAATATTGGGAAGTCTTTGCGAATTTGAAAGTTACTGGGGATGGAGAGCTAAAAGTAGAACTAGTAAAAATTGATAGTAAGACTGCCAATATTAATAATGGGGAGCTGGCGAAGAAAGTAGTAGCAGATTTAGAAAGTGCAACTTATAAAGTCTTAAGCGTAAGTAACGAAGAGCAAAAGAGTTCGCCCCAGCCACCCTTTACAACATCCCTACTACAGCGAGCTGGATCTAATATGTTTGGGTACTCCGCCAAGCAGACGATGCAGATTGCCCAATCGCTATATGAGAGAGGATTGATCACTTACCATCGTACGGACTCATATAACTTGGCCACCGAAGCAATAGAGGCTGCTAGGAGTTATATCGAAAAGAATTATGGACCTGATTATTTGCCTTCATCCCCGAGAGTTTACAAAACAAAGGCGGCCAGTGCGCAAGAAGCTCATGAGGCTATTAGACCCACCAACTTAGAAGCAAGTCCCGAGTTAGAAGGTAGAGACAAAAAGCTATACGAGCTTATTAGAAATAGGTTTTTGCAGTGTCAAATGCAAGATGCGCGTTATGACAAAACAACAATACTGGTAGGGGCTGGGAGTTATGAGCTTAAAGCCGATGGCAAGCGAATGATCTTTGATGGGTATATGAGACTAGGAAAGAGTGCGGATGACGTCTTTTTGCCGACCGTTAATAGTGGGGACGTGTTGCCTCTAATAACGATCGACTCTGTGCAAAAGTTTACGCAACCACCAGCTAGGTATAGTGAGGCAGGGTTGATCAAGGAACTGGAAAAGAGGGGAATTGGTAGGCCTAGTACCTATGCAGCAATTATTAGTACCATACAGGATAGAGGATACGTGACAAAAGAAGAGAAGCGATTCCACCCAACGGCAGTAGGAGTTGCAGTCGTCGAGTTTTTGACTGCTAACTTTGAAAATGTGATGGCGTACGAGTTCACCGCCAAAATGGAGTCAGACCTGGATGCAGTGGCTGACGGGAAGAAAAAGTGGGTAGAGGTAGTTAGATCTTTTTGGGACCCGATGAATGAGACAGTGAAAAAAGTAGAAGAGACGGGAACACGAGTCAAAGTGGCAGTTGAGACAACGGGGGAAAAGTGTCCAAAATGTATAGCAGGAGGCCTGCCTGCCGGCAGGCAGGGTGAGGTAATAATTCGAACAGGGAAGTTTGGTAAATTCCTGTCATGTGATAGGTATCCTGAGTGTGATTATAAAGCGCAGTATGTAGAGTATGCGGGAACCCACCTATGTCCAACCTGTGGGGGAAGAGTAGTCATAAAGAAGAGTAGGAAGGGGAAGTTTTATGGGTGTGAGAAATACCCTGAATGTAAATGGGCGGCATGGAAGTTGCCAGCGAAACCTGCTGTCGCTGAGACTTAACTTTTTTATGCTCGCGTGACATTCGTTTCATGAAAAATTATCTTCGACCGCTTTGCTTGCTACGATAATTTTGTCTTGAATACTCATACTACACTGCGCAAAAAAAGTACGTCCACGCTCCTCACTGTTCTACTTTGTAATATTGCGCGACTTAGGTTTTGTCCGGTAGGATGGAGGGACAATGAAAGTAAAGAAATTCCAGGTATTGAAACGAAGTGATAAAGAACAAGCATTAGATGTTGAGAAAATTGCAGATTCAATATTTCTAGCAGCTCAGGATGTAGGAGGAACGGATCAGGCTCTAGCTAAAGAAATAGCGTTATTAGTTGTTGCACGAATAACCAAGCACTATGGGAGAATTGCAAAAGTTACGACGGCTGAAATTGGAGACATGGTTGAGCGCGTGCTCTTAGAGAAATCGCATTACAAGACAGCTAAAGCCTACATCTTGAATCGAGAGAAAAAAAGACAAGTAGAAGCGGCCAAACATGCACTGGGAGTGCATGATGAGGTTGGACTATCGCTCAATGCACTAACGGTTGCAAAAGAGAAATATATTCAAAAAGATCTGAGTGGGGAGGTAATGGAATCGGTAGGAGAGATGTTCTCCCGTACTGCCAAGTTTTTGGCGAGTGCGGAGAAGCCAAGTAACCGAAAGAAATGGCAGGCAGAGTTTGAAGCTATTATGAGAGACTTGCGTTTCATGCCAGGCGGCAGGACACTCGCGAACTCAGGAACGCCCAATAATCAACTAGCCAACTGCTTTGTGATGCCGATGCCAGATGATATTGAGGGAATATTTGAATCGTTGAAAGAGTCTTCCATACTGAAAAAGTATGGAGGTGGAGTAGGCTTTACTTTTGGTCACATTAGACCGAAGGATGATCGAGTTAGCACAACGTCAGGGGCAGCGTGTGGGCCAGTGGCGCTCATGCAGCTAGTTAATGATGCATCAGATATTTATTTGCAAGCAGGGAAGAGGCGGAGTGGCAATATGGTAACACTGCCGGTCTCACACCCAGACATTATCGATTTTATTCACTGCAAAGAATCGGGATCTAATTTGCCGCACATTAACTATTCAATTGCGGTTACTCATAAATTTATGGAGGCAGCAAAGAATAATGAGACTTGGGAATTAATTAATCCACGCGATGGAAGAGTGAGTGCTAGAGTATCAGCCAGGGGAATACTAGAGGAAGCTGCAAGAATGGCGTGGAAGAATGGAGATCCAGGACTAATATTTGTCGATGAGATTAATAAATATAATCCAACCCCACATGTAGGAGTGTTAGAGACAGTGAACTTGTGTGGGGAGCAGCCACTACTCTCTTATGAAGCGTGTAACCTAGGGAGCATTAACTTAGCAGTACATGTTGCGGGAAGTAACGGAGATTCGAAAGTAGATTGGAACCTGCTTGAGGAGACGGTTCGGGTGGCAGTGAGAATGCTAGATGACGTTGTGTCAGTGTGTGAGTACCCTTTGACGAAGGTTTCAGAAGTTGTTAGAGGAAACCGAAAAATAGGTTTGGGAGTGATGGGGTTTGCAGATATGCTGGTAAAGCTACATATTCCTTACAACTCGAAAGAGGCACTATCCCTCGCTGAGAAACTGATGAAGTTTGTACAGAAAGTGGGCTGGGAGACGTCTGCCGCACTCGGAAAAGAAAAAGGCAGCTTCCCCAACTTTAAAGGTTCACTTTGGCAGAAGCGAGGCTATACGCACTTTCGTAATGCAACAGTTACCACAATTGCTCCAACCGGAACCATTAGTATGATGGCGAATGCGAGCGGGGGAATTGAGCCACATTTTGCGCTTGCCTACTTCAGAAAGAGTATGGGTCAGTACACTCTACCGGAAGTCAATGCGGATTTGGTTCGTGCAATTAAACATGTTAATGGACTCTATAGTAGCGAACTCATGGATGAGATAGCTCGGTCTGGGAGTATCCAGCATATTGAGCGGATTCCTAAGGAAATCAGGGAGACATATGTAACGGCAATGGACCTGCGTGCAGAGGATCACGTGGCAATGCTTGCGGCGTTTCAAAAATATACAGATAATGCGGTATCAAAAACCATTAATTTGCCGAGTTCGGCTACGGTTGATGATGTAATTAAAGTGTTTTATCAGGCATCGGAATTACACTGTAAGGGGATTACGGTATACCGAGATGGTAGTAGGGAAGGACAAGTGTTGAACGTAGGAAAAGTTGAGAAAGCGGAGAGTGGGTCGAGGGTCGATAAAGTGGAGAAAGGAAGAGCCCAAAATGATGTAGTAGGGAGTGAATGTCCGAATTGTGGGGGAAAGCTCGCCAAGGAAGAGGGGTGCAAGAAATGTTACTCGTGTGGTTTTGCGGTGTGTGGCTAGGGTTTTAGAGGTTTAAGCTTAGGTTCTAAGTTTTTGTCATAACCCTGTTCTGATCTAGTTGAAAGGTAGCATTTTGTGCCGTTAGCTAAGATGCAAGCGCGGACAGCTGCGAGCTCGCTATCGTCTTCCAGAATCATTTCAAGACGGCGCGCAAGTATAAAGGGGATTTCTCGCTCTTTACTTGCATAGAAAGCGCGGACTAATTTACATGTTTCAAATGCACCACAGTTGGTCATAAGAATCGGATTATACATGGTATTGAGTCGAATTGATCTCTTGCTGCCTGATCTGTCGCTTTGCTATCATCGAGTAATGAAAACAGTGACGCCAATTGAGGGCTGGCCAAAGCTTTATAACGCGATTCTAAAAGTAAAAGACCCATATAGCCATATTGGTATTTGTACTCTTTGGACGGAAAGAGAAGTAGTTGAGAAAATTGTTTCAGACTTACCCTACAACGTAATTGGTAACTTATATAGTGCCCAAGGGATTAACGCCATGATTCGTAATGTGATGGCGAACCCAAATATTCGTACAATCGTGATATGGGGAAGTGAGATGTCTTTATCTGGCCATTCACTACTCATGTTTATGAAGAATGGGATCGATGAGAATAGGAGAATAATAAAAGGTAGAGGAGAGATAGAACCAGAAATACCCGATACAGTAGTTGCTGAATTCAGAGAGAAAATCGAAGTTGTTGATTTGCGGGGTAGGAATAAGAATGAATTGATCGCAAGAATTGAGGAACTATCAAAAGTTAAGAAAGAACCATTTAGTCGTGAGATTCGAGAGTTTCCAAAGACTGAGCCAAAAGTTGAGGTGTTGCCATCTGAACAAACAGGCTTTTACGTCCATGGGAAGACGGTCGCTGCGACTTGGTTAAAACTGCTGAATGAGATTTACAAATATGGCCGTCCCAAGCACACGAGGTACAGTAAGAACAATGAACTAAAAGAGATTCTAAACCTGACAGCAGTTATTGAGGAAGAGGATCCGACACAAGTATATTTCCCACCCTACCTACCATTTGAGCGCGGGGAGCTTGAGGCATATTATGCAGAGATCATGACAGATCGTGAGGTGCCTGGGGTTGCTTATAACTATGGCCGGAGAATGAGGCAGCATTTTGGAGTTGATCAGATTGCAATGATGAAGCAGCTCTTAAAAGACCGTCCAGATAGTAAGAAAATGCTCGCGATTACGACTGATCCTAAATTAGACTGGAGTCGCGCGAGTAATGGGGATACGCCTTGTTTAGTAATGATTTTGGGAAGTGTGCAAGACAATAAGTTCTTTTTGACCGCTCACTTTAGATCACAGGACATGGTACACGGCTGGCCCAGAAACACTTTTGCTCTTAGGAAGCTTCAGAAAGACATTGCAGACTCAGTTGAAATGCAGATGGGGCCGCTGACCATGATTACCCACTCGGCTCACATGTATGGGGATGATTTCTCACTCGTTGAAAACTTGCTAATGGATCACTATGAGAAAGAGTTGGGTTATACCCCAGCCGTTCATTTTGACTTTGATAAGCGAGGCAACGTGATTATTGATATTACTGTGGAGGGGAGTGTGCCCGAGGGACTATGGAAGGATGGGGTACCAATGGCCATCATTCATGAACTAAAGTCGCTACCTAAAGGCAATAAACAATTACTACGAGCCACACTATATGAGCCAAACGGTGGACCAATGGTTAAGCAATGGGTCGGAAGGACGCCACATGAGGTCTTGTGGCAGATATCTGATTACGCCTACGTCAAAGACCCAGAACACGCGATGTACGTGGGAATAGAGCTACAGAAAGCCTATGAGTGCATTGTGAGTGGGCGGACTTACCACCAGGACCCGGCGTAGCGTCGATAGACATACCCTATATAATTAGTTGATGAGTTCTACAGAGTTATTAGATTACCTTAAAGACGTTGCGCTTGAAAACATACCTTCATTAGTTAGTTTTCCGATTGAGAAAATTATCGAAAGAAATCCAACTCGTTGGTTTACCAACATGCGTGGCGAGAAATCTTGGGATGGACGAGGGCTGATCTGGGACATGGGTTTTGGGAGTGCAAAGAGCTATAGCGCACTCTACCGGGCGGGGTTTACGGTGGGAGGTTATGAGATTAATCAGAGTGCGGTAGAAGCGGCAACTAAAGGACGAGATTTTTTTGGGAGACAAGCAGATTTGAGATTAGTTGGGAGTGGAGATTACGGCGTAGGAGATGCAATGACATGGCTAGAGAGAGTAGACAACCTGCTGTATCAAGCAATTTTCCCAAGCATGTTGGGTGAGGATTGGCGAAATGCACTAGATGCTATGGATACTTTGTTAATACCAGGTGGTCACGCCTTTATTGCAGATTTTTTGCGAGCCGATATTGTTTACCCAGAACTTGTTAGCGGAGAATTACCTCAAAAAGTATGGGAAAAATCAGCAGAGCGTTGGAGACAGCGATACCTGATTAATCAAGAAGCATTTGGAGATTTAAGGATTGGGGAGAACGCCTTTGCGGTTGGGGTGATGGGTATGCATAAGATGGGTTATGACTGGGCACAAAAGAGTGAGATTTTACGTGCAGCATTAGAGTTAAATGATACGCTGCAACCAAAAGTATTTGAGCGTTTTGCCAGACACATAGACCGAAATGATTTTGTTAAATATGTAACACGTAATTTAGGCTACACAATGGAGGAAGAAGTATTGGTCCCTAGATATTCGAGGAGTGGCTTAGCTGAGGGCTCATGGAACATAGTTCCTGGGGTGGAGTGGATATTTAGAAAGCCAAGTAAGTATAGATATCGTCCATGGCAACAAGGTGATGATGTGGATGACCCAGAAGGCTTCGATAAAATGAAAAAACGAAGAGGAAGTCCAGAGCGATCTGATCACTGGGATGATTACTTTATGACTTTGTTTAATACGATTCCCGTTAGCCAGCGAGTAGTGTATGAAGAGATTGCTAAGAAAATAGGTGTACATGTTTGATCTGGTTGCAGAGGGAGAGTGATGAGGGTACTATAGGTAGTTGTGAAAGTATATTTTGGAGCGTCATTTAGTTTGGATCGGTCGATGTTGCCGGTTTATCAAGAAGTGGTAGATAGTCTGAAGAAGCTTGGACATGAGGTAGTATCAGAACACGTCATTAATCCATTAACGCCAGTCGGGGATGGGCTATCTCCAAAAGTACTATTTGATCGAGAGGCTAGGTTGATTGAGCAAGCTGACGTGATGGTGGCTGATGTTACGCTCCCTTCTTGGGGGACAGCTTTTTTGATGGAGCACGCGCTATCTAAGGGTAAACAAGTTCTGGCCTTATTCTACAAAGAAGCGTCGACACCACTACCTTTTATGATCGCGGGACACCCAGACTTATATGTGGCACACTATAGTAAGGGTAACATTAAAACAGTCCTAAAAAAGAATCTGGATTATTTTGTCTCGGTTGAGAGGCGAAAAGGTAAGCTGATAGTAATAGATGGTACAGACGGTAGCGGAAAGGGAACGCAAACTGAGTTACTACTTAAATATCTAGATTCAAAGAAAATTAAAAACAAGTATATCGATTTTCCTCGCTATTACACCTCGTTTCATGGCCAGATGGTTGGACGGTACTTATCGGGTGAGTTTGGGTCACTTGAATCATCGAGTCCCTACTTAACTTCGCTTTTTTATGCAATGGACAGACTTACTGCTCGCGACGAGATAGTGGACTGGCTAGAGGAAGGCAATACGGTGGTAGCAAATCGCTACACGACTTCCTCAATGGCATTTCAGACTGCCAGGATTGAGAAGGGTAAGAGAGCAGAGTTCCTGCAGTGGCTATATGATATGGAGTATAAGGAACATAAGCTACCTAAGGAGGATGTGGTGATTTTCCTTTATGTGCCAGTTGAGATCTCCCAAAAACTCATCGAGCAAAAAGCCAAGCGAGAATACACCAATGGGAAAAAGAAAGATATCAACGAAGCGAACGTGGCTTACCAAAAAGAAGTGCTTAATCTTTATCTGGAGCTCTCAAAGAAGTACAAACATTGGGAAGTGATTAAGTGTGTAGATTCCAAGGGAAATCTACTTCCAATTGAAGAAGTTCATAAGAGAGTAGTTAAGGTGTTGGGTAAATATAAGATCGCGTAGCTTTTCTCTATATAACTAGGCTTGGTATCTATCTTTTTTTAATGTAGTATTAAAGGATATGGGAGTAAACCCTGGAGGACAAAAAGAGCAGCCGATTACTCAAGAGCAAGCGCGTTTGGCGACTGATTTACTCGGTCAAATATATAAAGAAAAGAAAATTCCCGAAACATTTGACCCATTGAACGTAGATGAAATAGGAATGCCAGGACATAAGCCTGTTGTGGAAATGGTACTTAGAAAATTTGGGAGTTATGGGACTTTTACAACTGAATATAGCGGAACAAATCTTCCAGAGGAAGACAAGGTTAAATTAGCGGCCAGATATAAAAGGGCCTGGGAATGGCAGAGACAGCCTACAGTTGGGGCAAAGGGACTTCTTGAGCACTATCCTCTTGCAATGAAAAGGCTTAATGTAACCCCGAAAAACTATAGCAATAGGCTACATTGTTTAGTACTAGCCCATACACCAACGTGGAATGAACAAAATACTGCACCCATTTGGACAGAAGATGGGCAGGCAGTGTATTGTTTTATGTCTGACATTTTAGGTCCAAAGTTGGGTTATAGATTTGATTCTAATCAGGCAAATATTCCTGGAGATTATAACCTTATTGTTAAATGGGCATTTGAGAATGTAGATAAAATTAAGCAGTTGTATTTTGACCAAGGTAATCCCGATCATATTGACACTCAACTGGCTAGAGGAAATGCAGTACAACTAGATAAGATTGCTTTTGAAACACTGGATATTCTTCTTGATAAGGATGTTAAGTTTGACTCATCTACCGAAACAACCCCAATTGGCAAAGTGCCGTTATCAAATGCTGAACTCGCAGTCGCCCCGCCGATTTCAACCGCATGGGATTTTGAGAAGTGGTTTGTAGGATTAGACCAAAGGATGGGGCGTGAAGCTTTTAGACAACTACTGCCCAGTGAGACTGTCAATGCTTTTAGTAATGAAGCTGCAGAGGCTTACTTTAAACATCTCAACTTATTGTCATTGCTTAACCTGGCAATCCTAAAAGATATTCCAGCCAAGAGTGAACCAATAAAGAGATTCGATGCTAAGCTGGGATTTGGTGGAAAAATGCAAGAAATCTTGCGTGATTATTTAATCCTGGTGCAAACCGCACAAGATGAGCCTTCTGTCCTTAAGACATTTAGGGAAGGAGTGCAAGAAGAAGATCAGTTGGTGGCAATAGGTGGAGCATTAGAAAGTGAGACCATTGTACAAGAGATGCTCAACTCAATTCATCCTGAATGGGGTAATCATACATTGGCTTCTGCGTTAAAATTGATTTTAGGTGAAATGTCTAAGTCAGAGTATGTTGGAGCTGGGAGTGGAAGAGCGCTGCTAGTCCAGTACAACGAATTAGCAAGAACGCATGGAATTAGTGAGCATAGAATGGTGCATTACATGGGGATGATGGTAAAGCTAGCAAAATACGAAGGAAGATTTGTCCTTGATAAGTATCTAAAACAAATCTACGAGTGACCATGGGTGTAGTTGATGTTGTCTTAACAGAAAGTGATGTAGCTAAAGCATTTAATGGGAGAGAGGGTCAGGGTTTTAAGACTTCTCCGGAGGTTGAATTTGAAAATGACTTGACATATTTTGGTGAAATGCAGAGGAAAAAAAGGCGAGATCAGGGAACATTTGACGCTGAAGACGCTCTGGCGGCTAGAAATGTAGTTGAGCCATTGGTAAGAGAATATCTAGAGAGATCGCCTAAAATACCATGGCTAGAAAAGCGATTAAATAAATACCGACCAGATAATGTTCCATGCCAGAGATTGGAGATCGATAATCTGGAATTAAATCATAATTGGCGGGATGCAGAAGCCGATGTGATGGTGATTCCATATGCTCCGCCGAGATCTTATTTTGAGAAGCTTCCCGATCGCCTGTATTCGAATAAGGATCCTGCGAATGCCCCAGATTTTAAGGGTGATGACATAGATTTGGAGGAAGTATCCTTTTCATTTCTTTGTGAAAGAGGATTTCGGCATTTGGAGAGTGTTGGAGAACATGATGCAGAGTATCTCAAGGCTATTATTGATATGGGTAATAAATTTGGTAAGTTTGGCGATTACTCGACTTTTTTGGCAAGAGTAATGGCAACATGGGCAATAGATAGCGCTATCCCTGGAGTTGATGTAGGGAGGGTAGTGCAGCATGGCGGATCAATCGAGAAGCTATGTGAGTCTAAGACGGGCTTGTTTGAAATACCTAGCATAGGTTCGTTGAGTCAAATAGCACTAGATGTCGCTGATGAGCTAAAGAGAATACATAACGGGTTGGCTGAAATGGCTTCGCATAATAATAAAAATTTGTTTGGAGATTACGATTTACGTAGCTTAGATGTTTTTGTGAATAGTAGGAGTGTGATTGATGCCTGTCGTTGGTATATAGAACATAATCCTGGTTTGACAAAAGAAGAGATGGGGTTATTGAACAAAACGCTTTCGAGGGCGTACTCTACTTATCACTCAGTAGTGCAAACGTGTGGATCTGAGAGTTCACAAAGTATGCTGGCACAAGCCCATCGTGATGTATCTACTCTAATTGCTGGGAACAAAGTAGATGTCGCAATAGAGGATGGAGATATTGCTGAGATAGATATTACCTGTGAAGAAGATTATCTGGGTGCGTTTATGGCTGTTGCATGCTACGACACAGTGTGTAGGGAATACCAAGAGGCTATGGATGGGTTGTCACTAGATTGGCACGGGGTTGCTCGATCATATTTTGGATCTTTTGAGCAAGATGCGGATTCAACCCTCAGGCAGCAACTAACGCTAATGGCAATACTATACTTTCGTATGCCAGAGTGGCAAAGAGAGACATGCAAAGATCTAATCCAAGCAGAAATGCAAAAAAAACTAGATAAAGCAACTAAAGCAACAGTCTACAACCATGAAAAAAAATTCCTATATGTTCCTACCATAGATCTCCCGGACAAAGTGAGAACTGAGTATGCCGGAGCATTTGATTGGGGTGTCGGGCAGGATGTTTTTGGAGCACAGCACTTGATGCCGATTATGGACCTGGTTGTTAAGCATCCAGAAATGATAAAGAAAGTTAGTCCCAGATTAGAGATAAGGCCTGGAGAAAAAACCATAGTTGGAATGGTTGGATTAGTTGACGAAAATGGAGTTTTTGTGCCAGAAGTTGGTGATGATGGAGAAGGAGAAGAGACGCCAAAGATATTTGTAGATCTTATAAAAAAGCTTAATGAAATAGA
>Ga0268298_10002201_pt1 | contig 21600 bp, 15 predicted proteins | sample WWTPWeurt_MetaG_FD_194462 | JGI IMG/M metagenome (GOLD analysis project Ga0268298, IMG submission 194462) | Activated sludge microbial communities from WWTP in Nijmegen, Gelderland, Netherland - WWTP Weurt | ecosystem: Engineered > WWTP > Aerobic digester > Activated sludge | place... | reverse complement strand
ACGAGCAAACCTTGGACTTTCTCCCAAAAACAGGTATCTGGAAACATACATTCCCTGATGCATGCTGGTGCTAGAAAGAGCAGGATGACCGATGATGTCGCCGCCCGCGAAAATAGAAGGAACTTCTGTCTGGTAAACGTCGCTCACCTTAACGGTTCCTCGAGAAGAAGCTGTGATACCAACAGATTCAAGACCCAGGCCTTCCGTATTTCCCTGTCTACCTTTGGAAACCAGCACCTGATCCACCACGAATTCCACATCTTTCTTTGTGCGAATCTTTACGCCGTCTTCCGTGCGACGAAACTCAGCTACATCGTCGTGAGTGTGGATTTGCATTCCAATTCTCGAAAGAGAATCACTCAGTGTTCGCGCAATGTCCCTGTCTGCCCAGTGTAGAATGGATTCTGCTGGATCGATCAGATGAACTTCCACTCCAAGGTTTGCAAAAATACTTGCATATTCACAACCAATGATGCCGGCCCCGAGTACTGCAAGACGACGCGGCAATTTCCGCAGAGTCAGCACTCCGTCTGAATCATAAATCACCTGATCTTCAAATGGAATTCCAGCAGGGCGATTCGGACGTGAGCCAGGAGATAAAAATATGTATTCTGATTCGAGAGAAGTTTTCTCTCCATATGGTCCGGTCACTTCTACGGTGTGCGGCCCCGTCAGGCGACCACGACCGCGCAAAACATGAACCAGATTTCTGGCAGCCTGATCCTCTGCCAGGTCCTCTTCTTTGTGGAGAATGACACGATTTCTGGCCAGAAGGTCCAGCATCGTGATCTTATCAGGAACTTCCAGGGAAAGGCCGCGGCCCGCTTCCAGGCGAAGCCTCCGAAGAAACCTGCTGGTTTCCTGCAGCATCTTGGAAGGCACCGTGCCGGTGTGAACCGAGGCACCTCCCAGGCGCTCATTTGCATCAATCAAAGCGGCGCGTTTGCCGCACTTGGCTGCCTGAATGGCGGCCTTCTGCCCCGCAGGTCCGCCGCCAATACAAACCAGGTCAAAACGATCCATTATTTGCAGTCGTACTGAGTGTAGCCAGTGCCCTCCACCATATTCTTTTGCTTTCCACCGTTGTCGCAAACGCAAGTTTTTTCACGATTGAATCCGCCAGCAGCAAAGAGCTCTTCGCATTCTTTACGAGGCATGTCTTTGATACAAACATAGCGAGAACGGGCGGGCCAGTAGTAGTTGCAGTCCACGACATCTCCCTTGCTGGTTGTCTGAGACGATTGACTTTTGCAGAGTGGCAGAAGGAATGACATTGCAATGAACACGGCAATACTGATTTTTTTCATGAGTGTATGATGAAAGCCTTCTGGTTCAGCCTACAATTCTTTTTTTTACTGGCCGCGTGTAAGGCGTACGGACCGCCCTTCGCCGGGATCGCCGCTGGAGACAGAATCCCGGATTCGATTGCCGCCACCACGTACGCGATTTCGATCCCGCAAACGTTTTATCGCATTTCTCAGAAGGCTGAACTGACCTTTGAACGATCTGGCCCAACCTGGACCTACTTCGATCTTCGCATTGTGGGGCAAAATCCGATCGCCTCCATCAGAGTTCATTCCTACGAAGGCAAAGCATTCATGACGGACGGGGTACTCGAACTTCGCACGGAGAAATGCTACGAACGCGGGAAAAAAGACTGGGAAGATAGACTCACTCCCCTCGATGGCTGGGATTGCGAACACCTCTGGTTCCAGCTAGTGGAGCTGGCACCAGGATCCGGAATTTTTCAAAGCGCGCGATCCGATCGCACTCAATACTCAGATTGGATTGGAAGCATAACAGCAGTTCCACTTTCGCGGGCCACTTTTTCCGGCCAGATATTGACCACTCTCCCCGACCAGAGCGTGATCGTTTATGGGAAAAATGCAGGGAGACTTCTGCGCGATGGTATGACCCTGGAAGCAAGAGAAGTGGATTTGCTTCCGCTCGGAAGACCGGCGAAAAAGGATCAGACTACCGGAACCCTTAAGGTAATCTCAAGACCCGGCGACTTCATTGTAGCGCAATGGGAAGGGACACCTGCCCCGGCCAATGCAGCTTTCAGCTTTGCTCCGCGGCCGGCAAAGAGCATGTTCGACTAACAATCGTTATGCGATCTACTTCTTTTCGCCCGTTTTTCGAACCAGATCCATGACGGCCGTATCGTTCAATAGTTCCGAGTGCACTTTGTCGATGTAGAGCGTTTCTGCTTTCAAACCTGGTGGAAACGCATCCACTTCACGCACTCTCCCGTCTCCTGGTTCGCGCGGTCTCGATTCAAAATCATAGCCGCGCACACTCTTAGGACCATTTCTCTCGACTGTGGCCAGAGTGGGCGTAGATTTAGAGAGAACCACATACACGGGAATATTTTTGGACACAGGCAAACTGGCCAGGCGACGAAACTCTTTGCCTCTCTTCAAGCACATCCGGAGGTGAGCTGCCTGTGAAGGGCTCACGAGTTCGAGCGAAAAAAGCCCGAGCTTATACTTTGCCCAGTCATCCGCATTGTAGAGATTGATCGGAAGCTCTTTTCCGGATTCGTAAATCCGCGATGAGCCTTCCTGGAACAGGGTATACACAGAAGGAAAGGTAAAGTACACTTCCGGAGATAAGATGCGCTCATTTCTGCCGACCGGTTCTCCCGCATGCATGTCCGGTAGAAATCCAAGGCCCCCCGAAAAAGGAACTCCAGCGAAAACGACGGAATGAAACAACTCAGGATTTTCTGCGAGTGCCGCCCTTGTGATGAGACCACCCATGCTATGAGCTACCACCTGCACCTTCGCATTCCGATTCTTTTCACTCACCTCTTTTAAGAAAGCAGTGAAAAGCCGTAGGTTTTCTATGTTGTCGCGTCGCCAGTCGTAGGCGAACGTATAAAACGGACGATCGAGCTTATCTGCACCTTTGATAAAAGGACCGTAGACTTTTTCACCGATCAGGAAAGGAACCACATACACTTCTTTGAGTATACCCGTGGCCCGGAGGCCGTCTCTCTTCTGCTCTTCTCCTTTCCATTCAGTCGGCAAAGAAAGACGATAGTGCTTCCACCCCATCGCCTCACGACCGCTTAACCAGGCTGTTTGGCCCTCCGCGTCCTCTAGAAGAGAACCCTTGATCCCATGAATCAACACAAGAGGCACAGGATCCTCCACTGGTTTTGCACAATATAGAACAGCTAAAAGTAAGGGAAGCCACGGCTTCATGCGGTAATCTGGTTGTCTCAGGTTCCCGATTCAAGTCCTTTTCGACAAAAAGGATTGACCCTTCCGCGCCGCCGGACCATCCTCTGGCGTGCGAATTGGATTGATCCTGGCAATCGTCCTCCTGAATTCTTGCGGTGCTCCGCCTGGAATGCGAAGCCTCAATTCCACTCAGATCAACTGGGAAGCAAAACCAGGAATCGCACAGCCAGAAGACGAAGGCTTTCGCCCGGTTGACGTTCCGGGCAATGCAGCCAGTGGCTCCAAAGAAATCACATATCGACTCAAATTCGACATGCAGCCTGGGATGGATTCCTATGGCATCCGCCTGGGAGAAATCTCAGACCGCGACAGGACCTATCTCAACGGGACCTTAATCGGTAGCACCGGAGATTGGAATTCCGACAGGCCACAGGCATACGATCGCACACGTCTCTACACCATCCCTTCCGGTGTACTGAAAAGCGGCCAGAACATACTCCTTGTGCAAGTGCACGGATATTTCGACTACGAGCTCGGTATCTATAGAGACAGAGTGGAAATCGGACCCATGGCTTCCCTCCTTCGAGAGTATTACCTGGACAATGCAGGCCAGGCTCTATCCATCATGGTTTATGTGACGATCGCCGCGTATTTTCTCCTCTTCTTCTTCAGAAGGCGCCAGGATAGAGAAAATCTTTATTTCGCATTGTTTCTTTTATCTTTCATTCTTTACAGTTTCTTTCGCACACAATTCAAATACGAATTCGGCTGGCCTCTTTTTATCACAAAAAGAATCCAGTTTTTAACGTTATTCGCCTCTGTTCCGCTCTTCTTCCTCTTTATCACGTCCTATTTCCCTCTTCCGGAAAAGCCCTGGGCCACATGGTTTAATAGAATCGCCTGGCTGGTCATGCTCATTCCCGCAGGCGCAGCAGTCATGGTTCTCGCATCGCCCTCAGGCATAGTCTGGCAAGCCACTCTAGATTACGTACAGCCAACGTGGATTTTCTTCATACTTGGAATCCTCTTCGTTGTCCTCAGGGAAACCTTCATTCATAAAGACAAAGACGCTATGATCATGATCGGCGCGATTCTGATTCTAGTGGCAGCACTCGTAGTTGACACCCTCGCCGGGCGCGGCCGCATCAACTTACCCACTCTGCTCACTCACGCTTTCACGTTATTCGTCATTGCTATTGCACTGGTTCTTGCAAACCGATTTGTTCGCCTCCACGACGAAACAGAAGAACTCAACGCAAATCTGGCAAGCCTCAACCGGGCAGCACAAAGATTTGTTCCTTTTGAATTCCTGAACATCCTGGAAAAGAGAAGCCTCCTGGAAGTAAACCTGGGGGACCAGGTGCAAAGAGAAATGACTGTGGTTTTCTCTGACATTCGCGGGTTCACGACTCTCTCAGAGAAGATGACCCCCAAGGAGAACTTTGATTTCATCAACTCGTATCTGCGCCGCGTAGGCCCCAGCGTGCGCGAACATGGCGGTTTCATAGATAAGTACATTGGTGACGCCATCATGGCACTTTTCCCGGTCAGCCCGGGAGAAGCCGTAAAGAGCTGCATACAGATGCTCGGCACTGTAGACCGCTGGAACGAAAAGCGAGTCGAATTTAAGTATGAAGCGGTGCACGTTGGATTCGGGATCCATACCGGAAGACTGATGCTCGGCACCATCGGCGAAAACGAACGTATGGAAGGAACAGTGATTTCCGACGATGTGAATCTCGCATCGCGCATTGAGAGCCTCACCAAGATGTACGGGGCGGAAATTCTAATCAGCGGTGCGGTGCTCGACCGAATCGAAAAATCAGAATACAAAGTTCGCTTCGCAGATCGCGTGCGAGTGAAAGGAAAATTAGAACCTGTTTCTCTCTATGAAGTTGTGGCGGACAAACCGCGCAATTCCGTCAGAATTTCGCAGATTCCAGCCTTTGAAAATGCTGTTTCCCTGTATCAGAAGGGGGATCTCTCTGCGGCGCGAAAGCAATTCATCGAACTCTACAAAGAAAATACGGAAGATCGCGCAGTGCGACTCTACGTCAGGAGAATCGACGAATTCTTGAAGAATGGACTGCCCGAAAACTGGGATGGCGTAGAAACACTGACCAGCAAGTAATTTAGAAGTTCATTCTGGACTGCCCGCCGTCCACATTGAGCGTCGCGCCCACAACCCAGGAAGCCTTGCTCGACGCAAGGAATACGGCAACACTGGCCACCTCTTCGACTGTTCCAAATCTTCCCGCAGGAATTTCGCGTTCTACAAACTCTCGCATTTTCTCCGGGTTTTCGTTGATCCTTTTTTGCCAGTTCCCGGTAGGATGAAGGATGGAGCCAGGCGCAATCCCAACCACCCGGATTCCCTTTCGGATCATTTCATCTGCAAACGATTTTGTAAAACTAATGGCAGCCGCTTTCGCGGCATTGTATGTCGCGCGACCGCCCGATTCTCTACCTGAAATGGATGTGATATTCAAGATCACTCCTTTCTCCATGCGGGCAGCTACCTGTTTGGATAAATCCACGAGCGAAAGAAAGTTCAGCTGCAGCGCTTCCTCATAAAGGGAAAGATCCGTATTCATAGCAGTCGATCCATTCGATCCGCCTGCATTGTTTACCAGTACGTCTATGCGACCGAAATCGCCCAGAACGGATTCCACAAGATTCTTGCGCGAAGGAGCACTGGTCACATCGCACTGGTAACCGGAAAGCGCATAACGTTCCCGGCACTGATCCAGGCCTTCCTGCGACCTGGCGCAGATACAAACTTTTGCGCCTTCCGCCTGAAACGCCTGAGCGATGGCCAGTCCAATCCCCTTTGTGCCCCCGGTCACAAGGACAACGGAATCCTTAAGCCCGGTATCCATTAGTCACCGTAGACGATCGATTTTACTTCATCAAAGACTATCTGCAGCTCCGCACTTGTAAGTGGTCTTTCGGGCGCAAATGTTGCGAATACATTGCTAAAATACGCTTCCTGCTCCACAAGCGAACAACTGTGGTGGGTCATTACCTGGACGACTTGCTTCTCACGATCTCTAGAGCAGGCCACTGTAAACAAATCAGGCTTATCAAACGAATGTTGAATCAAAAAGCAGCAGACCACATCCTGATATCCGAGTCTATCGATCTGGTCTTTGATCTCTTGAAAAGAAAGCTGATCACGCACTCCCTCAGGATTCCTATAGTTGATCAGTATGCGTTTGAAGTAGTGCACCTTTTTTCCATCACGATTGATCTCAACGCCGTTGATGATCCGCCTTTCATCTGTTAGTTGCTTCATGATGAATTCGCCCCGACCACGCGGGGATTCGAAGTCAAAAAACTCGGAAGTCACGTCTCCTTTGAGAGCATTCGCTTCCGCATCCTGGAGTGTGTATTTTTCAGAATCAGGAATCTCATGCTTAAAAGCACAAACGAGGGCCGGGTTTTCACCTTCATTTCTTGCGTCCAGGCGGACCTGAACCCATCGACCGGATCCGTGTTCGAGAATATTTTGCACTGCTTCCGTTACGAGGAGACGAATATTGTCCGCATCGAGACCAAGCAGGATAGCCATTCTCCTGGCCTGCTCTTTGATCTCATACATTGTGCCGTGCTTTTCATTGATGCGCTTCCCAAGTTCATTGCGCTCTACTTCTGTGCGATCAATCACAGCTTCGTAGACTAGATTCTTGATGGAACTCTTCAGATAGGGCGATTCCCCGAACGCAGCAATCTCTGCGCGAAGCGCTTTGACTTCTTTCTCGAGATCTTTTGTGTCTCCGGTCAAAGCGTTCCCCCTTCCAGAACATCCGGCGAAGCCCGCCATTTGTCAAAGTATTTTTCCAGCGCGAGCCCTAGACCTCCAGGTCCTCAGCTACAGGCGAAGATGCTGTCTTCGGAGCCTTTTGTTCATGCGTTTTAAGAGCTTTCTCAAATTTTCTATACGGGTCTTCTCGGTCGAGAGCGGGGATTTCCTTTTCTTTGCGACTCAGAAATCGGGTGAGTTTACGGATGCGCTCGTGCATGGTGCGAGACTCATCCGACTGCATGCCTTCGGGGTATTTGGCCATGATGCGATCTAACGCTCGCCGCAGGCGGGCAGCGCGAACGCGCCATTCATGATTCATTGGATAGACAAGAATATCGTCCGGTGAGTCTTTGCCATCGCGCACAATCTGGAAACGATCACGCGTGAGTGCCTCACGAAAAGAGGATGGATCGAGATCTTTGATCGAAGCTTGCACTTCCGCTACCGAAGGTATCCACAAATCAGTATGATACGCTCGGTCGAGCGCATCCACGATTTGATTTGCAGCAGACATTTCTTGAATCCGCGTCATCATCTGTCGCTTTTCTGTTTCCCTGGCCTGCGATAGCTCTGCGGATTTCTGCTGGTTCGAACCAGCTAGATATTTCTGCTCAATCGATATTGCGCCTTTGGCAATTTGAAAGGATTTGTCCTGAAACCAGTTCAAGCCCAACCAGATAAAAATGCGATAATACCAGGGTATATAATCAATGTACGCAATGCGCAGAAGCTTTCCATAGCTTCGCACAAACAACTCATCGTGAAATAGCTGGCTGAAATTTGTCTCGTACCGGTCCAGCAGAGACTTCATTGCGAGAATCTTCCAGTGTTCGCCCACAGGCAGGTCTGTCATTCCTTCTACAAACACTTTGAAAACTTCTGGATCTTTGCGCACAAAAACGTGCAGAGTACTGCCTGCCTTTTCCCAGGTATGATGCAATATTTCCTTATCTTCCGTGATTCTCTTCCACACTTCCTTTGGAAAAGACAGAGCATCCTTTTCTTCCAAAAACAAAATCAAATCGCTCCAGTGATTGGATTCTTTCTTGAGGCGCTCTTTGAATGAATGGTGCTGCGAAGCCACTTCCGCTTTCCACTGGTCCGCATACTTCTGGCGAGAGAATGGCTCTACTAGAAGAAGCGTTTCGACTGCGAGAGATCCCGGGTATCGCACACCACCCTTTCGATTTGGATCACTCAGAATTGTCTTCTTGATCAAGGCGCCACGTCTGGAGAGGAACTCGGCGGAGCGCGGGACGTTTTCATTTAGATAGTAGGCCGCTTCCTCAAGCTGAACCTGCTCCAGCTCAGATTTGAGCGATCCGCGACCCTTATACTTTGGGATCACTTTAGATAGAAGAAAATCCCCTGCAGACTCTACGCGGTCCAGAATTTCGCGGTCTCGCAAGGGCATGAATCCATAGTCAATTACCTGCACGAGTTTTTGCTTTTTGTTCAATTGCTCCTGGATGTCTCCGAGAGTGGCCTGAATCATTTCAGGAGCGGGCACAACATCAAAAGTGGACGCATGCACTCCGGAGAAAAGATCCAGGATGCTTGCCGGAAGATCCGAAGGCTGCGGCACTTGCTCCATTTCCAGATCCTTCTCCAGATCTTCCCAGATTGCATCTGCACCAATGGGAGGCAGAGTATCGATGTAAGATTCCAGGGCGCGCGATGATTGAACAATTCCCTCCTGGTAAAGCTGGCCTACGGACTGCTTCTCTTCCGGCGGTATCGTGACAAAACAAGGGCGAAACGATGGCTTTGGAACTCCTGGCTCAAAGAGAAATACGAAGATCTGCGTGACCAATCGTTCTTGCAGAAGACGAGTCAGAACTGTAACCAGATCCTTCTTTGTCAGATGAAGCACTTCTGGAACGTTCACACCCAGATGGTATAAAGTGTTGTGCCTCACTCCGTCTACTGTGGAGTTCGATTTGATTGTTTTGTAAATGGCATGGTGTACCTTATCATTGAGGTTTGCACCACGCGCCAGGGCCTCCTGTTCTTTCAGGAGATCAAGAAAGGCGTAACGATCCGCCATGCTACTCCGGAGGATTCCTCAGAGATTCTTCCAGGGCAGGTACAATGTGCGCCATCGTTTCTTCTACAGAATCCACCATGTGAAATAACTCGAGATCCTTTCTGGCAATCATGCCAATCTCAGCAAGAAAATCAAAATCTATGACTCGGCGCCAGAAATCTTTGCCGTACAGGAATACTGGAATCGTATTTCGTATACTCTTCATTTGCTGGAGAGTCAGGGTTTCAAAGAGCTCGTCAAATGTGCCAAACCCGCCCGGAAAAACAACCAGGGCACGAGCATAGTAGAGAAACCAGAATTTGCGGGTGAAGAAATAATGAAAATCGAAGTTCAATTCATCTGTGATGTATGGATTTGGAAATTGCTCTTCGGGCAACTCAATGTTCAGTCCAATGCTCTTTCCGCCTGCGTCCAGGGCGCCTCTATTCGCAGCCTCCATGATGCCTGGACCTCCACCCGTACAGATGACGAAGTTCCTCTTTGCCGGAGCAGCATGAGCCATGGACCAGGATGTGATTTCGCGCGAAAGGTCTCGGGCGCGGTCGTAATAAACACCAAACTCGTTGATCTTCCCTTCCTTCTTTTGTTCGGGCGCCGGGACTCTGGCGGATCCAAAAAAGACCACCGTGTCCGTAACACCCTGCTCTGCGAACACGTGCTCGGCGTAGGTGACCTCCGTCAGAATCCGAACCTTGCGGGCAGCGGGTGAACGTAGAAATTCGCGATTCTCAAATGCCTTGCGCGGTCGCCTGCCCATGAAAAGTTCTCCTGATGAAAATTGGAGTCGATGCCCGGCCACTGGCCTATGCCGGGAATGGCAACGCCCGCTATCTGTTTGATATGCTCAGGGGCGCCGAATCCGGGCACGACTTTGTGCTCTATTCGCACAGACCCATACACTCCGATTATCGGTCCACTCTGGACCGATTGGGAGTCAGTTTCCGCATCGACCAGAGCTGGACTTCGCGAGCGGGGCTGCTTTTTCTGAATTTTCGTCTTCCTGGCTGGCTCAAGGAAGATCTGTGCGATGTATACTGGGGCAGTCTGTCCATGCTTCCCTTCTTCTATAAGCAGAGAGTGCAGATCCCGTCCATGGTCAATTTCCACGACCTCAACGCATTCGTAGCCGCAGATACCATGACAAAGGCGAACGCACTCCAGCACGGCCTGACCAACGGACACACTCTGAGAAACGCAGACAGGGTGCTCTGCCTGTCCCAGACCACGGCAAACGACATCGCACGTTTTTTCCCTGCGGTCAAAAACAAACTCGAAGTTGTTTATCCCGGGATCGAACTCAAACCAATCAGGCCCATTGCACCCGAAGGCACTCCGGGAAAGCTTCGCCATTTCTATCTCATGGTGGGAACCATTGAACCGCGAAAGAACCAGAATACAGTCATAGATGCATATTTGAAACTCAAACAGGAACTGACATCGAAACACAAACTCCCGCCTCTCGTGATCGTCGGAAGGAAGGGCTGGGGCGCGGATGTTCTCTTTGAGAGACTTTCTTCCGGGATTCTCGAAAAAGACGGAATCTACTACATTGCCGGGGCAAGCGACGCTGTACTGGAATGGTGCTACAAGAATTCGTCTCTCTATCTATTTCCAAGCGTTCATGAAGGATTTGGACTTCCAATCCTCGAAGCTGCATTTCGCGGCATCCCGCTTGCTCTATCCGACATACCTATCTTTCGCGAAGTAGGAGGAAAGTCCGCATTCGCCGCACCATTCGATATTCAGGCGTGGCAAGAAATCCTTCGAAAACCCCCGAAAAAAGCCCCTGCTTTTAATAAGAAGGTCTGGTCGATTGAGAACCGGGCCAAAAAAATCACGCAGATCGTGCGCGAAATCGCAGAAATCAGGACTACTGGCAGAAAGCAGGACTCTTAAATTCTGCAGCCGCTCCCGCGAAAGTAGAGAGGGTGATTCGAGTATCTGGACTGCTTACGACAGCCGGCAGAATCGTAGAAGATCTCGTCCAGGTCCGGGTCTGAGTATTTCAATCTACAAACGCAGGATCCACTGCAGCTTTCTACCGTTATGCGGCGAATGACATCGTGCTCATCATTGTACCTGAAAGGACCTCTTCCTCCAGGCTCTCTTTCGAGATAGAGCATCTCAAGGGAAACGTACGTCATTCTATCGAGGAAAATGGCTCTGGGAGTATCCCCTGCCTCGCAGGAACCCTTGACTGAGTTGAATTCAATGTCACAAATGAACGATTTTCGATCTGCAGAGAGAGTGCAGAGCTTGCCTGGAGGTGCAGTCTTCTCCTGCTTCGCGCAAGCGAAGATACAGAAGAAAAGAACCAGGATCAGTTTTGCTTTAATATGTTCTCCACTTCTGCGTCACGGACTCCGAGTTCTCTTGCTGCGCGCAATTCTTCTTTGGCTCTTTCCCTGTCCCCTTTTCTGTGGTAGAGAATACCAATGTCATAGAGGGCACGGCCTAGATAGAGGCGAGCGCGCTTGAGTTGTGAAATCTCATCGCTCAGACTCTTAAGAATCGCATCCGGTGCTTCATGAATGCCTGCTCTCAGAGCGCTGTTGATTTTGTCTCTGATCCCATCGAGAATATCTTCGAGTTGCTTGGATCGTCCAAGCTCTTTCATGCGATTGGACAGCTCAATGTTGCGGCTTACGAGGTTATCGCATTTTTGAGAAAGAACGTTGTATTCTCTTTTCAGCGAATCCAGTTCTCCTTCCGCGGGTTGAGCCAGTATATGATCCGTCAGTCTCTGGATCTCGCTTTCTAGAATGTCCGCGCGGTTTTGTTCTTTTACAAAACGCATGGCCAGATCATTGTTCTGAGTCTGAAATTCCTGGAGCTTTGCTTTGATGGGCGGATGAGCGTAGTCTGGATTTTGATAGGCCAGCACTTCGTTTTCTAGAGTTTGAATCCGCAGACGAAGGTTCAAAAACTCTCCGTACATGTCTTCGAATGCCCGAACGGAAGATTCTTTAATTTCAAATTCTGTTTTCGCACGCTTCATGTAGGCAGGCACGCGAAGTCTGGACATGATCTTCTGAACTGCCAGAAAGCGTTTCTTACGAAGAGCGTCCCCGGACTTGCCTCTGGTGCGAGCTGCCGCACGCGAGGTCTTTTTCTTGCCTTTTGCCTTAGACTTACTCGCAGGCGCATAAGAACTTCTCAGGTCAAAGAGGCTGGCATACGCAAGAACAGGATGCAGAACGATTTCTCCGCTGACTGCACGCTCTACATGATCTGCGATGCATTTAATATGGAAGTCATGGTCCAGGAATGGATAGGGGAAGAGTCTACCTGCTGTCTTTTCCAGGTATTCCTTTCTATAAGAAGACGAATGGCTCCCCGGACGCACGATTGCGTTGAACTCAATCCTGCGTATGGATTCCTTGAACTTCCGGACCTGCTCTTTGTCCTTCAGGAAGTCTGCCAGTCTGTTGCTCTTGCTCCTCAAAACCCTTGCTCCGATTAGATTATCGGAGGCTCTCAAAGGCACGGCTACCTCTTTTTTAAGGTCGATCGTAGTTCAGGGCCGGGGAAAGCCATTTTTCTACTTCGCCCACAGGCATGCCCTTTCTGCGGGCATAATCCTCAACCTGGTCCTTTTCTATTTTGCCCAGATTGAAGTATTCTGCCTGTTTTTCGGCCAGATAAATGCCGCAAACGGACGCAGCAGGAGACATGGCCAGGCTTTCCGTCAAACTGACGCCAGTATGTTTTGTAGCCTCGAGGAGGCGGAACAGATCCTGCTTCTCCGTATGATCCGGCTGAGACGGATAACCAGGCGCCGGCCGAATCCCCTGATAGGCTTCTCGGACCAGATCTTCCGCGGACAGAGATTCATCCGAAGCATAGCCCCAGATTTCCTTTCTCACCATTTCATGGAGTCTCTCTGCGAATGCTTCTGCAAGCCGATCCGCAATTGCTTTTACCATGATGGAGTTATAATCATCCCCTTTGTCTTCGTATGATTTTGCAAGATCGAGAACGCCGTCCCCTGCAGTCACGGCGAATGCACCTACATAATCCTTCACGCCTCGCGGAGCGACATAATCGGAGAGACAACGATTGGGCTCTCCTGCCCTCTTTTCAGTCTGCTGGCGCAGGCCATGAAAAACCGCAATCGTAGAAGTGCGCGATTCATCCGCATACACTTCTATATCATCTCCCACCGAGTTGGCAGGCCAGATCATCGCAACTCCGTGCGCGTGAATGAGCTTTCGCGCAATGATCTGATCGAGCAATGCGTTGGCGTCATCAAAAAGCTTCTTTGCCTCGGTGCCAAACTTCTCATCCTGAAAGATCGCAGGATATTTCCCCTGCATTTCCCAGGTAATGAAGAAAGGAGTCCAGTCAATGTATTGCCTGAGTTCATCGAGTGGATAGTTTCTGAGAACCTGAATGCTCTTTCTTTTGGGTTCAGGATTTCCAGTATGCGCAATTCTGGGCGCATTCCTGCGAGCATTCTCCAGCGTGAGAAATTTCTTACTCTGTTCGCGATTGGCAAAGTCATGGCGGAGCTTTTCGTACTCGGCTTCGATGGAAGATGCAAAACCCGCACTCTGGTCAGGAGTGATGAGACTGTTTACAACTGGCACACTACGCGATGCATCGAGCACGTGAATGACTGGCTGCCTGTAGGAAGGAGCAATCTTGACTGCAGTGTGAATCTTGGAAGTAGTGGCGCCGCCAATCAAGAGCGGAACTTTGAGTCCGCGTCTTTCCATTTCGCGCGCTACTTCCACCATCTCGTCCAATGACGGAGTGATCAACCCGGACAGACCAATTACATCCGCGCCGATTTCGCGAGCCTGATCCAGAATCTTGTCCCGGGGAACCATCACACCCATGTCGACGACTTCGAAGTTGTTGCACGCAAGTACGACTCCAACGATGTTTTTGCCAATATCGTGGACATCACCTTTGACTGTTGCAAGAAGTACTTTGGCCGCAGCTTTCCTGCCTCCGCCTTCCGCGGCTTCTTTCTCCATGAAAGGAATCAGGTAGGCCACAGATTTTTTCATCACTCTGGCACTCTTCACCACTTGCGGCAAAAACATTTTGCCCGCACCAAACAGGTCTCCCACTACAGACATTCCACCCATGAGAGGCCCTTCTATCACAGACAGTGGTTTGCCGTACTTCGCATGCGCCTCCGCCGTATCCTGGTCGATGAAATCCAGGATGCCATGCACCAGTGCATGTTTGAGTCTTTCTTCTACAGATGTATTTCTCCATTCATCCGTCTTCACCTCAGCGGACGCTTTGCCCTTGAACCTGTCTGCGAATTCAACCAGGCGTTCTGTTGCATCCGGCCTGCGATTTAAAAGAACATCCTCTACCATCTCCAGTAGATCTTTTGGGATATCCTCGTAAACTCCAAGCATCCCCGCGTTCACGATCCCCATGTCGAGCCCCGCGCGCACTGCATGATAAAGAAACGCAGTGTGCATTGCTTCCCGCACTGGATTGTTGCCGCGAAAAGAGAAAGAAATATTGCTAATACCTCCGCTCACTCGCGCATGCGGAAGATTCTTCTTGATCCACTCGGTCGCGCGAATGAAATCCACAGCGTAGTTGTTGTGTTCTGCGATCCCGGTTCCAACAGTCAGAATGTTCGGATCGAAAATAATGTCCTCTGGCGGAAATCCGTCTTTTACAAGCAAATCATAGGCCCTTTTGCAGATTTCAATCCGGCGCTCGTATGAATCTGCCTGACCGTTCTCGTCAAACGCCATTACTACAGTAGCCGCACCATAGGAGCGAATCTTGCGCGATGCGTTCAGGAAACTCTCTTCGCCTTCTTTGAGCGAAATAGAATTCACAACACTTTTTCCCTGCAGGCATTTCAAGCCAGACTCAAGTACACTCCATTTGGAAGAGTCCACCATGACCGGAACTTTCGCAATGTCCGGCTCTGCCGCGACCAGATTCAAAAACTTTGTCATGGCCGCTTCTGAATCGAGCATGCCTTCATCCATGTTGATGTCTATGATCTGCGCTCCGTTCTCCACCTGCTGGCGGGCAACGCTGAGTGCTTCGTCGTAGTTTCCTTCCAGGATCAGCTTCGCGAACTTTGGAGACCCTGTGACGTTTGTACGTTCGCCAATGTTTACAAAGTTCATGTTGCTGCGAAGAGTAAGAGGCTCAAGACCGGCCAGCGCAAACTCACCGCTCGTTTGCGGAGGCTTGCGCGGAGGATGCTTGAGCGCCGCTTGCGCCATCGCCTTGACATGATCGGGTGTAGTCCCGCAGCAACCGCCGATGATGTTGATCATCCCTTCCCCGGCATACGCATCAATCTGCTGTGCCATATACTCTGGACTTTCATCATACCCGCCGAATGCATTGGGAAGTCCCGCGTTTGGATAAAGACTCACCGGAACCGTTGCCACGCGCGAAAGTTCCGTGAGAAACGGCCTCATCTGCGCAGAACCAAGAGCACAGTTGAGCCCCACTGAAAGCAGATTTTTCGCATGTGAAATAGAAAGCCAGAACGCTTCTGTAGTCTGCCCGGAGAGAGTTCTCCCTGACATATCCACAATGGTTCCAGAAAGCATGACCGGAATATTGTTACCGCTTTCTCGCACATACTGATCGATCGCATAGATCGCAGCTTTGCAGTTCAAAGTATCAAAAATAGTTTCTACAAGTAGAATGTCAGAGCCGCCTTCTACGAGACCTCGGATTTGCTCCAGATATGCCTTTACTACCTGATCAAAAGTAACCGCGCGAAATCCAGGATCATTGACGTCAGGAGAAAGAGAAAGACTTCTGTTGAGCGGTCCAATGGCACCTGCCACAAAGCGAGGTTTGGATGGATCCTTCGCAGTGTACTCGTCTGCCGCGTCGCGTGCCAATTTTGCCGCCGCAACGTTGAGTTCGTAGGCAAGATCAGACAGGCCGTAGTCTTCCTGGGCAATGGTCGTACAGCTAAAAGTAGATGTTTCTATAATATCGCAGCCTGCAGCCAGATACTCCTTATGGATCGCAGAGATTACATCTGGCCGGGTGAGAACCAGAATGTCATTGTTCCCTTTCAACTCTTTAGGATGATTCTTGAAGCGCTCACCGCGGAAATCAGAATCCGTAAGATTGTACCTTTGCACCATTGTGCCCATCGCACCGTCTAAAACGAGGATGCGCTTTGCCAGGATTTCGCGGAGTTGTTGAAGGCTGATTCTGTTCATAATGTATAATAACTCATTCCAAAAAGATGCGCAGGCGCGCCGAAAATTCGGCGCACCCGCTCGTTTGCTTTACAGCAATTCTCAATAACGGTAGTGCTCTGGCTTGTAAGGGCCGGCTACAGGAACACCAAGATATTTTGCCTGGTCTTCTGAGAGCTTTGTGAGCTTCACTCCGATTTTTTCGAGATGAAGCGCTGCCACTTTTTCATCCAGATGCTTTGGAAGACGATACACGCCGATTTCGTATTTGTTTGTCCACAGTTCAATTTGCGCCAGAACCTGGTTTGTGAAACTGTTAGACATTACGAAACTTGGGTGACCTGTCGCGCATCCAAGATTCACAAGACGTCCGTCTGCAAGAAGAATGATGCTCTTGCCACTCGGGAAAGTGTACTTGTCCACTTGTGGCTTGATTTCAGTCTTCTTAATTCCTGGATACGCTTTGAGTTCAGCAACCTGGATTTCCACATCAAAGTGGCCAATGTTACATACAATCGCACCGTCTCTCATCTTTTCCATGTGCTTGATGGTGATGATATCTTTCACACCTGTAGTGGTTACGAAGATATCCGCTTTGTCTGCCCACTCATCCATCAGATCCACATGGTATCCTTCCATCGCAGCCTGCAGCGCGCAGATTGGATCGATTTCAGTAACCACGACGCGTGAACCAAATGCCTTGAGACTGTGCGCGGAACCTTTGCCCACATCTCCGTATCCTGCGACCACAGCCACCTTGCCCGCAAGCATGATGTCAGTTGCGCGCTTGATTCCATCAGCGAGAGATTCGCGGCAACCATACAGGTTGTCGAACTTGCTCTTGGTTACAGAATCGTTTACGTTGATCGCGGGAATCATGAGATTCCCCAGTTCGAATTCTTTTACAAGCTTGTGTACGCCTGTAGTTGTTTCTTCAGATACACCGCGGATGTTCTTCAACATTTCTGGATGTTTTTCGTGAACCCACCAGGTGAGATCCCCGCCGTCGTCCAGAATCATGTTAGGGCCGCCGTCAAACTTCAGAGTTTCTTCTACACACCACCAGTATTCTTCTTCTGTTTCCCCTTTCCAGGCAAACACAGGAATTCCTGCTTCTGCAATGGCCGCGGCTGCATGGTCTTGCGTGCTGTAAATGTTGCAGCTGGACCAGCGAATGTCCGCTCCAAGCTCGGCGAGAGTCTCAATCAAAACCGCAGTCTGGATCGTCATGTGCAGAGAACCTGCAATTTTCGCTCCGCGCAGCGGCTTATCTTTTCCGTATTCTTTGCGCAGAGCCATCAGGCCTGGCATTTCCTTTTCAGCGAGGATGATCTCTTCTCGTCCCCAGCGGGCCAGTGAAATATCCTTCACTTTGTAATCGTTCTTTTTCAGCGTTTGCATTCAAACCCTCCTATTTGGTTTTTTTCGCTCGATAAATAAGACATGTAAGTCGACCGGACCCTTTGCCGGATCTATGTTCTGTGATTTCAAATCCCGAATCGCGTATCATGGTTTCGAGCCTGGACTTTTCAAAGCCCGGCCAGAAATCAGCAAGTTCTTTCTGCGCCTCTTCGTCTTCGTGCTGTTTGAGATCCGCAACCACAAGTGCTCCGTTCTTTCTCAGTACTCGATTCGCTTCGCGAAGCCCCGTCAAAGGATCAGGAAGATGATGCAACACCATGGATGCAACTACCGCGTCCGCCTCTTCGTTCTTCAAAGGAAGATGTTCCAGCTCGCCCAGACGAAAATCGCCTGACGGACATTCCTTGCGCGCCAGATCCAGGACTTTTGTGCTTTGATCTACGCCGATAATTCGACGCGCCTGGGCTGAAATGAGCGCGGAAAGTTCTCCGGTGCCGCATCCAAGGTCCACAACTACTCCCGCACCCTTCCCAAGCTCTCGTGCGATTTCTTTGCGGTAAAAGTCTGCGTCTACATATGCGCGCTGCAGACGATCATGATCGCGTCCGTACTTTTGAAAATGTTCTCTTGTTTCTTTCTTGCGAAGCTCCAGAATTCCGGTGAGCTTTCGCCTGTCCTGGATGAGACCGCCTGCCAGTCCATTGCCTCGATACGTTGCATCTTCTGCCGTTGTAGAAAGGTTTGCAAGAAGCTCATGCACGAACGGTTCCTGTCTGGACGCAGCACTCAGGCCGTAGTACACTCTGTTCCCTGCCCGATTGCTCTCCAGAAATCCTGCGTCTGCGAGAATCTTAAGATGGCGCGAGATGCGGCTCTGACCCATATCCAGGATTTCGAGAATCTCCCCGACAGAAAGAGGCTCGGATTCAACGACGCTGAGGATACGCAGCCTGGTTTCATCTGCGGCGGACTTGAGCAACTTTAGCAGATCTCCCATCTATACCAATATCAAGATATCCTGATATAGAGTCCACCCTTTTACTGTGCCGAATTCAAGGCAATCGGCGACTGAATGGGTGAATTCTAGCTCTGGGCGGCCTCAAAGGCGAACTGCAACGACAGTGACGTCATCTGCCTGTTCTGCAGAACCGCAAAAAACAGCCAGATCCTGAAACAGCTTCTCCACAATTGCATGCGGTTCAAGGCCTCTGGCAGACTCCACAATGCTCATGAGCCTTTCATCGCCGTATTCTTCGAGGGCCGGATTGTTAGCTTCTGTGACTCCGTCCGTATATAATAGAAGAATATCGTCTTTTTCAAAACTGACCACGTTTTCGATGTACTCTGTATTCTCGAAGATCCCGAGAGGTGTTCCTCTCGCAGATATCTTCTCCACCTTCCCCCGGCGGGTGCGAAGAAGAAGCTGGTTGTTATGGCCGGCGGAGGCAACTCTCAGGCGTTTCAGATCGATTTCGATTTGAACCAGCATGGATGTAACAAAAATGCCAGTGCGGGACTTGCGAAAGATCTCCTGATTCACCCGGGTCAGAGTGGTCACAGGATCCAGATTTCGCGGGATATGGGACGCAAGGAGAGTTTTGGAGTACTCCATAAAAAGAGCCGCTGGAACTCCCTTCCCTGCTACGTCCGCAATCAGTACTGAAATTCTATTTTCAGAATGAAAGATCAAATCGTAAAAGTCGCCGCCCACGTCGCGGCAGGCCTGGTAACGATAGGCGATCTGCAGACCTGCAATGCGCGAAGGAATCTCCGGCAAAGAATTGATCTGGATCTGCGCTGCCGTTTCCAGGTCTTTTCTGTATTGCTGAAGCTGCACTTCTCTTTGCTTTGCGTCAATGCGAGACAGTCCGTCTGCAAGCTGTGTTGCGACTGTGGAAAGAACCTGGAGTTCAAATAGATCGAAGGCTTCTCCATTTTTCTTGTCTGCGGCATTGATGATACCAGCCACCTTCCCGTCGCGAAAGATGGGGACTGCAATAAAAGATCTGGTCTTGTACCTGGACGACTTGTCTGCCATAATACGCAGATCTTTTTCCATGTCGCGAACCAGAAGCGGATCTCCGGTCTTAAAAACAATTCCCGCAATTCCTTCCTCTGGATCAATGCGAACGTCATGATCATCAATAGAAAAACCGCGAAGGCGTGCCACTTTCAGAGTGCTATCCGGCCCCTCCCGCAATAGCACACTCACCCTTTCTACTACGAGCACTTCCCCGATTGCAGTGATGATCGTATCGAGCAAATCTTCTCTCTTATTCTGAAATCCTATCTTCTGCGAAATCTCATAAAGACAGTTCAACTCGTCCGCGCGGTTTCGCAGATCATCGTACAACTTTCGATTGTGAATTGCAAGGGCCGCCATGTTGGCCAGATAGTTCATCAAATTGATATCGTGGCGCTCAAACTTTCTTCCGTCTGACGTGTTCACAACTTCGAGAACGCCAATGAGGTCTCCGCGTGCGATCATAGGAACCGCGAGGAGATTGCGCGTGGTGAAATTAGATTCTGCATCAAAGCTGCGCATTACTCTCGGATCCGTTTGCGCCTCATCTACAATGATTGGTTCTTTTTTCTCAGCACAGAGGCCCGCGATTCCCCTTCCCTTTGGAATTCTCTTATTGGCAAGCATGCCTCCACGGGGACCTCTTACAATGTCGAAGATCAACTCTTCGCGCTCAGGATCGTAGAGCAAAAGCGATGCGGCTTCCGTATTCAAAAGCTGCCGAGCGGTTTCCATAATCACCGTAAGCAACCCGGGCAGATCTTGCTCCGAGTTGATCCGCGTCGTGATATCGTTGATCGCGGCCAGTGTAAGGGTTCTTTTCTCGGACATAGTTAACGCCGGATTCTCTCCAGGATCTCCATGGTTGCATGAGATTGGTTGAGAGTATAGAAGTGAATCCCAGGAGCGCCCGCATCCAGAAGTTCTCTGCATTGCTGCTCTGTGAAAGCCAGGCTTACCTCAAGCAATTTCTTTGTGTCTTCCCCGCAATCAGCAATCGCACGGAGAAGAGACTGCGGAATACTACAACCTGCCATCTTCGTAAATCGCTCCACCTGCTGGAACGCAGTTATGGGCATGATCCCCGGAACCACGGGAACCGCCACATCTGCTTTCTTAATAAAACTAAAGTATTTAGAATTGTCAAAGAATAGCTGTGTCACTAAAAAATCGGCACCGCACTTGACTTTTTCGCGCAAGCGAACCAGGTCGTCTTCCGGAGATATTGCTTCTGGGTGCACCTCCGGGTATGCGGCTCCACCGAGCGCAAAAGGCAAACCGGTCTGACGAATAAAAGCAATCATCTCGCTTCCGTGAGCAAGTCCATCCGGAGCCGGCTTGAAGGAAGTCTCCCCTTTCGGAGGATCGCCTCTGAGCGCCATGATGTTTCTAATCCCGCTGCGGCTCAGGTCCTCCAGGTAAGCCCGGATCTCAGCACGCGAAGAGCCCACGCATGTAAAATGAGCCATCGCCGGGATTCCATAGCGATTTTGAATCGTTTCTACCCAGCTGCGCGTTTTGTCTCGAGTGGAACCACCCGCACCATAGGTAACAGAAACAAAATCAGGCTTTAAAGCAGACAGTTCCTGGACAGTTGAGAAAAGCTTTGTTTCCCCTTCCGAAGTTTTAGGCGGGAAGAATTCAAAAGAGTAAAGCGGCCGCTTCTCCTTGAGCATGTCTGTAATCATCTTCATCCGGATACGAGCAGGCAGCGCAGAAGCCCTTCCCCTTTTGAAAGTTCTTCCAGGCTCCGTGCCACGAGGCTACCTGGTTTTGCTTTGTCGCTTTGCCATTTTTCAGCTTTGCCCGCTTGCGAAGACGCAACGAGCAGATCGCCAGGCCGAATTCCGGACTGTGCAACGGTTCGAATCGATACAATGCCAGAAACTGCAACAAGCACGTGGCCTTTGGGTGTCTGGGGATCGCTGAAACCATCCGGCTTCGCTGGATCAGGGAGATAATTTCCGGGAGCACCCAGCACGACTGCTGCGCGATTCACGACTACACCAACCACA
>Ga0268298_10002200_pt1 | contig 21610 bp, 12 predicted proteins | sample WWTPWeurt_MetaG_FD_194462 | JGI IMG/M metagenome (GOLD analysis project Ga0268298, IMG submission 194462) | Activated sludge microbial communities from WWTP in Nijmegen, Gelderland, Netherland - WWTP Weurt | ecosystem: Engineered > WWTP > Aerobic digester > Activated sludge | place... | reverse complement strand
TACCAGAAAACGCGCCGTAGTTACCCTGAAGACCCGATCGCCGCTGTGAAGATGTCATCTCTGTTTCTCCGTCGCTGTATAGCCATGTAACGAACGTCGAAACAAAGGATAGAAAAAGTGTAAGCGTTCCTATGGACGATTCCTTTTTCGTGGGCTAGGACTAGGACGTCGGCTACTTGTCGAGAGATTTGGATTGCTCGGTTGAGGCTTAACTTTTCGTCTCGGTGGAGATGTTCGGCGAGACTCTGTCCATCCAACAGTTCCATGACCAGATAGGGGGTGCCATCGGTTCGCTTCCCAACATCCGAGATTTGCACCAGTCCGGGATGCTCAATGAGATTCACCGCCCGTGCTTCATTGAAAAGGCGCTGGACCGCCTCTGGACTGCTGGCATATTCGGGGTTGAGGAGTTTGAGTGCTACTCGACGAGAAATCGCTTCGTGCATCGCCTCGTAGACGATGCCCATGCCACCCTGTCCCAGCACACGAATGATGAGGTACGGGCCGATACGTGTTCCAATCTCCATAGAGTCCCCCCAGAGCGCGTGACAAACCCACATTGTCCATAGGACGGCGCATTCTTGTCAAGAACACTCATAGGAGAAGAGCGGTTTGGGCTCTGTTCTGGTTTTGTTCTATGCCCTCTCCTAACCCCAAACACCCCAACACCCCTCCTGAAAAAGCGCCCGCCAACCAAACGCCCGAGCCAACTTGGGCCCCACCGCCCGATCCGGTGGTTTCTTGCGATAGGATTCTCTGTCTGTTGCCATTCTGTAGAACAAGAGGCGCGGCCCCCAAGCAAGGTGGGACGCCCTGGTGTTTTCAGCCAATTCAGTGCGTCCTTCGCTACCTGAGGTCATTCGATGTAGGCATCCTTTTGATATTTCGGCGGCATCGTAGTCAGCTTTGGCGGAAGAGGTTTGGGGTGAAGTTTGTTTGGGGGAGGACTCTGGTTTCGATGGATAGATGGAGGGCGGGGCCGGGGTTTTCGATGGTGTAGATGTTGTATCTCGCTCGTCTTTTGGGATCGGAATGCCGGTAGGTGCCAGAGCCTACGCCGATGACGGGAATCTGTCGGGGCGATCCGAGGGAATCTGTCGAAGCGGGGGGGCCGGGCAGACTCCCTTGCAGGTCTTTGTGTTCGTGACCGTGGAGCACAAGCTCGCAACCTTGGCGCTGCACCACGGCTGCAAACGCAGATCGGTCGCGCAACGCACGCAGCAGATCGAGGGATTGGGGGAGCGGGGGATGGTGCAAAAGCACGATGCGGATGCGGCCCTTGTGTTCAGACAGAATCGCCTCGAGGCGAGCAAGTTGTTTCTTGCCAAGCCAACCGTCAGCCAGGGGTACGGGCGAAGGGAGTGCGGTGGAACAACCGACAAACACGACGTTCCCCCGGACGCGCACAGTCGGCCACGTTGGCAATTCATCGTCGCGCGCGCCATCGCTTTGGACATACGGGAGAAGGTGTCGTTCAAACGAATGACGAAAAAACGCCTCCCACACATACACATCGTGATTTCCCGGAATGAGGGTCACGTTTTGGGGTCCAAACGGGAGTGCGTCGAACGCTTTTCGGACGCGGACAAATTCACTGGGCAACGACAGATTGGTCAGGTCGCCCGTCACAACCACGTGATCGACAGATTGCTGCGCGACATCGGCCAAAATCGCATCAAACAATTCGGGCGGATGCGCGGCCTTCCGTTTCCGCAGAAGGTTCAGGTATCCAAAAAAACGCTTGCTGAAAAAACGCCAAAACGCGGCGTCGGTCAGGTCGAGGGCGTGCAGGTCAGACAAGTGAGCGATTCGCATGGGTGCAAGAAACTAGCGCAAACCGACAAGAAGAAGCCAAGCTCTGTGCGGTCGTTTGCCATGAAACAACACGAAACACGAACACAACCCCAAACCTTGCCGCCGAATGTTTTGGAAACGCTGGCCTGCATCGTGGGTTCCTCTGGTTTGATCCTGGACGAGGCATCCATCGAGCCTTATTTGACCGAACCGCGCGGAAATTTCCGGGGCCGCACCGAAGCCGTCGTGCTGCCCAGGTCAACCGAGCAGCTCTCGCAAGTCGTCGCTGCGTGTGCGCAGGCTGGGGTGCAGATGGTGCCCGCGGGCGGCGGAACGGGTCTGTGCGGCGGTGCGGTGCCCTCCCCTTTGGGCGATCAGATTGTCATCGGTTTGAGCCGCATGAAAAAAATCCGCGCGCTCGATCCCGCAGGTTTCACGATCACAGTCGAGGCAGGCTGCATTCTTGCCAACATCCAGCACGCGGCGCGACAGGCCGGTCTGCTGTTTCCGCTCAGTTTGGGGGCCGAGGGAAGTTGTCACATTGGCGGCAACCTGGCGACGAACGCGGGAGGCACCCAGGTCATGCGGTACGGGTCGGCGCGCGACCTTGCGCTCGGTCTTGAGATCGTGCTGCCTGACGGCCAAATCCTGGACCTTCTGCGGGGTCTGCGCAAAGACAACACGGGCTATCATCTGGCCGGCCTCTTTTGCGGAGCAGAGGGCACCTTGGGTTTCATCTCGGCGGCGGTCCTGAAACTCTTTCCCCTTCCGCAAGAAACGGTCACGGCCTGGGTTGCGATTCCGAATGTGAGTGCCGCAATCGATCTGCTGAGCATTCTGCGCGCAGGCACCGGTGACGCGCTGACGGCGCTGGAGTTTGTGCCCCGCATCGCGCTCGACATGGTGCTCAAACACATACCCGGAACCCGCGACCCCTTTTCGACCCCCTATCCGCACTATGTTTTGATCGAAGCGGCGAGTGGTTTTTCGGACGGACAACTGGCCCGTCGCATCGAAACGCTGCTTTCACAAGCCGCAGAGGAAAACCGTGTTCTCGACGCCACGTTCGCCCAACACGCCGCGCAAGCCAAAGCCCTGTGGCACCTGCGCGAAAGCATCCCTGAAGCGCAAAAGCCGGAAGGCCGATCTATCAAACACGATGTGTCCCTGCCGATTTCGCAGGTTCCCCTCTTTGTCGAACAGGCCACACGTCTGTGCGAGCGATACCTGCCAGGTTGTCGCGTGGTAGCCTTTGGCCATGTGGGAGACGGAAATGTTCACTTCAACGTCAGCGAACCCCTGCACGAAAACCAGACCCTGTTTTGGGAAAAACGCCACGATCTATCCAAGCAAGTTCACGATTTGGCGATGTCGATGAACGGCAGTTTTTCTGCGGAACACGGCATCGGACAGCTCAAGCGGCAGGAACTGCAAGCGTACCGTTCCCCTGTTGAACTGGAAGTGATGCGCAAACTCAAACAAGCCCTCGACCCCCAAGGACTCCTCAATCCCGGCAAGGTGCTCTAAATCACTTGCCTCTGTTCGACTCTGTTGGCCTGTGTCTGCTTTCGACCAGAGACTACTTATGAACGAAGGTTGCGTCGGTGATGCGGCCCATTCGGTACACAGAGTCGAGTTTGTAGGTGGGGGGCGCAGAGAGAATCTTCCCCTCAGGTCCATCGATGGAACAACCGGGTCGAAAGATCACATCGGCATTCCCTGGTCGAATCCGAAAGGGGTTCTTGACCATCCCAAAACTTGGATCAGTGAAGAACAGATCGAAGGGCCAGGGAGTGTCGATGCTGATCTCCGCTCCGTGCCGCTTTTCGATGTCTTCTATGGCACGGCTAGCTTGTGTCAATTCGTCGATGATCTCCAAGTTGTTTTCGTGGTTCGTAGAAACTCCGCTTGGGGGAAAATGAAACTGCGCTGCGATCGACTTGGGAAGGAACCGGGAATGACCGGGATGCCCCGTGAGATAGCAGACCGCCAGCACGGGCAACACCACGAGCAAAAGAACCGTGCGTCGGCGTTTTGGAAACGCAACCACTGCCAGCAAGACCAAGAACAGGGCCAACGCCGGATACACCCCCATCATGTGGCGCACGAGCGCAAAATACTGGCGCAGCGTCCAGAAGCCCAGGTGGCATGCAGCCAAAAGAGCCGACAGAAGCGCAGTCTCCCAAAGAAGAAGCGGACGAAAAAAAGAGCGCGCAACAGGGTCCCCCGGATGCGTGCTGGCTTGGCGCATTCGCTTCAAAAATTCCACTCGAAAGGACCTGTCCCGCACTTTGTAAAGGAGGAACAGGGCCAGAACAAAGGACGCGATGAGAATCAGCATGTTGGGATTGGAATTGCCAAAGGTCTGTCCCAAGGAGTGGCCCAGCCGCTCTGCATACTGAGACAGACTGCTGATGTGGCCCAGGTTTTCATCCCGGAACTCTGGACCGACCAAGAAGTGCCCAGTCGCGACGTACTTGACAGCGTGGTACGCAACGAACATGCCGATGGGAATCGCGACAGGCCACATCGCTTGCGCCACGCGGCGAACGTCTTTCAGACTCCCTTCCCGTTGCAGCCGGACCAACAAAAACAGGGCAACAGGGGGAACGGCAAACAGGCCATTGAGCTTGGTCATGACCGACGCGGATAGCGCAACGGCAACCTGGACAGGCTTGCCCGCAACCAGGGCTGCCACGGCTGCCCACGCAAACGCAATCTGGAACAAGTCCAAATTGAGTTGAAGCGACTGTCCCAGCACAACGGGATGCAGACCGACAATGGCGGCCATGCACAACCCCTCTGCGAAACCCAACGAGGCTCGTCCAATGTCAAACACCGACGACAGCAGAAGCGCGACGGCCAGACACGAAAGCACATGCATCGCGACCACTTTGGATACGGGCAGATGCCACAACGCCGCAAGCGTCCACGCGACAAGGGGAGGATGTCCGGTGTCCTTGACAACCACAAATGGAAACCACGGACGCTCAAAGAAAGCGAAGGCACTCTGCCAATGCAGCGCGGCATCGTGATAGGCCGGTAGCCAAAAGTACTCGTGAAACGCGATCAAAAAAAGAAGCAAAACCATCAAAAACGCCGTCGCACGAGGCCACTTGGCCCACAGTGCGACAGGTGATGTGCTTCCGTGGTGCAAAGCATTCCGCCGCTTGCGATGTAGAACAGCCATCTCGTCGTTTCCCTCGTGAGTTGGCTGCTTCGTATCATTTCTTGTGAAATTTCACGACCGAATTGGCCTGCTTCAGGCAGCGAATTTGGCGCACAAATGCAGCGGGGGAATTGGGTGGGGGAATTTGGAGGGGGAATCTAGCGGGCGAAGGTGAAGCGATAGTTTGCGCCAAACTTGGAATCCCACTGCCCATCGTCGGAAACGAACGCAACCTCGAGGTCCCAATTGTTTGCGCCGCCGAAGTTGTCCCGCGCATAGAAAAAGAGCGCGCGTTCCGCATCAGGGGCGGGAACAGAGTACCAAGTGGTACCGCCTCCGGGTTGTGCAGGCAACGGACAAAGCCGCCCAGGAGGGGAAGGTTTCCACTCTGGATGAAGACTATCCGCAATCGAGCAGATGTATTCCTCTTGCGGGTCGCCGAGTTTCACAGACTCTTGGTAGCTCGCGTTCTGCATGCGGAAATTCCCATCGCGTCCGTTCAATTTCACCCACGCAGAAATGCGACCCCACTGCGTCGCCTGGAGCGGCCCGGTGTACCGAACCACAATCTGCGGCATTCCGTAGTGCTGGTTGAGCGCGCATACCTCGACGGGTCCATCGCTCTTGCAGCTTTGTTCGATCACGTAACTTGGGGGATAAAAACTCGCTTGTGCCATGTTCGGAATACCGAACGAGAACAAGCCGAACAGAGGCAGCGCAAACAGCAACTTCATGTTCATGTTGGGGGTCTCCTTCCAAAAACGGTATTGGGGGAATCGGGGGTCTTGGATGTGCCAACGGCAGGGCCAAGCAAAAGAGTCAAACCGAAGGTTGTGTTTCGCCGACGTACCCAAGGGGACGAACCGACCGAGCCCAGAACCGGACGGCAGTTGGATCGATGGCGAAAATCCGCTCGGCGGGCTCGGGCGGCACAAGAACGTGTGTTTCCGAGCTGACAAACTGCATGTTTCCGGCCTTCACGTCATGCAGAAGCTGCGCAATCAAACTGCGCGGCTTGCGATGGGGAACTTTGGGCCGACTTTCGAGGGCGGCAATTTCCTCGGGCGGGAGCCGTTCAATGATCGCGAGCGCACCCAAGCACAGATCGTCGCACACCGGTTCAGGCAGCCACAGATAACCGACCTTGCCCGAACGCTGCACAAAGTAAAACCGCCGCTGGCCAGGCCGGGTCAAGCGCACGGCCCACCGATCACAGATGTTGCGCACACGATTCGCCAATTCATGCCTGGCTTTTTCTTCGACTTTGGCCCGATCGGCTTCGCGTTGCTTCTGCGCATCCTCGGCTTGCTTTTCCGCAAAAATCCGCTGTTTTTCCGCGTCTTCTTGCGCGAGCAAATCAGCACCTTTTTGTTTTCTATCCCGTCGGTCTTGCGTGTCTGCAACGACTTTTTGTTTTTTGTCGATGAGCCCTACTTTCAGAAGCTTGTCCCGCAAGTTTTGCATCGCCATGCGCCCATTATCCCAGGTGCGTTTCGCATTTGACCAGTTTGAAGAAGAGCGAAAGAAGACCCTGCAAGAACTCGCGGTTCAGGCACAGGAACTCAAGCTGGGATACGAATGAACTCCCATTTCACGGTCGTATTCGACGCTTGCGTGCTCTACCCCGCGCCCCCATGTGCGCGACTGCTTGGTGTCGGGATACGAAACATTGATACCCGCCATTCGGCTTCCTGATGCCGTGGTGATGCGGCCCGCAAAACCTGGCCCAAGACTTGGTTTTGCTCGGCGAGTGGGCGGGGCTCGTGTGATATAACGCGGGACCAGAAACAGACGACTTTCAGAAGGACATACGGCATGGCTCAATCGCTGGTCTTTGTGGTCTTGCTGCTCATCGCGGGTGCGGTGTTTTTGCGCTCGGTGTTGCGGCTGTATCGCGTGATGGCTCGAGGCAAAACGAACGACCTGAAACCGACGGATCGGGTTTTTTCGCGTATCGCGTCGGTGCTGATTTACTTTTTCGGACAAAAGAAAGTCGCCGAGCCGATGTCCTACGCGACCCCGGCGCTTGCGACCTCGAAGCACCACCTGCTGATTTTTTACGGCTTCCTGATCATCACGATCGGCACGGTGGAATTCATGATTCAGTCGGCGCTGTGGGACTTTGTGCCCGGTTTCAGTTTCCGGCTGTTTCTGGGGCCGGTGTATCCGGTGCTGTCCTGGAGCATCGACCTGTTCAACGGGCTCGTGCTCTGCATGATTCTGTATGCGTACTTTCGGCGCATCGTCGTCAAGCCGCGTCTCATTCCGCTGTCGAACGACGCGGCGTTCATCCTGTTCCAAATCGGCCTCCTGATGGTGTCGCATTTTGGGTTTCATGGGTTTCACTACGCAGCGACGCAGAACCCGGAAAGTTTCGGGCCGATTTCGGATGCACTGGGACAAGCGACGATGGGAATGGGCAGCGCGCACCTGCTGAGCGAGGTGTCTCGGTGGGTCCACGGCATCGTGCTGCTGTTCTTTTTGAACTACCTGCCGTACTCGAAGCACATCCACATTTTGGGCGCGCTGCCGAACATCTATTTCCGCAAGCTCGACCAAAAAGGCGTGATGCCCAAGCTCAACCTCGACGACGAAAACGATTGGGGCGTGGGCAAAATCGAGCAGTTTTCGTGGAAGTCGCTGCTCGATGAGTACGCCTGCACCGAATGTGCGCGCTGCTCGAATTTTTGCCCGGCGTACAACACCGACAAGCCGCTGTCGCCGATGCACCTTATCCACGATCTAAAAGACGAAATGAAACAGCGCGCCGCGCTTTCGCTGGAACTGGAGGCGAAAAAAGCGCAGGCCGGAGTGACCGCGAAGGACAAAACGGAAGAAGCGGCACAGCTCGAAAAGGCCCCGAAAGCTTTGCAGGACGAAATCGCGGCGCTTTCGGCCAAGTGCGATGAACTGCCTCCGCTGGTCGGTGGACGCATCAAAGACGAGACGCTGTGGTCGTGTACGACCTGTGGCGCGTGCCAAGAAGTTTGCCCGGTCTTTATCGACCATCCGCTGAAAATCCAGCAGATGAAGACGCATTTGGTGCTGACCGAGGGCCGCATGCCGTCCGAACTTCAGCGCACGTTCCAAAATCTGGAACGGCAGGGCAATCCGTGGGGTGTCAATCCCGACCAGCGCATGGAATGGACCGAAGGGCTGGAAGTGCCGGTTCCGACGGTGGAAGACAAACCCGACTTTGAATACTTGCTGTTTGTGGGTTGCGCGGCGGCGTTTGATGACCGCATCAAAAAATCGATGCGTGCCCTGGTCGAGGTGCTGCACGCGGCGGGCGTGAGCTTCGCGGTGCTTGGAAAACAGGAAGGCTGTTCGGGCGATGCGGCTCGACGGGCGGGCAACGAGTTCGTGTTCCAGGAGCAAGCCAAAGCGAACATCGAAGCGATGAACGAAGCGAAAGTGCGTCGCATCATCACAAGCTGTCCGCACTGCTACCACACGGTGAAAAACGAGTATCCGCAGTTTGGCGGGAACTACGAGGTGCTGCACCACGCAGAGCTTCTGTCGCACCTTCTGCAAACCGGAAAACTCAAGCCCGACAGCAAAATGGACCAAAAAGTCACGTTCCACGACTCGTGTTATTTGGGTCGGTGGAATGGCGTGTACGACGCGCCGCGCGAGGTCCTGTCGGCGGTGTCGCAAGGCGTGCTCGAGCTTTCGCGGACCAAAGAGCGTGGTTTCTGCTGCGGCGCAGGCGGCGGCAGAATGTGGCAAGAGGAAAAAGGACCCCGCGTCAACCGCAACCGCACCGACGAAGTGCTTGCGTCCGGGGCACAGGTCGCTGCCGTCGCGTGCCCGTTCTGCACCATCATGATCACGGACGGCGTAAAAGACGCGCAGGCCGAGGAAAAAGTGCAGGTTCTCGACATCGCAGAAATCGTCCGCAAGACGCTTGCAGTCAAAGCCGACAAAAAAGCGCAGGAAACCGCCTAAACCACGCCGCGTTTCTTTTCTGAGTGCAAGCTCGACGCGGGCTCACACAAAACCGGAAAACCGTGTCCAAAGAACCGACCTCCTCACCCAAACCTTCGGTCCTTGCGGCTGTGCTGCATCCGCTTGCGGGCGTGTTGTTGGTGGCGGTGTTGTATGTGGGTTTGTTCTTTGTGGACTTTTTGCTCGGCGCGGATTTGCGCGTGATGGGCGTCGGCGATGCGGCGACGGCGCAAAAAGTCATGGATCGGTATGGCCGGACGCTGCTCGCGCACCAGGCGAAGGTGCTGGCATTTTACGCTGTTCTCGGCGTTTGTGTCGGTGTGCTGATTCAGGCGCTCGTGCTTTTGTGGGAACGGTTTTCGCCTGTTTCTTCCCGCAGACCCGCAACGCGCTGGCCGCTTGTGCGACGTTTCTTTTTTGGCACTTTGTGCGCGCTGTTTCTGCATGTGTTCCTGCTGTCCCGCGCTATCGTGCTGCGCCCAGCCCTGTTTGCAGAAGCGCTTTATGAGCGCGGAGGGTTTGCCGCACGCTTCATGGTGTTTTTAACACATGGCCCCGGAAGCGCGATTGTGTGGATGTTGGGCGTCGGCTTGTTGTTGTTTTTGCTGTCCGCTCCACTTTCCTCGATTGCAGCGCGAGCGTTTTTCAAGGAGTTCTGGAAGCAGAAAAAGCGGACGCTCCCAATCGCGGTGTCTATTGTCCTTTTGGTTGCTGTCTTTGGCGTAGCGATTTGGCCTGCTCCTGTGCTTTATCGCGCACAAAAAGAGCCTGCCCGCAAGCCTTCGGTGTTGCTGATTGCAGTGGACAGTTTGCGAGCCGACCGGCTCTTTGCGCCTCGTCGAGTTGTCGCGCCCGCCATGATGCAGCTTGCGCGAGAAAGCGTCCGTTTTGAGCAAGCGTTTGTGTCCGTGCCGCGCACGTTTCCAAGCTTTGTGACGTTGCTGTCCGGTCGTGCGCCGTATCACCACGGCATTCGGACGATGTTTCCGACGCAAAAGGAACGTGCAGCCGTGCCGCCCGCGTTGCCGAAATTGCTCGGTGCCCAGGGTTATCACACAGCGGTGTTTTCAGACTTTTGCGGAGAGATTTTTTCCCGCATCGATTTGGGCTTTCAACACATCGCCGTTCCCGCTTTTGATGCAAAAGAGCTGTTGCTTCAGCGGGGTGTGCTGGTACACCGAAACGCGCTGCCGTATGTGTCCGGCGCGGGCCTAGGCCAGGTTGGGTTGGCGCTGGGGCAGGCGGTCTTTCCCGAGCTCGAAGGCGTATCTGAGCTGGCCGACCCGAAGCTCTTGGCCGCCCGGGCGCTGCATGACATCGCGGCCCATCGCGGCCAGCCGTTTTTTCTGACGGTCTTTTTTTCGACCGCGCATTTTCCGTATGCCGCGCCGGCCCCGCACTATCGGCGTTTTTTGGACCCCAAGTACCGAGGGCCGTTTTTGTACTACAAGCCGCCCCTCAAAGAGGTGGCTGGGAGCGAAGACATCGCTGCGGTGCAGGCGCTGTACGACGGTTCGGTGGCGGCGGCGGATGAGGGTGTGCGCGTGCTCCTCGATGGGCTGGCTGCGCTCGGGCGCGACCAGGACACCATCGTCGTGCTTCTGTCTGACCACGGAGAAAACCTGTACGACGAACCCAGCCGAGGCATGGGTCACGGCGACCACTTGGAAGGCGACCACGCGATGCAGGTTCCGTGGCTTGTGCGCGATCCGACGCACCGATTTTCCCCAAAGTCTGTTCACGGTTTGGTGCGCGACCTGGATTTGGTGCCCACGCTGTTGTCGCTTCTGTCGGTTCCGTTTGAAGCTGAGTCGTTCGATGGAGTGAGTGTTGTGCCGCTGCTTTCTGGGGAAAAAGAAACGCTCGGTTTGTCCGCTTTGTCGGAAACGGAATTGTGGTTTACAGCGTCCGGCCCCGGTTTTTCCATGGAGCAACGCCTGCCCTATCCCGATGTCACAACAACAACCGACATCAGTCCAAGCAACGAGATCTCGGTTTCTCCGCAGTATCAAGACCTTGTGACCGTTGCAAAGCACCGTTCGCTGCGCACGGAACGCTACAAAATCATTTATCGTCCAACACGACAAGGGCCACGATATAGCGTTTTCGATGTCAAGACGGACCCTGGGCAACGAAACGATTTGTCCACAAGCTCAGAAGCCTTGCTCATGCAGATGAAAAACGAGCTATTCCGTGCCCTCCGACACGATTCCACTGTCGAAATCACCGGAGATTTCATCCTCCCCAAAGAATCCGCCCCTCCGCCCGCGCCCAATTGATCCGGGTCGGCGACCCGATCGGATCTCCATGAGGTCGAGATCGGATCTCCATGGGGTCGAGATCGGATCTCCATAAGGTCGAGATCGGATCTCCATGGGGTCGAGATCGGATCTCCATAAGGTCGAGATCGGATCTCCATGAGGTCGAGATCGGATCTCCACGAGGTCGAGATCGGATCTCGATGGGGTCGAGATCGGATCTCCATGAGGTCGAGATCGGATCTCCATGAGGTCGAGATCGGATCTCCATGAGGTCGAGATCGGATCTCCATGAGGTCGAGATCGGATCTCCATGAGGTCGAGATCGGATCTCGAAAAATCGAGATTGGATCATCCCGGCGACCCGATCGAACGATCCCATGGGGGGACTTGCGGGTTTGGGCGGGGGATGGGTGACAAAGGGAAAGGGTTTTGGGGTTTGGGATTTGTTGGCTTGACAACGAATGGCCAGGGTGAGTCTTTTCTGGGTGTGTCTGCTTTTGTCATGCTCTGTGCCATCGTCGCGCATCGGCTGCTGCGCTTCGATTTGCTGTTTCCGCAGGTTGGGGCGGCCAAGCCCTCGTGGATCTTGCTGGGCCTGCTTGTGCTTTCGACGGGCTGGGTGCTGTGGAAACGCCAGTTGGTGCTGCGTTTTTCGACGGTGCTGGCGGTCCAGGGGACGTTGTTTGGGTGGGCGCTTGTGTCGCGGGTGGTCTCGGATGGCACGGGCCAGATTGGGTCCTTTTTGCAAGGAGACTATGCAAAAGACGTGTTTTTCACGATGGTGCTGGGTCTGCTCGGTGCCGGTGTGCGCCGTTTGCGCGGATTGTTCGCGACGGTGGTGCTTTGCCTGGTGTTCATCGCGGCGATCGCCATTCCACAGTGGTTCGGAAACAAGGCTTGTCACTTCTTTCGGGCGGCACCGCTTCTGAATTACGAGCAGACGACGGACCACAGGCCGTGCCAAGGAACCGCCGAGTGTTTCCAGGTCCCACGCCATGAACAACACCTGCGCGACCACAATTGGGCCTGCGAACGCACGGGGCCGCTCGGTTTGGCAACGGTCATCGACCGCATCCACTACGTCGGCCAGTTGAGCGATCCGAATGCGCTTGGACTCGGGCTGGCCATGGCAACAGCGCTGCTTTTGGGTCTGGCGACATGGCCGAATGGGTCGAGATGGACGTGGATGTGGTTTCTGGGGTTGCCGTTTCTTGTGGGAGCGGTCGTGCTGTCAGCCTCGCGGGCTGCGCAAATGGCGCTGGTTTTGGTGTTTTTCTGTTTCTTTCTGTTTCGGGTGGGGGCGCTCGCCGCAGTGGGAATGTCTGCGCTGGCCTCGCCCCTTATGTTTTTTTCGCTGCGCAACGAATCGGAAGCAACGTATTCGACGGTGACGCGGGCGCGGACCTACCTCAATGGAGTGCGGGCGCTTGTGGAAGAACCGGCGTTCGGCGTGGGTTTTGGGAACTACGGGCGCATCAGTTTTTTGAACGCGCACAACAGTTTCTTGCAGGCCATCGTCGAGACGGGTGTGCTCGGTGGAACGCTGTATGTCATCGGCATCTGTGTGGCGACGAAGCTTCTGCTGAAGGTGGCCCTGTTTCCAAGCCCGGCGCTCGCAGCGTCCAAGGACCGCGCGGCGGTTCAGCATGTGGCCAAAGTGTTGCTGGCGATGCTTTCGGGTGTGCTTGTCTGTGTGTTTTTTCTATCGCTGGCGTTCGATGTCTCTTGGCTTCTGCCCCTTGGGTTCGTCGTGGCGTTCGAGATGTTTTTGGCCAACAAATTTCCATCGGAAAGGCTGCGAATCGGCGTGCCAGAGGTCCTTGTGGGGGTTGTGTGTACGGTGGTTCTTCTGGGCTTGGTGGTGCTGGTGTCTGAGCGGTAGCAGAAGCGCCTGGGCCGGGCTGGTCCGCTCCATAGGTAAGGCTTGATTCGACGGGCAAACTCTCGGATCATGAGGCGGTGAGCAGAAACTCAGGGCCCAAAGGGAGTCCGCCGGACGATGGTTCTGGCGAGGTTCCGCCTGGCTCCACCGTGTCGTTGCGCCAGCACGGGGCCCCTGCATCCGATAGCGGTGACGCGCTTTCTGTTGCGACGCCGCCCTCGAAGCAAAGACCGTCCTCGCCTCCCCGCAAAGAAAGCAGTGACGAGAAAGACCCTCGCGTGGGTCAGAAATTTGGCAAATACCTTCTCAGTCGGCTCATCGGCATAGGAGGAATGGCGCAGGTCTACGAAGCCGATGACACGCTGCTGAATCGCCGCGTGGCCGTGAAATTTCTGACAGAAACACGACGACAACAAACCACGGCGGTCGAGCGCTTCATCAACGAGGCTCAGGTCGCAGGCCGTCTGAACCACCCGAACATCATCGCGATCTACGACATCGGCTTCGAGCACGACACGTACTACATCGCGATGGAGCTTTTGAACCCTGGTTCGGCTGGCTCTTTTGTGAAACACAAAGGCCGCATGCATTGGGTCGAGGCCGCTCACACGATCATGCAGTGCTGTAGCGCCCTGGAGTCGGCACACAAAGCCGGGATCATCCACCGCGACATCAAGCCGGACAACATTCTGTGTTCTCCGGCGGGCGCGGCGAAGTTGGCCGATTTTGGGCTGGTCAAAGAACTGCACCTTGGGGAAAGCACGGGCCTCACGCAATCGGGTGTCGTCGTTGGCACGCCTCTGTTCATGAGCCCGGAACAATGCACGGCGCAGCCCTTGGATGCGCGAAGCGACATCTACTCGCTGGGATGTACGTTTTACGCGCTTCTGACGGGAAGTCCGCCGTTTCCGACCGGAAGTGTTCCGCAGATCATGCTCCAGCACTGCAAAAGCAGGGTGCCTGACCCTCGCGTGCTGGCATCCGACGTTCCCGAATCCATCGTAAAAACGATCGAGAAATCGACGGCGAAACGCGCCGATGACCGCTACCAAAACGCCCACGATTTCCACAAGGCGCTGGCAGCGGTGCTGGAAGATGCGCCACGTCCTACCTTTGAATTTCTGGTCCTTGGAACCACGAATCGAACGCCTCCAAGACAGCGAGGTTCGGGTGCCGCTCGATTGCGAAGCGAAAGCGGTCCGCGCACTCCAGATTCGCAAGGCAGCCCTGGCGGGCCGAAACTGCCTACGCCGTCGCTTGAAAACCCGCCGGAACATCCGCCTGAACCTGAGCCGAGCCCACCCGGGATGTCCCGTCGAAAAGCGCTGCTGGGTGGCCTGGGACTTTTGGGTGCGGCGGTGGGTGTGGCGTTTTGGAAATGGCAGCAGCCCGTCGAAAAACCCCAGCCGGTCGTGAACCTTCCTCCCATCAAGATTGGCGTGCTCAATTCCCAGTCGGGTTTTTTGTTCGACAGTGGCCGACCCGTCATCGACGCCACACTGCTTGCGATCGAGGAAATCAACAACAAGGGCGGTTTGCTGGGTCGAAAGATCGAACCGATTGTCGCAGACGGCAAAAGCGACAACCGCACGTTTGCCCTGGAAGCCGACCGGCTGCTGTCCAAAGACAAAGTCGTTGCCATTTTCGGAGGCTGGTCCCCCTCGAACCGACGCGCGCTCAAGAAAGTGATCGAGAAACACAAAAGCCTGCTCATGTTTCCTGCCCGCGACGAGGGAATGGAAGACTCCGAATACATCATTTATTCGGGCAGCTCACCAAACCAGATCGTGTCCCCTGCGATTCGGATCTTTGCTGGCGCGAAGCATTACAAACGACTGTACGTGATTGGCAGCGATGGCCTTGCCTCGAACATCTCGACGGAACTCCTGAAAGATGAGCTGAAGAACTTTCCCCAGACGCAGATTGTCGGCGAGACTTTCGAGGTCGTCGGTGAGCGCAACTTCGAGAAAGTCATTCCCAAGATCGAGCTCGCGAAACCCGATTTGATCTTCAACTTCATGATTGGTGAATCCAATCCCGCGTTCTTCAAGGCACTGCGCGCCAAAAAGATCCTGCCGAATCAAATTCCGACGGTAAATTTCGCGATCGGCGAGCCAGAACTTCAACAAATCGCTCACCTTGATATGGTGGGCGAGTATCTGGCAGCCAGTTATTTTCAGACGATTCCCTCAGAAGAGAACAAAGCGTTTGTTGCTCGCTTCCGACGGAAGTACGGCGACTATCGAATGACTGGTGCCACGATGGAATCGGCCTACGCGAGCGTGTACTTGTGGGCGCAAGCGGTTGCCGCTGCGGGCACCGATGAAGTCGCGCGCGTCCGCGAACGGCTTGCCGGCCAAACCTTCCTGGCACCGAGTGGCAAAACCACCATAGACCCCGGCAATCACCACTGTCACAAATCCTTCTTCCTGGGGCGAATTGGCGAGGGGAACGTCGTCGAGATCGTCGGCACACCCGAGACCTACATTCGTCCCGAACCCTTTCCGCCCACCCGAACCCGCACCCAGTGGGAAGCTTTCATAGACGAGAAGTCCAAGAGTTGGGGCGGTGCTTTCGTCAACGAAAACAAACCCAACAAATAATACGACTTGCTCACTTCCTCGACGCGACGACAATTGGGCTCGCCCGAGCAGATTGCGAGCGCGCCCGCAAGAACCGACCGAGCTTTGGCCGTCGCGACGGCGACCGAGGAAGAAATGCGACGGACCTAGCATGATCTGGTTATACTGGACGTACTAGCGTTTTCGAGGAGGACCGACATGAGTCGAGCACTTTTGGGCCTGCTGAAAGGTGCCCTGATTGGTGGAGCGATCGGCTTCGCGCTGTTCAAGTTGGGAAACCCAAGCGGCATTTTCGCCTACCTGTTCGCGGCTCTCGTTGGTGCGCTGGTTGGTGTGGTGTGCGGCAAGGCCCCTTGGAAAGCCGCGACACTGTGGACACCGGCCCTGAAAATGGCGTTCGGCGCGGCCATTGGAACGGGGTTATATGCCGTGGGACATCGTTTTATGCCGCCGCTCAGCCTGCGGATCGATGGTGTTGTCAACGGGATCTCGTTGCAATCCGGGGTTGCGCTGGTCCCGATCGTGGGCGCGCTCTACGGGCTTTTTGTCGAGTTTGACGACGGTGGCAGCGAAGGCTCGAGCCAAGGTGAAACCAACCGACCAGCTTCAAAAGAAGTCCGAAACCTGAAGTAGCCTCACAACCCACGTTCATCTTCCCAGACGTTGCGGTATCCTGTCGCAGCTCACAGCGAGCGAACTTCATAGGAGATATGAACCCATGGCAAACCCCAAGGTCTATTTCGACATCACCATCGCGGACAAACCCGCAGGTCGCGTTGTTTTCGAGTTGTTCGCGGACATCGTGCCCAAAACCGCTGAGAACTTCCGCGCCCTCTGCGTAGGTCACGAAGCTGGTCACTACCAAGGCAGCATCTTCCACCGCGTGATTCCCGATTTCATGCTTCAAGGTGGAGACTTCACGAACCACAACGGCACAGGCGGCAAATCCATCTACGGCCACAAATTCCCCGACGAGAACTTCAAACTCAAGCACGACAAGGTTGGTCTTCTGTCCATGGCCAACGCCGGGCCAAACACCAATGGGTCTCAGTTTTTCATCACCACCGTGCTGACTCCGTGGCTGGATGGAAAACACGTGGTTTTTGGCAAAGTCGTTCAAGGCATGGAGGTCGTCCAAAAGGTTGAATCCTGCGGATCTTCCTCGGGCCGCACCAGCGCACGCATCGCCATCGCAAAGAGCGGCCAACTCACCGAATAGTGAGCACTGTTTTTCCGCTCCCGCCTATCCCCCACCAAAACTCCTCAACAGACAAGCAGCATCGCATTCGCCAGGCATTTGCGAGACCGGCAGAGAAAGCACGGTCTTCGACTCCACCGCCAGGTTTTCTCGGTCCCATCCCGTGGAATCAAAAAGAAAGGGTGAACAGGGCCGAATTTTGCGACGTTGCTTGCAGGGAAACGGGTGACGGAGTGGTCTTGCTTCGTTCAGGCCAGGCGGCCATTGCGACTCCAGCCGCGGTCAAGACCAAGCCTCCCCCGAGCAGTCCCCCTCCCACTCCGCTTGTGAAGTAAACCTGTGGACAGGGGGCATTGGGAACACTGGGTTGTGTTTCTCCGCAGTTTTGATTCATCGAAAGCGCAGACACCCCGAACACAGCCATTAGGAGCCCCCCTGAAGCCAAAACAGAGCCCACGGCCAACCGCCAGATGGGACGAGCGGACCGTGTCTGTTCTACCACCACAGGGTTTGCTGGAACCACAGCGGCCTTCCTCTTCAAAGCAAACTCCAACGTCTGCGGTGTGTCCGCAAAGAGTTCGACGTTCTTTTCTTCCGCAACATACCCATCGGCCCTCACAGAGACCGTATGCGTGCCCGTGAAAGTCAACCGTTCCACAGGCGTTTGGCCCACCGTTTGCCCATCCACGCGCACCATCGACGACGACGGACTGGACGTAACCGACAGCATCGCACGAGGACGCTTGTGAACTTGAGCCATCAAGTCTCCCACAGTCTTCCCGAAACCCTCCAGAAGCTGTGCGTGCGTGCAGTTCGGGCACTCAAAAGTAGTTTGGGCCGCGACCAATCGAGATGCTTCATCGTGAACAAGCACCGAAGTCCCCAAAAGGTCTGTCAACGCAAAACTGTTCGACGCTGTTTGGGCCTCCTTTGGACGTACCACCACAACAGAACGCGCAGAGGCCCTTTCCGCAACTTTGTACAGACACTCTGTTTTCTCAAAACAATCGGCGGGTTCATCCTGAACAACCTGGCGGAGTTTTTGGACAGGAATCAGGTATGTCTGTTCCTTCGCCAACGCTGCGCCTGCCACGCGGTTGAGCGAATCGATCTGATCACCGGACAAAACTGGTGCCGATGCCCGAACGATGACCAGCAAAGCTGCCGGCGGACTGCTCAGCACGGCTATCGCGGTGCGGCCCGTCCCTGCACTCAAGTTGACTTGGGCCGCGCGTCCTTCCAACAGGGTCAATGCTCCGCTTTCAAATGACTTCCCGTGTTGTTCCATCGCAAATCGATGCAGACCCGGAGAAAGAAGTACCGGCCCGATGAGCGGACTCCTCCCAATCAATCTGCCATCGACATAGAGAAAACTGTCATCCGGTGCCACGACACGAGCCTCGACAAAGCCCTCGTTCACAGAAGCCAAATGGCTGTCGATGACTGACTTGTGGTTTGGATCGATCGGCTCATCCAGTAGTTCTCGATAGCGACGAAACAGATCGGCGGCAAGAATCGATTTGTTTTCCCCTAGTGCAACGCGGCCCAGTAGGTACAAAGCGACTGGGGTTTGCGTCGAATGGTACAGATCCTCGAAATTTCGTTGTGCTACCGCATACTTCCGCGCCTCCAATGCACGCAACCCCGCGACAAGGAGGGGGGAGTCGTTCTGCGCTCTTTCTGACTCTGCGAAGGCACGTGGGAGGACACACAGCCAGGCAACGCAAAACAGAACACAACCAAATAGCCGTGGTGCCCAGCGAAACAAGCCCAAACGGGCGGAACAGGAGGATGGCAGTGACATGTAGAACACAATCGGAGTACCAAGAATTCCATGCGATGCTCGTCCCATGACCCCGGAACGGCCATCTTCCCATGTCCACAACTCGCAGGCTAGCGCAAACCCTGTTTGCGGAGACAAAGTTGCCCGAGCAGGTTGTGAACGGGGTTGTGCGCAGGGGGAAAAAGGCAACCGTGTTCGGTCAAGTTTCGCTAAGATGCTCTGCTGAGCAAAGTCTGATTCCATTCCAGACCCTCGGTGAAGGTGGTACACATGGCGCAGCCCCCTGTGGATGCAGACGCGAGAATTGGGACACTGTGTGGGAACTTCCGCATTCTCCGCAAGATTGGCGAAGGCGGAATGGGTGTCGTCTACGAAGCGGAGCACCAAAAAATTGGAAAGCGGGCTGCCGTCAAAGTGATGCACCCAGAGTTTGCGACCAATGCAGAGTTTGCAGAGCGTTTTCTCAACGAAGCGCGCGCCGTGAACATCATCAGGCACCCAAGTCTCGTCGAGATTTTCGAGTTTGGACAGCTTCCAGACCACACCCTGTTCATCGTGATGGAGTTTTTGGAAGGCCAAACTCTCTATGACCGCTTCGTCAAGAAAGAACAGCCTGCCCCCCTCAAGCCGAGCCTTCACATTGCATATCAAGTCGCGCAGGCGCTTGCCGCAGCGCATGAAAAACACATCGTCCACCGCGATTTGAAGCCGGAAAACATCATGCTCCTGGAGGACCCCCTGCGTCCGGGGGAGCTGCGTGCCAAACTGCTCGACTTTGGCATCGCAAAAATCGCCAAGCAGGCTGGATTGGCTCAAACCAATCATACGCAGGTGGGTTCTTCGCTTGGGACGCAGAATTACATGGCCCCCGAGCAACACGACCGTGCTGAAGAAGCCCAAGGCACCGCCGACGTATTCGCGTTTGGTGTGATTCTGTATGAACTTTTGGCCGGAAAGCCCCCCTTTCGCGGCAACGCGCTGTCGTTGCTCATGAGGGCGGTTCCTGACCTGGCCACCGTCCGAACAGACGTACCCGCATCCCTGTCCAAACTGATTGCACAGATGATGCAGATTCAACCCGCACAACGCCCATCAATGGGTGATGTGGTGGCTCTGCTTTCAACATTGCGGGAAACAAAACGCCAGCGAAAAGCCAATCGTCTTCCCTTGTTGATTGCAATCGGAGGCGTTGCCAGTCTGTTGTTGTTTGGGGTGGCCTTGCTAACCACCAGGTGGTTGCGTCCTCCAACGCTCGCAGATGCGCGCAACCGGGCCCTTGCGGTCGTCAAACGGAGTATTGCAAAGCCTGAGATTGCCGAACAAATCCAAGCGATCGCTGCCATCGGTCAAAGCCAAGACGCCAGTCTCCGTACATTGGTGGTGCCCTTTCTGTCCTCGGATTCCATCGAAATACAAGAAGCGGCAGCGCGTGCGATAGGAGACATCGGTGCTATCGACGCAAGTTCCTCTCTAGTCCCCCTCTTGAAGTCCAAGCACGAGACGGTCCAACTCGCCGCAGCAAAGGCGCTGGCCCGTCTGTCGCACACGCTGGGACAAAAAACGCTGAAGGAATTGCTCGACCACGGCACCGATCCGAGCAGAATCGCGGCAGCCTTGGCTCTGTTGGAATTTGGTGACCTTTCGGGGTCCCCCCTTTTGCATCGGATCGTGGCCCGAAATCCCAGCAAAGAGGGGCCCATTTTGGAACTCCTGTCAGCACTGGCAAAAGCTGGAGATGACGAGGCTCAACAGATTCTCCGCGACCAACAAGGGGGCGCATTTGGAAAACCTCACTTCCCCCACATTTCGTTTGCTTTGGCTCGAATCGGAGACAACACAGCGCAAACACAACTCGAGCAGCTCGCAACAAAAAGTGGTCCCTCCCAATTGGTCGCAGCCCGACTTCTGGCGGGTTTAGGAGACCATCGGGGGTATCCGCTGTTTTTGGATGCTGCCAAAAATGGACACCGGAGTGAATCCGAGCGGGCAATTGCAGTGGATGGTCTGTCCGAACTTGCGCAACTCGAGGCAGTGATTCCCCTTGTGAAAGTGATGGACGAACGAGGGATCAGCACGCGACTTCGGTTGCTCACAGCAGGAGCCATTTTGGAACTTGCAGCAGGTGAAAAAGGACAGCTTGCCGAACAGGGTCTCGCATGGGCGCGAGACGCACTTGGGAGTGACAACGCAGCGACGCGAGAACTCGCCACGATGCTGCTCGCAGACACGGAGTCGGACAGTACCCTTGCATCACTTGTTAAGGCACTCAAAGACCAGTCAAAGGAAGTCCGCCAAAGTGCTGCTCGCGCGCTTGGGAAAAGGCCTTCGCGCGAATCCCTGCACGCACTCGCTTCTGCCCTGGAAGACTCCGATGAGGACGTGCGCGCCCTTTCCATCCGATCAATGGCCCGCATGGTGACGCAACTTCGCACCAAAGGAACGCAAGCCAATTCCGAACTTGAAAAGCAGGTGGTTGCGGACCTTCAAAAAGCGACCGAATCCAAACACGAACTCGACCGTGTGGTTGCCGCAGGAACACTCCTGCAACTTGGCGATTCAAGTCGGCGCAAAGGAGTCGAAGGAGGTCTACAATCCTCCAACCCCCTCGTCCGACGTTCGGCAATAGAATTTGCTCCTCTAGATTCTCGACTTCTTGGAAAATCCCTTACAGACACCGATAAAGGGGTTCGCTTTGCAGCAGCCAAACGACTCGCGCCAAACGGTTCGCGTGAGGCCATGTCCGTTCTGCGCGAATTTCATGCCGCAGGTGAAGCAGAGGGCTACATCGCCTATGGAATCCTGCGCCGAATCGGAGAACCTGTAGAACCCCCTCTTGGCATCAAAAACCTCCTTTCCGCAAGTGGTCCTGCGGAAAGGTTGTCCATGCTAGATACCGTCGCTGAGCTTCCTCTGCCTTTGGCGCAACAAGTGCTTCTTGCTGCCAGCCACGATCCAGTTTCCGTGATCCGCCGTCGTGCTGTGGATCTCTCAAG
>Ga0268298_10002199_pt1 | contig 21627 bp, 14 predicted proteins | sample WWTPWeurt_MetaG_FD_194462 | JGI IMG/M metagenome (GOLD analysis project Ga0268298, IMG submission 194462) | Activated sludge microbial communities from WWTP in Nijmegen, Gelderland, Netherland - WWTP Weurt | ecosystem: Engineered > WWTP > Aerobic digester > Activated sludge | place... | reverse complement strand
TAAAACGAAAGCAGTGTTAAGGTTCTGAGTAATTATCGTATAAGCTCTTAAACGGGGTTTCGCCAAAGGCGAACCACCAAAATGGATTGTCATTCAAAGAACACTACCAAACTTAATAAGGGGCTGCGAGCACCATAACAAAAAACGGTTTTTGTAAACACTGCTTTACGTCTCGCAAGTTACTTTAAAGGATTGAGAGCGGAGCCGCTGTTATAAACTTAATACAAAAAAGAACCAAAAAAAATCAAGGCTGTTTTCATTTCTTAACGCTTAAACTGATTTAAAAAGCTAAAATGAAAAAGGCCGGGCTGAATTTCTCATCCAATAACGATATGATGAGTTATCGGAATCTAAATTCAACTCTTAAAGATGGTTGGTTTCTACTTAATCTCTATAAAATTTACCTGACTCATTTTCTTTTCATCCATCACAGATTTAAACCAATTATATATTACAAATAGTTTGTGTCATTTTGAGCTAACACGCATCTGCTTACCATAAAATAAAATTGAATCCGATTATATTATTGGATCATCACTTTTTTTACGACAGACCGTCCATTTGCATCCTGTAACCGGATATAATATATCCCGGGGTTAATCCAATGTGCGTTGATTTGAACTTCTGATCTTACTGAGTTTTTCTGAAGAAGAATATCGCCTGCTGAGTTAATCAATTTCAAATCAAATTGCCTGTCGTCCCACATCACCGTTATATGATCCGCTTGTTGATTAATTTTTACTGCATTCAAATTTTGAGTTGCAGATTCATCTGTTGCAGAAGGCAGACACATGACCTTATTTAATTTTTGCCAAATGGTATCAGGCAATGTAATGGGAACTGCTCCTGTTCCGGGGGCATTTCCCATTCTTACTACCACCAGATTTTGGCTGGGTACCACATGAATGATCTGACCATTTTTTCCGAGTGCGGAAAACATATCTGTAGGTGCATTTGGAGTGAGAGATCCCGGAAAAACAAATTGAAGGCCGGGAACCATAAATGAAGCTTTGCCATTCAGCCACCACAGATAACCGTAAGATTTATTGAGATCCTGAGAAGTTGTAATCATTTTCTGATAATAATCCATGTCCTTTAAAATCTGGTTGCCGTTCCAGTTGCCCTTGTTCAGCATCAATAATCCAAATCGTGCCATGACCCTTGGCTTACTGAAAAAAACATTGTTGAAGTCAATCGGTAAAAAACTACCATAAATTCCTGTCTGGGTACTCAGTTTGGAGAGTACAAAAGAATTCAGATTTGCTCCAGTGGCAGATTCAATAACCTTATCCAAAAGGGTGTAAGCCGCGTTGTGGTAGGCCCATCTTTTCCCAGGCTCAGCAAGACATTTCAAACAATCTTTATCCGTACAATCAACATTAGGAACACCATCATCCAAACCTGTGGTCATGGTAAGCTGGTGCCTTACTTTAATACGTGCTTCTTCTTGTGCGGTACAGTCGGTCCAACCGGTTCCCAAATATTTTGAACTTGGGTCTTCGATGGAAAGTTTGCCTTCCTGTTGCGCGATGCCAACTAAAAAAGAAGTCAGGGATTTGCCTGCAGATGCCCAATACCAGAGACTGTCTTTTGTAAATGTGCCAAAATATTTTTCCAAAACGATACGACCGTCTTTCAGAACTATAAAACCCTTTGAATTGGCGTCTTCAAGGAAATCATACAATTCTGGTAAATGTTCTTCACACCAGCCTAACGATGCAGGACTTGTTGTCTCCCAGACGCTGCCCGTGACAGGCGGAAAATATATATTTTGGCAGTGCAGGGATAAAGTAAACAAAATAAAGGAAAAGATTCCCAAGCAAGGTTTCCAGTTAAATATCATTGGCATAATAAAAAAAGTTGCAAAAACTTAAAACTCCAAAGTAGATAGTAAAGCTTAGACTGCATTAAATTGTTTATGTTTAATCCGGAGTGCTATGATTTTTATAAAATATTTTAACTTATCTTGGGTTTCTTTTTCTCCAGTTAATACACCTACATGAAACAAAAATTAGTAGTTCTGACCGGTGCAGGAATGAGCGCAGAAAGTGGGATAAGCACCTTCCGGGATGCGGGAGGACTGTGGGAGGGACATGATGTAATGGAGGTGGCCTCTCCAGAAGGGTGGCGAAAAAATCGTGAACTTGTTTTGGATTTTTATAATCAACGAAGGAGACAATTGCTTACCGTAAATCCCAACAATGCACATTATGGACTTGCAGAACTGGAATCTCAATTTGATGTCCATATCCTTACTCAAAACGTAGATGATCTGCATGAACGGGCAGGCAGTAGTAAAGTGCTTCATCTTCATGGCGAATTGCTAAAGGTGAGAAGCACCGGACATCCTGAATTGGTATACGAATGGAAAAAAGATTTGAATGCCGAAGATCGCTGCGAAAAAGGATTTCCGCTCAGGCCACATATAGTATGGTTTGGTGAAGAAGTGCCACTATTGTATCGTGCTATGGAAATTGCCCAACAGGCAGATTACTTTGTCATCATCGGCACTTCACTGCAAGTATATCCTGCTGCAGGGTTATTGACCTATACCCCTGAAGGAATTCCCATGTTTTACATTGACAAAAACCCCAATCTGACAAGGGATCTTTATTCAATTGACAACCTACAGGTATGGCCCGGTACAGCAACGGAAGGCGTTGAAAAATTGAAAGATTTTTTTGGTAAGATTTAGGAAAAAATATTTTTGATTTTAAAAATATTTTTAGGCATTATTTTTATTGTAATTGAATTGTAAGTGTGTATTTTTATAGCTTACATGTGAATATTTACTAATGAACAACTAAATTTTTTTTCTTTGCTTTGAGTCTGTGCCGACTTATGCAGTAATTGCATTAAGAAATAACCAGTTGTAAACTTGTTTAGATTAAAAAACGCTCTAATGTGGCAATTATATTTCCTGTGGAATGCATGGCGATGGATGTGTAGATGGATTTGCTGCTATATTTCGCATAAGCGTAAAGACACGCATCTACAAAACTCTGCACGATTCCCAGATTTGAACTTAAGGTGTTTTGGTATGCAAAATTATGCAGTGCAACAAATAGCAATGCCTGAATGGCAATGGCTAAATGTCTGTTTAAATTTCGTTTCTCCAATACATGCAACAATATTCCTCTAAAGATTAGTTCTTCTGCGACAGGTGCAAGAATCACTGCACCCAGTATTCTTAGAATGGTGGTGGGTACATCATGATTCCAGGGCGTTAATTCCAATAATCCTGCCTGATTCAAAATAAACTCAATACCTAAAATAAAAAAGAGAAATCCAATAATCCAGCTAAGAAAAATTCCCAAGGATTTTGGTTTTGCTAATGAAAGATCCTGAGGATTTATTTTGCCTTGTCGAATCCGGAAATGGATTACCAAAATGATAAGAATGAATGGCAATATTTTTAGGATCGCTTTTGTAATTTCTGTATTCATATTGTTCCTCTATTATGGTAAATGATTTCCTCCCTGTTCTGACTTATTGCAAATAAAGTACTAAGCTTTTAAAACGGAATCGGTCAAAAATACATCTAAGTTTCCAAATTAAACACATTGGATAAATGAATTACAATACTTAAATACTTGATCATAAACTATCATCTGGCCCAGGGCGAAGTCTATATTTCTGATGAGCAAAGTTCGCATGTAGAAAAGTACCCAAATGTATTATCCGATCTATGAAATGGAATGAAATTTGGATATCCGGATACACAGGATAAAAGAATATGCTTACTTTTAGGGCCGGCATTCCAGGATGTATAAATGAATAACTGATCTTGCCAAAAATTTATGAATTACCGATTTTTAATTTTCCTTTCGTTTTTATTGATAATATTCCCGCTCACTGAAATCAAAGCACAATGTGCAGGTTTAGACGCTGATGCAGGACCTGATATGGTCATTTGTGATCCTTCCCAGATCATTCAGCTTCAAGGCTCCATTCAGGGTAACTACACCAAGTTTATGTGGTCGCCTTCCACCAACCTAAGCAGCCCCAATGTACTGGATCCCCTCGTAACTACACGCGTGCCGGGTAAATACACCTTTAAACTTTCTGCAGAAGGAGTATCCACTACCAACCTGATCACCAACGGAGATTTTGAAGCCGGCAATACAGGCTTTTCATCCAACTATACCTATAATTTTACGAACACTACCGAAGGAGAATATTTTGTAACCAATAACCCTTCTTCATGGAACGGAGGCTTCGCACCCTGTGGTGACCATACATCTGGCGGAGGAAACATGTTGTTGCTGAATGGGCACCCTTCGGCCGGAACGAATTTCTGGTGTCAAACCATCCCCACGGTCGCCGGAAGAATGTACTTGTTTGAATTCTGGCATACCTCTGTGGTGTCAAGCAATCCGGGGCAATTGAACATTAAAATCAATGGAATGTCCGTTGGCGGTGTTCAGGCAGCCAGTTTATGCAATTGGGAGCGGTTTGAATATTGTTTTACTGCGACCTCAGGATCTACCCAAATATGTATGAATGAAGGATCCGGAATTCGGGGAGGAAATGATTTTGCAATTGATGATGTCGCACTTTTCGAAAAGTGTACCGACATGGATGAGGTGGTGGTCGAAATCATTGACCTCAAAGCCAAAATAGACATCCTTAAAAAACCAAAATGTTCTTCCGAGCCTTTTGATCTCACCGCACTTGGTTCATCCACCGGACCGAATATTCGTTATGAATGGTCTACTGATGTAGGCAGAATTCTATCCCAAAATGGATTGACTGCCAAAGCTCGCGGATCCGGAATTTATACCGTGAAAGTAATTTATACCAATGGCAATACAACTTGTGAACAAGAAGCATCCATCGAATTTATTGCGCCGGATATCTTGGTGGGATCCGTGGTCGCCAATGGTAAAATCAATTGCCGCGGTGACAGTATTTCCATTGATGTAGACATGGCCTCTGGCAGTGGTGATTATTCCTATAAATGGTCTCCTGACTCCTCAATCATCCAAGGACAAAATACCGAGTCTGTCTTTGTGAAGGAAATAAAAAAATATGTGGTAACTGTTACGGACAACAATTCAGGATGTACTCTTATCATGGATGTAGACATTACAGCAGATACCCTCAGACCGGTTGCAAAAATTTTTGGTGACAGCCTGTTGGATTGTCGTAAGACACAAGTTAATTTAATATCCGGCTTGAGAGATTCTTTACGTACTTTATTGACCTGGATCACTCCGGATCAAAACACGATCAGCAATAAAAATTCAATTACTTCCAGTCAAAATGGTTTATACAAACTGGTAATTATAGATACCGTCAATTTTTGCATGGACAGCGCCACAAAACTGGTTGAGACAGACACGTTTCCACCAATGCTGGAGTTAGGTCCGGACCTGAGCATAGATTGTAAAAAAGATTTTGCCATAGTCACTAACATGAATCCCAACTTACCCGGATTCTATTATTACTATTGGGAAATTGACAACACCAAACTTCCGGTGGAAAATGATTTGAATAATAAAACTATTTCTTCCAAAGCAAAAGTAAAACTTCGGTTGGTGAATGATAGAAATGGATGCGAGATTCTGGACAGTCTTCAAATCATCGATACCAGAATCTTACCTTTTGTGGATGCAGGAAAAGACAGTTTGCTAAACTGCAATCAAACTACCATCAAACTCCAGGCAAATTTTGATCCAAAAGATTCCGTAATATTTTTGTGGTCTACCCCAACCGGAAATATTTTATCAGGTGGAAATACACCTTCTCCGGTTGTTGATCAAAAGGGTTGGTATTTTGTAAAAGTTTCCAATCCAATGAACGGATGTGAAAACATTGATTCCGTCTTCGTGGATGAAAATAAAATCAAACCTCAAGTTGTTTTAGGTCCTGATCTACTGTTTAGTTGCAAGGACAGCATCATCAGTATTGATGCATCTTCGAGTAGTACCGGTAGCAACCTCAGATTTAATTGGACTACTCCTGATGGCAATATACAGTCCGGAAATGGAAGCCCGAAAATTAATGCTTCTGCCCCCGGCATCTACAAGCTTACCATCTTTAATGTTGACAATGGATGCAGTGATTCGGCCAGCATTCGTTTGAATCCTGACCTTAACAAACCCGTCATTGCCATCGGAGCAGCAGATACTCTGACTTGTAAAAAAACAAGCATCAACTTATCAGCTTCTGCAAATTCATCCTCCGGAAATCCATTGAACGTACTGTGGACCGGTCCTTCGGGTGGAAACATCACAAATCCGTCGACGTTGAATCCAACCGTTCGAATTCCTGGACAATACGTGCTGATAGTTACCGATGCAACCAATGGATGCAGTTCGCAGGCTATCGTTGAGGTATCTGTAGACACCCTATCCCCAATTGCAAATGCCGGTAACGATGCAGTCTGGAATTGTGCCACCACTTCTCTTAATTTGTCAGGAGTTGCTACGGGAAATTCATCTCAATATTCATTTCAGTGGACGACCAATGGAGGTATTATCAACGGTAATTCAAATGCACAAACCATTCGGGCGGACGCACCGGGTGATTACTCTCTTCGGGTAGAAAATATAAAAAACGGATGTGTCGCTTTTGATCAGTTGACCATTGTTCCGGATTTGTCAAAACCAACAATTATTCTTCCTCTTCCTGACACCATAAATTGCCTTAGGAGTTTCGTAATACTTCAATCCAATGCTAACGGACAAACTCCCCAATTAACCTACAAATGGTCAACAGTGAATGGCAACATCATCAGTGGTGTTGATTCCAGTTTTGTAAGGGTGGATCGCACAGGCCAATACAGATTAACCGTCACAGATGAAAAAAACAAATGCACGGAAGAAACAAGCGTGACCGTAGTAGAAAATAAAGTAAAACCAATCATCCGAATCCTGCAACCACAAGAGTTGAATTGTTCGAGACGCATCATTCCAGTCACGGCCACTGTTCAAAATTCCGGATCAAATTTCAATGTATTGTGGACTACTTCAAATGGCAATCTTGTCAGCAATCCAAATGATTTAAATGCGCAAGGAAATAAAGCCGGTACTTATTACCTGCGCATCACGAATCCCACAAATGGTTGTGAAAGTCTGGACAGCGTCACCATCTTAGAAAACACCAATCTCCCTGTCGATATTAATTTTGATCTGCAACAACCAAAATGTACAGGTGACGAGGCTTCTGTAAACATTCTGAGCATCGTTGGAGGAACAGGACCATTTACTTATTTCCTTGATGGAAAAATGATCAACCAACTTTACCTTACCGGACTTGCCCCGGGTGTACACAGACTGGAAGTTACCGATGCCAATGGATGCATTGTCTCCAAAGATTTTCAAATCCTTACGCCCTCTGCTACCGGCGTCAATTTACCAAGCTCTGTAAAAATAAATGCGGGCGATCCATTTACACTAAAACCTGTCTTTTCAATTCCAACAGATTCCATTGCCTGGATCCTATGGACTCCTGCTGAATTCCTGAGCTGTTCAGATTGTCCGGAACCTAATCTTAAAGGACTCAATACAGAAACCAGCTTTACCATCACTTACGCCAACAAACAAGGATGTACAGCCAGTGCCAGCATTTTAATTCAGATCATTAAACGAGGTGTTTGGGTGCCAAATGCATTCAGTCCTAATGGAGATGGTATCAATGATTACTTATTTCCGATTGTTTCGGAAGACAGTTACCGAACAATCAAATCTCTTTCCATTTACGACCGATGGGGTGAACTTGTTTTTAGAAAAAATAACTTCGAACCCAATGTTCCATCAGAAGGATGGGATGGAAAATTTAAAAGCGAAGTACTTAATCCTGCTGTTTTTTTATATGTGTTGGAAGTAGAGTGGAAGAATGGTCAAACACAATTGCTAACAGGTGATTTTACCTTGATGAGATAAAATATGAGATGTGTAAGTTTAAGATGAAAATTAAAAATTCAATTCCTTGATCCGGCAAATTTAAATTAAAGTGATAGAGTTAGAAAATATCATGTGCTGCAAATGCAAGGTCAGAACAAATTCAATTTTTAATGAATTGAATACTGAAGATCTTCATGCGTTGGATCAAATAAAAACATGTCGCTTATTTAAAAAAGGTGAGCAGTTGTTTAAAGAAGGTGCCTTTCCAAAAGGCTTGTTTTGCTTGATTTCCGGAAAAATAAAAATATCCCAAATAGGGCATGATGGAAAAGAACAAATTGTCCATATGGTGAGTGAAGGTGATGTGATGGGACATCGTGCATTGATCAGCAATGATTCCTATTCCTGCACTGCGTCTGCGCTGGAAGATTCTATGGTTTGTTTTATTCCGAAGCTGCCCTTCATAAATCTGGCAGAACAAAAAGGGCAACTGGTCATGAAAATTGCACATCTGCTGGCTGAGGAATTGAAAGAGGCGGAGCGAAAAATTACCGTCACTGCTCAACAAACGGCTCATGATAAAGTAGGCGTTGCCTTGCACTTTTTGGTTCAAAATTATGGTTATGAACGGGACCAATCCACCCTAAATATCAGCATTAAAAGAGAAGAGCTCGCAAATCTTGCAGGAACTACCAGAGAGACGGCTACCCGTCAACTTTATAAACTACAAGACGAGGGCATCATTAAAATTGCAGGTAAGAAAATTAGAATTCTGGATGAAACCAGATTGTCAAAGTTCATGCAATAGTTCCGATTTAACTAGGTATTTTAATTTTTTTTGAATTATTTTCAGTTTTGTGACATCCGTCACAAAAGCGGCCGAACATTCCTTTCAATTTTGACGCTTATTGGTTAAACTTTATATCCCATTTATGAAGAATTTACTTGTATTAGTTATTTTGATGTACACATTTGTTTCCTGCAAAAAGGAGACAACCATTTCAGAGCAGGATGCAGAGCTGACAAATTTGCTCAATCAAAACAGCCTCAACGGGAAGGCAGATTGGTATGCAATGCCCAACAGCAAAGATTATAAATCATTACCCAACCAGGACGTTAAAAATCCGGTTACCTCCGCCAAGGTGGGATTGGGAAAATTGTTGTTTTTTGAAACAGGACTGGGAATGGCTGCGAAAAAATCAGTTTCCATGGCAACTTACTCCTGCAGCACTTGCCACGTACCTGAAAAAAACTTTACCGCCGGAAGGTTTCAAGGAATTGCCGATGGTGGGTTAGGATTCGGAAATACCGGGGAAGGAAGATTGAAAAACCCTTCTTACGATGGTACTGAAGTGGATGCCCAGGGAGCCAGACCCTTGCCAACTATTAATCTTGCCTATGTCAGAAATGCACTATGGAACGGTGCATTTGGTTCGTTTGGAATGAACGTAGGTACAGAAAACGCCTAGGGCATTGCAGATTCTCTTACTACCATTAATAGAGAACAAAGGGAAGGATTAGAAGCAGTAATTCCGAGAGCTTTATTTGTTCATCGACAAGTCATCAATAAAGAATTGATGGACAAACTGGGTTATACGCCTTTGTTCGATAACGCGTTTGCTGATGTCCCTGAGAAAGACCGCTACACTGTCCAAAATGCAGCAAATGCCATTGCAGCTTATTTCAGAACGGTCCTCACCAATGAAGCACCTTTTCAAAAATGGATCAAGGGAGATCACCAGGCAATGACCGACGAACAAAAAGAAGGGGCTATATTATTTTTTGGGAAAGCTAAATGTGTAAATTGTCACAACAGCCCTTCCCTGAATGGTCAGAGATTTGCCGGAGTTGGGGTGAAAAATCTGGACCAGAATGGCTACGAAGTATTTAAAACAACTGATGGTAGAAGTAAGGGCAGAGGTGGTTTCTCTCTTAACGATTATGATTTGTATAAATTCAAAGTACCACAACTCTATAACTTAAAAGATATAGGATTTTATTTTCATGGTGCCAGCAAACACAGTCTTCGCGAAGTTGTGGAGTATTTCAACTTAGCCATACCCGAAAATCCGGATGTTCCTAAAAGTAACATTGATCGACAATTTAAACCTCTAGGTTTGACAGAAACTGAAATAGATAAATTGACAGAGTTTTTGGAAAACGGATTGTTTGACCCTAATTTGATAAGGTATAAACCGGTTCAGGTATTGTCGGGAAATTGTTTTCCAAATAGTGATCAACAATCTAAACAAGACATGGGTTGTAACTAAATTTAATCCATAAAGATTAAATTAGGTCATAAATAAAATTGTAATTGTAAAATTTTAATTGATATTAGTTCTTTAGATAAAAAAAGTTGGGCAGTGATTGGATCACTGCCCAACTTTTTTTTGTAGATAGATACATTCGCATTTTTACGGCTTTTATTTTTGGATTTCAATGTTATATATGACGTAATCTATGTTACCTCTACGGGGTTTGTTTTTTTTATAAAAATGTCATCCCTATGGGATTTTAGCTTAATAGGTTTGTGAAGTTAAAATAATTTCATCCCTACGGGATTGTATCCTTTTTAAAGTTTTTTGTTTGTATTTCGTTCACTTAAAACAGGGGGATGAGATTTTTGTGGTACTGTGTATAACTATTGGTTCTATGTCACCCCAACGGGGTTTGATTTTTTGTCTTGGCGTTGATTTATAATAATGACATCCCTACGGGATTGCTCCCTACTAGAATTGATATTTCGTCTTTTTATGAAGATTGTATTTCATTCATATCACCCCTCACGGGTGATATGACGATAACCGAAAATAACAACTGATATCAAACCCCGGAGGGGTGACATAACTATAAAAAAAAATACCTGCCATATTAAACCCCGGAGGGGCGACATAATTTTTAACTAAGATCTTTTTAAATTATCCGATTGCCAGTTTCTTGAACTGACTTTTAATGGAACTGGGATTACGCTTTAGCATTTCTGCTAAAACATCGAGGTCATTGGTTTTCTTGCATAACTCCATAAGCAGTTGATTTTCCTCAGCACTCCAAAATTCATATGCACGAGGAAATTGCTTGCGCGTCTTAAGAATAAAATCATTGTCAATCTCTTCATCTGGTCTGCTCACACCAAATACAGATACTTGCTTTTTCACCGCCTGGATATCCTCTTCGCTTAATTCATTTTGTGATGGAGAAACAAAAAAATTCAGAGCACTTATTTCTGCCAATGTGCCGGTAACAATTTTATTGGATTTGAAAATTTGCTGAAGTATTGGACTGATCATTTTATAATTCGCTCTTCCTTTTAGGATACCATAAAAACTTAAATCCTTTAACTCCTCCGTAATCATCTCCCTTTCTGAACCCAACAAAACTTTACCAATGATCGTATGGGATATTCTTACAGGATATTTTTTCAATTCTTCGATGTACTTCAACACACTTTCTTCGCTGAGGATTACATCAATTTGTGTTTGTTCCTCATCTCTGTTTTTTCCTTTAAGTTCGATGATCAATTGCTCAAAACGAAAACCATACTTCTGATATTTGGTATGCGACATCCCATTAATTAACATCATTTCTAGACGCGAGGTAGGCATCATTTCTACCATTTCCTGCAAGGTGCTGTCATGAAAAATGATGTAAGGCGGAAGACCCATTTCTACGGCAATTTTTTTTCGAAGTTGGCGTAAGGATTCGAATATGGTCTGTGGTTGTTTTGATTCGACAATGGCTTCTGCCGCAATTTTTTCTCTTAAGGCTTTTGGTTGAAACGCAGTGAGCTCAATGATCTGATTTCCGTTTAAAGCCATCCTTCCAAATGGGCTGACCTTTAAGGAAAAACCTTCATCATATGCCATTTCAAAAACCCCTATTTGCAGCAACTGGAGAATATAAGATTGCCATACTTCTGAAGTATATTCTCGTCCTGCACCATGTGTTTTTATTTTATCATATCCATGTTCCACAATTTCTGCATTCATGGATCCCCTTAGAATGTCAATAAGGGTTTTGATCCCAATATTTTCATTGGTTCTCAGTAATGCAGAAATTGCTTTTTGTGCAATGAGTGTACCGTCGATATAAGTGGGTGGATCCATGCAAACATCACAAGAATTGCAGTTTTTATCATAGCTTTCTCCAAAGTAACCCAACAATATTTTTCTACGACAGACCCTTGCTTCTGCAAATTGTTGCATTCGTTTTAATTTCTCGAGATTCAACTCCGATTGACCGCTTTCTGCAGCAAATTTATTCAGCATCATCAGATCCCTGATGTTATAGTACAATATGGTTTTTGCAGCAGCTCCATCTCTTCCAGCCCTTCCGATTTCCTGATAGTAACCTTCTATATTTTTAGGTAAGTTATAATGTATTACCCACCTTACATTTGATTTATCGATCCCCATTCCGAAGGCAATGGTTGCGCAAATAATTTTTACTTCGTCGTAGATAAACTTCTCCTGAATATGGGATCTATCCACACTGTTCATTCCCGCATGATAATAGGCAGCCTGAATCCCTGACTGGACGAGTACTGCGGCAAGAGCCTCAGTACCCTTCCTGGACAGACAGTAGATGATACCACTTTCTTGCGGATGCGCTTTGATGAAAGAAATGATTTCCTCAATTTTGTCTTTTTCCTTGACATTACTTCTTACTGTAATGTGAAAATTTGGACGATCGAATGAAGAAACGAAAAGCTTAGGTTCTTTCAGTGCCAGCTGTTGTACAATATCTTTCCTGGTTGTTTTGTCGGCAGTTGCAGTTAATGCTATGAAAGGCACATTTGGAAAAATGGATCTCAGCGCTTTTAACTGTGCATATTCAGGGCGAAAGTCGTGGCCCCACTGAGAAATACAATGTGCTTCATCGATGGCAATCATGGACACAGGGAGCATACTGAGGAAACCTGCACTGACGCTAAGTGCTTTTTCCGGCGAGACATAGAGCAATTTGATTTGATTTGCCATACAACGATTGGTAATCTCTACCTCCTCTTGCGGACTCAGGCTACTGTTGATAAATTCTGCAGCAATTCCATTGGCTTTGAGGGATTCTACCTGATCCTTCATGAGTGCTATCAGGGGAGAGATTACCAAAGTGATGCCTGATTTGATCAAGGCAGGGATCTGGAAACAGATGGATTTTCCACCACCTGTAGGCATAAGGACCAGAACATCATGATCGTTCAGGATAGATTGGATGATGGCTTCCTGTTGAGGTCTGAAGCTGGTATAGCCGAAGTACTTCTTCAGCAATTCGAATTTTTGTTGCATATGAATATTTAGGTGTTCGTAATAGTGGCTGCAAATTTACAAAAATCATGTACCTATAGGCACAAAGAGCAATTATTTTAAGCGGATAATCACATAACAAACTACACTGATCACTAGAATGCTTATCAGGTTTAAAAATAAACCTGCCCGCAACATCTTTTTTAAGGGTATCCGACCGCTTGAAAAAACAATGCCATTGGGTGGAGTTCCCATAGGTAACATACCTGCACAGCTGGCAGCAAGCGTCATTGGAATTCCTAAAAGGAGAGGATCTATTTGTAGGTTTATGGCTACGGTGGTAATAATCGGTGCCATTACGATCACCTGAGCAACATTACTCATGATCTCCGATAAAAAAATCGAGACTGTTGTAACCAAAATAATCAATAGAAATTCCTGCGAAGGGGCGATACTTGCAATATGTTCGCCCAAACTTTTCATCACACCAACATGCTCCAAACCTTTAGCCAGGGTAAGCCCTCCTCCAAACATTAGTAAAATACCCCAGGACATTTTGTGGGTGTCGGACCAGTTTAATAATCTATTCCTTGCGATGGGTTCTTCCTCTTCTTCTGAAGGCAGACTTATGGTATTTTTAGAGCCTGAGGGGAGAATAAATAAGAGTATCCCTGCAGCAATCGCAATCATGGTATCGTTAATGGGTAAGCCGGTCCAAATTACCCAGAGGTCTTTTGTGATCCACATGACGGCGGCAAAACAAAAAACGCCTAAAACTCTTTTTTCTGCAAGACTCCACGCACCCAATTGGAGGATCTTATTGCGAATAAATTCTGCGGTGGATTCCTGATCGCCTAAATTGTTTTTAAATAAAAAACGGGTAAACAATACATACAATAAAAACAAAATAATCAAAGCAACCGGAAAGCAAATTATCATCCATCGCATAAAGGAAATTTCAATGCCGGCCGTATCTCGCAAAAAGCCAACAAAAGCTACATTGGGTGGTGTGCCGATGATGGTGGCAAGTCCACCTATGTTGGAAGCATAGGCAATGGTGAGCAGGATAGAAACTGCAAATGCATCGGTGTTTGTGCCTGAATTGGTTTTTCGGACCAGATTGAGTACAGATAATGCAATGGGAAACATCATCATCGTTGTTGCGGTGTTGCTGATCCACATGCTGATGCAAAAAGTAGATAACATAAAGCCCAGGATGATCCTGTTTCCATTGCTACCGGTCAACCGGAGGATGTTCAATGCTATACGCTGATGGAGATTCCATTTTTCAATGGCCAGTGCCAGGAAAAACCCGCCCATGAATAAAAAGATAATTGGATCTGCATAGTGTCTTGCGGTATTGTCCAGTGATTCAATTTCCATCAGCGGAAACAAAACCAATGGAAACAATGCAACTACAGCCAAAGGTAAAAAATCCATTACCCAAAACGATATCATCAAAATGCCCACACTTATTGTGCGTAATACTTTGATGTCCATTCCCCATGGATTCAAATAATAATGCAAAACCAAACCCAGGAGTATGGCGGCTGCTCCATAAAATTCCTTCTGGTCTTTATTCATGGTGCAAGATATCTATTTATTAAGAAGATTCGATGAGGAGAAAGGATTCATAACTACAATTTCACTAGCAAGAAGAAAATGGTAATGCACAATATTATAATTATACATTTGACCATTCATTCAACTATTGTGGGTAATAATTAATAAAATTTTTCACCATTCAAACTACCATTTTCCATCAGCACCCCAGTAGTATAGGATCATTACATGAGTCAATCGAAAAAAAAAATTGCAAATAAATTTTTAAAATTAATGGAAGAAAAATGACTCATTTTATAGAAAATGATGATGATTCATTTTAGTCCTAAACCTTTATATCATTTACCATTTTAAACCTAGAATATATTGTCTTTTTACGATGGATAAAATAAATGAATTTCAAAATTAGGTTTTTCGAAAAACAAATATTTCTGATCTGTTTGAGCTTAAAACCACTTCATTGGTAACAAAGCTTGTTGCAGTTCAGAACCATTTAATACACGACTTGTTCTTATACTTCAAATAAACCACACAGATGCATTATAAATTATTGGGTAGAAGCGGTCTTAAAGTATCCGAATTATGTCTTGGAACGATGGGTTTTGGCAAAGAGTGGAATTGGGGTGCGGACAAAGAAACAAGTTTTCAAATATTGGAGGCTTTTACACAAGCCGGAGGTAATTTTATCGATACAGCAAATCGTTATACAGAAGGCACCAGTGAGCGTATCATAGGTGAGTTTGTACACAGCAACAGAGATCATTATGTCCTTGCTACCAAATACACCCTGCATGACAATCTTACCAATGTCAATGCATCCGGCAACAACCGAAAAAACATGATGCGAAGTGTAGAGGAAAGCCTGAAGCGATTGAATACAGAATTTATAGACCTGCTTTATCTACACATCTGGGATCGGCTCACGCCTGTCGAAGAGGTAATGCGTGGTCTGGATGATCTGGTACGACAGGGCAAGGTTAACTACATAGGCATCAGTGATACACCAGCATGGGTCATTAGTGAAGCGCAAACTCTTGCACATTTCATGGGTTGGTCAAAATTTATTGCGCTCCAAATGGAATATTCTCTGCTGCAACGAACCCCAGAGCGAGAGCTTATACCTATGGCTTTGCAGCATGGCCTCACGATTACGCCCTGGGCTCCATTGGCCGGTGGTGCACTTACCGGCAAATACTTAAAAGGTGATCCGGGAAGAATCAAAGAAGGAAGTATCAGGCTCAATGAACGCGCAGTAGCGGTCACAAAAGTCGTTATGGCCGTCGCTGAAGAACTAGGTGTGGAAGCCTCACATGTGGCTTTAAAATGGACCATGCAGCAAAAGATTTCTGCAATTCCAATTGTAGGTGCCACCAAACTAAGCCAGCTGCAAGAAAACATAAAGGCGATCGACCTCAAACTGGAACCGCATCATATGCAGCAATTACATGAGGTCAGCAAGATAGATCTTGGCTTTCCTGGTGATTTTTTCAATGAAGATGGGGTCAAGACGGTAACCTACGGTGGTTTTTACGATAAAATTGAAAAAGGCTTCTAGTTTCTTGTCTTACATTAAGCGCAATTGATAAACTGGATTATTGGAAGAAGAATCAACTCGTGTTAATTTTGAAACATAAATAATTTGAATTATGAACAGAAAAGATTTTTTAAAAAAAGGCCTGCTCGGCACAGGTATCCTGGCTAGTTCTTCTGCCATAGGTTCTATTATTCACAATGACATTGACGAACTCAAGCCGTTGGAAATTCTTGGGTTCAATCATCTTCCAAACACAAAATCAAACATCATGGCAAGTAAAATATTACATCAGGCTGAGACACGAGGACACGCCAATCATGGTTGGCTGGATACGCACCATACATTCAGTTTTGCGAATTACTACAATCCTGAACGAATGCACTTCGGGGTGTTGCGTGTACTGAATGACGACCGTATTGATCCGGGAACAGGATTCGGAACCCATCCGCATGATAATATGGAGATCATCACGATTCCATTGGAAGGTGCTTTAGAGCACAAAGACAGCATGGGGAATGTGGGCGTCATCAGAAATGGAGATATACAGGTGATGAGTGCAGGGACAGGCATCACGCATAGCGAATACAATCACCACAAAGACCAGGTAGGAAAATTTCTGCAAATTTGGGTTTTTCCAAATAAGAAAAATGTAACACCTCGATACGATCAGCTGACTTTGGAAGCAGAGAAAAGACATAACAAGCTGCAACAAATTTTATCTCCCAATCCCGATGATGAAGGTGTATGGATACATCAGGATGCATGGTTTCATCTGGGTCAATTGGATAAAGGTGTTTCCCTGGATTATCCAATTAAGAAAAAAGGAAATGGTGTATATGCATTTATCATCCAAGGCAATGTAATCATTGATGGTCAAGCTTTAAAATCCAGAGATGGGCTTGGTATCTGGGACACGAATAAGATAACCATTCAGGCAGACAGTTCTTCAGAAATATTGCTGATGGAAATTCCCATGAGCATTTAAATTTAAAATATGAATTCCATTAAAAAAGCAAAAACAAAATACCCTGTTCTTGAATTGATCAAAGACCGGTGGAGCGCCCGAAGTTTTTCTTCCAAAAGCATTTCCACCGAAGATTTGCACACTCTTGCAGAAGCGGCCTCCTGGGCACCCAGTGCAAATAATGAACAACCATGGCAATTCATTCTTGCATCAAAAGGTACCGATGTATTTGAAAGGATATATGAGGCACTGATGGAAGGAAACAGACCATGGTGTAAAAATGCTGCCGCTTTTATCCTTTCTATTGCCAGAACTCATTTTGAAAAAAATGAAAAAACTAATTTCTATGCCGATCACGATCTTGGAATGGCAAACGCATTGTTGCTCTTACAAGCCACCTCGATGAATATTTATGCGCATCCAATGGCAGGTTTTGACAAATCTAAAATCATCGAATCATTTGGATTAACGGATCTGCAAAAACCCATGCTGGTCATTGCTCTTGGATATCTTGATGATGCTGAAAAACTAGCAGAGCCTTACAAAACTCGTGAACTGACTGCAAGAAACAGAAAAGAACTTCATGAATTTATACTTTAAACTACCTTAAGATGGAAAACAAGTCATCAGACATTCACGCACACATAGAAAAACAAGTTTATAAAACTCAACTGAGTAATCACCAACACGAAATTTTGGCTGATGAACCTGTGGAAAATGGGGGAGCAGATCTTGGATTTTCGCCCTCCGATCTTCTGTGCGCTTCCCTTGCGGCTTGCACTTCGATCACCTTACGGATGTATGCAGACCGAAAGGAAATTGCACTGGAGGCAGTTGACGTAGACATTTGGTTTGAAGAAGATAAAGAACAGGGCATTACAAAATTGCACAGGAAGATTAAACTTGAAGGAGCTATTTCTGAAGAGCAAAAAACAAGATTCTTACAGATTGCAGATAAATGTCACATACATAAAATACTGACCCACCCTATCCAAATTACCAGTGAATTGGCATGAAAGAAATTACCAAAAAATATTCCAATGGTGAAATCACCATTGTTTGGAAACCTCAAGTGTGTATCCATTCTACCATTTGCTGGAGAGGTGCCGCAGGATTGCCGGAGGTGTTTAATCCTGCTGAACGCCCCTGGATCAAACCTGCTGGCGCAGACACTCCCCGCATCGTCGAACAAATAAATAAATGTCCCAGTGGAGCGCTGAGTTTTTACTACAACGATCAGCAGGAAAATCCACAAGAGATTCAACAAGAGCTTACCAGAGTGGAGGTTATGGACAAGGGCCCTCTAATGGTAATTGGAGAAGTCATCATCAAACACCCGGATGGACGTGAAGAAATCAAAACTAAAAAATGTGCATTGTGCCGCTGTGGCCACTCAAAAAATAAACCCTATTGTGATGGCAGTCACCGGGAACACTTTGTTTAATTTTAAAATATTACCAAAATTATTCAATGGTCTCTATTTAGTCCTAATGGCATTACTGCTTTTAATCCTCATGAAACTTTAAAACAGTTACTTCCAACTTTAAAAATTAAAAATCAAATTTAAGTTTTGACTATCCCGAAGATTCAATTCTTTGATCTCGTAACGAGTTCATACTAAATTTCAAAATCTAACTAAAATATTAACATAAAGGTTTTGCGAAAATACCAACTTAAAACTTTCTATAATTTTTAGACAGAGCCGTATTAATCATTCCCCTACAATTTAAAAATACATTTAAAGAGCTTGTAATAATTTACCAACATTCTTCTCCAACAGAAACTGATATTTCCCAAAATTATGATGGTTGAATGACATAGGAGCTTGGCAGATAGTTTTTGCTATATTTACTTTTAAATTCAACAAGCGATGGCTATCATTAAAACGCCTGATCAGAGAGTCAGGGTCTTTATCAGCTCCACTATAAACGAATTGGCAGAAGAGCGTCAGGCAGCCCGTCAGGCTATTGAAAACCTAAGGCTTATACCTGTTTTTTTTGAAGCAGGAGCTAGACCACACCCTCCCAGAGACCTGTATTCAGCTTATCTGGACCAAAGCCATATATTTTTGGGCATCTATTGGAACAGTTATGGTTGGATTGCACCTGGCTCAGATATCTCAGGATTGGAGGATGAATACAGATTGTGTGGGAATAAAAAACCCAAACTCATTTATGTTAAGCAATCGAATGAAAGACAAGATAAATTAAAAGGACTTTTGGAAGACATCGAGAAAAGCGATTCTGCTTGTTATCAAAAATTTTCTACTGCAGCTGAATTACAAAAGCTCATTGAAAATGACTTATCAGTTCTCATGTCTGAGATTTTTGAAAATGCTTTGTTGGGAGAAAGAGCTTTGGATAATAATTCATCTGCTGAATTAAATATTGAATTAAAAAGAATTGTAGAAATTCCAAACATCCGTTCTGAAATATATGGCCGGGAAGAAGACTTAAAAAGAATTGAATCGATGCTGACCAAATCCGGTGTGGCATTGATTACCCTACTTGGTGCTGGAGGAACAGGAAAAACCACCCTTGCAGTTCATCTTGCACATGTGATAAAAGATCAATTTAAGGATGGTATTGTATTTGTTTCATTGGCACCGCTGACTGATCATCGGTTGGTGGGTGCAGCCATTGCTGAAGTTCTTGGCGTGCAAGACAGTGGCAAACAACCAATCGAACAAACAGTGATCGATTTCTTGTCTGATAAAAACTTCATGCTTATTTTAGATAATTTTGAACAGGTAATAGAGGCCTCTACCTTCATCAGTAAGCTCCTTACTTTCTGCAAGGATGTAAAAGTATTGGTTACGAGCCGCACCTCCTTGCACATTCGAAATGAACGCATCTACAACCTGAGCACGCTTTCACTTCCAGAATTAAATAAACTCATAACATCAGCCGAACTGCAGGATTATTCTGCAACGCAGTTATTTGTCGAGCGGGCGCTTGAGGTAAATCCTCAGATGCCCTTCTCTAAGGAAAATACGGAAGCCATTGTTGAGATCTGTCAACGTATGGACGGTTTACCACTGGCCATAGAACTCGCAGCTGCACGTACCCGATTCTTTCAACCTGCCGCCCTGATGTCGCGCATTGAAAAAACATTAGACCTTGTATCAAAAGGGCACAAAGACTTGCCGGAGAGGCAGCAGACGCTGCGCGGTGCAATAGAATGGAGTTATAATTTGTTGGCAGAAGACACGCAGAAAGTTTTTCGGCAGTTGGGGGTTTTTAAACGCAGCTGGACAATGGAAGAGGCAGATGTTATTATGAATGATGGCACTACTTTTACTGATGTGGAGGAAATGATGGAGCGATTGCTTGATGTAAGTCTTATCAAACCGGTGTTGGTGAGCCACAGTGCCGAACCACGTTTTAATATGCTGCAGACGGTACATGAATACGCAAGAGAAATGCTGGAAAAATCACCAGAATTTAAAGGTACCCAATTGCGCTTTGCTGAATATTTTCTAAAACTTTGTGAAGAGGCCGATGGAAAATTATGGATAAGAAACGGAGATGCCTGGTTGGATAAACTTGAAATTGAATACCAAAACATCCGTGCTGCATTTTATATTTTTATTGAAATTGAAAATTTTGAAAAAGCGTGGAAGTTCATTGCATATCTAGCTCCATACTGGACTATAAGAGGCGGGTTTTCTGAGACCGCACATTGGATTGCCGATGCACACATTTCGGACAGGAGTTTTTGGACTTCTGAAAAAATAAGTCCTCAGACCAGAGGGAGGACTCTTACTTGGGCAGGGTATTGTACCTTATTTTTATTCGATTTCGACAATGGCTTTCCCATGTTGAATGAAGCTCAGCGAATTTTATCAGACACCACAGATGAAGTTTCTTTGGCATACGCCTATTGTTTCGATGGTTGTTATGGGTCTTTTTTAGCCTTCCCTGATTCTGCACAAAAAATGGATTTAGGATTAAGACTTGCAGAAAAGACCAAGGACAGAGTTTGCTTGTGCATGTTCTATTTATGGTCTTACGAATACTACAGGCAACAGGGAAGAATGGACATTGTGGAAACAAATCTGGCACTTGGAAAAAAAATTGGAGTGGAAGATGGCAACACGTATATCCTTGGGGCCCTTTACATATTACGTTTTAGTTTAGCGTGTATGGACGAACACAATGATTACGAAAAAACAGCCGGGGACGCCATTGAAATGTACAATATGCTACCTGAGAAAGGTTATAAAGGGTTGAAGTCAGCTGCTATGATGGGTTTGGCTTATGCCAGAATGATGCAGGGCAGAATCGAAGAAGCTGAAGCCCCCTTGATGAGTGGATTGGAATATTCGCGCCTGGCTGGAGAAAAAGAAAGTGAAGTTTATGGTGGTATGGAAGCAAGTGCATTTTTTAAATTGAAGGGAAATGATGAAAAAGCATATAAAATTCTTGGAGCTTTGGATTCTTTTATCGAATTATCAAACTACCCGGTTGTAGGAGG
>Ga0268298_10002198_pt1 | contig 21635 bp, 24 predicted proteins | sample WWTPWeurt_MetaG_FD_194462 | JGI IMG/M metagenome (GOLD analysis project Ga0268298, IMG submission 194462) | Activated sludge microbial communities from WWTP in Nijmegen, Gelderland, Netherland - WWTP Weurt | ecosystem: Engineered > WWTP > Aerobic digester > Activated sludge | place... | reverse complement strand
TGCAGCAGCTGGTAGCGGATCTTCTTTTCGAGGGGGCTCAAGTCGCCGTTGATGAAGGTGCTGGGGATCTTCTTCATCTGCAGCGATGCCACCTGCTGGCTCATCAGCGCCTTGAGCGGCGTAACGACGAACCCGCACCCGCGGGTGAGCAGGATGGGGATCTGGAAGCAGAGCGACTTGCCGGAGCCGGTGGCGCTCACGAACAGCAGCGACTCGCCGCGGAGGGCGGCCAGGATCACGTCCAGCTGGGGCGAGCGGAAGCGGGGGACGCCGAGCAACCGCATGGCGGCGCCGACCGACTCATCGATCCCGGCGAGCTCCTGCTGGCGGTCCAGGAGACGTGCCACCCAGAGCCCCCAGCGCTCGATCATCCGGCGGGCGAGGGTGCCCTGGAGGTTCGGGTGGCGCGCGGCGTGGCAGCCGTCGCACAGCGTGATCAGGTTGGCGGGGTCATCGTCCCCGCCGGCGGCGCGGGGAATGAGGTGGTGGACGTCGGCCTCGCCCTGGGAGCACTTCTCACCGCAGTCCCGGCAGGTGTGCCCATCCCGCGCGAGCACGATGGCGCGGATGGCGCGCCAGCGGGCGAGGTCGGCCTGCGAAGCGGGCGCAAGCGATGGCTCCTGCGGCGTCTGTGGGATCACAGGGCAAAACTATGGCAAATCCGGTGCGGGGACGAGCCGATGATAGCCGTGGCCGGCCGGGTCGCTCGATGCGCTTGGCATACCGCGCGCGACTTTCCATCACGGCCAGGGCCCTGAGGGGCCCACCGAATAGGCTGGAGATGCGACTGCAGGCGACCTCGTACTATCGAAGATCTCGTGCGCTTCGCAGGGGAGAAGTCCAGATACGCTGGTTTGGCAGCAATCGATCGGACCCTTGGGCACCGGCTTGGGATTCTACGCGGGGATGACTGCAGGCATCAGCAGACATGCGGCCGTTGTGCTCAAGGACACAGCACGCGGGATCAGTGCGGCCGCCTCGATGGTGGGGTGGCAGGTGTCGGAGGACTCGTGACGGTGGCACCCTGCCTCGGCCCAAGCGTGGCGAAGCCGGCGTTGAGCGCTCCGAGCTCGGCCCCCGTGAGGTTGGTGAACAGGGTATCGCGCGGCCCATCCTTCCGAGCCCGCACCCACAGTCCGGAGTTCTTGCCACTTCTATACCATTGCATCACCGTGGTCGCGTCCAACGCGTGTCGCCGCGGATCCCGGGCGCTCCGGCGGATAATGGCGCTATCCGTGATGATGAGCGCCTCGCTCCAAGGCAGGCCGTGAGGAACGAACACGTACGCCGCCACCTCGTCGGGCTGTAGGCTCCCGTCGGCGCGGGCCTCTGCAATCAACGCAGGGGGAATGGTCGCTCCCGTCGCGCTCAAGCTGGGCGGCGCTCCCCCCCTCAACGTGTTCAGCCCCTGAAACGCGGCCCAAAGCGCAACTCCCAGCCCTGCGACGCCCATGACGATCCCCAGGGTGATCCACTGGAGCCGCCGGCGCCGCTTTCGCCGGCGTACCTCGCTCGGGGCCAGCAACGCATCCGGCGTACGGGCAAGAGCGAGTTCGCCGGCGAATTCCTTCGCGGTCGGACGATCGCCCGGCGATTTGGCCAGTGCATGGTTGACCGCCGCGACCAGGCGGGCGGGAAGTTCCGGCCGCAGCCTGGAAGGTGATGGGGGCGTCTCGAGAATCTGCTTCGCCAATAGGCCGGAGGTCGTCGCGGATGCGAACGGGAGCTTGCCCGTCAGCATCTCGAAGAGAACTACCCCGAGCGAGTACACGTCCGCGCGCCCATCGACCGCTTCGCCCAGCGCCTGCTCCGGGCTGAGATACTGCGGTGTGCCGATCACCACGCCAGTGCTGCGGTCACTGGCCCGGCCGGTGATCAGTGAAATCCCGAAATCGGTCACGATGGCATGGCCGTCGGCATCGAGCAGGATGTTGTCCGGCTTGACGTCGCGATGCACCACACCGCGGGCGTGAGCGGTGGTCAGCGCCTGCGCCACTTCGTGCGCCAGCCGCGCGGCCGCTGCGGGGGGCAACGGGCCTTCGCCGGCGAGGCGTTCCGCGAGCGAATGCCCTGGAACCAGTCGCATCGTGAGGCAAAGCAGTCCGTCACGGATCTCCGCGCCGTACAATGGCACGATGTGGGGATGCTCGACCGTCGCGACGATGCGCGCTTCGCGGAGGAATTGCTCCCGGTTGTCGGCGCTGGAGGCGCGCGACGCATCGAGCACCTTGATGGCGACGTCACGCTCCAACACCGGATCGTGGGCGCGGAATACCGCGCCGAAACCGCCGACGCCGAGCACACCGGTGACGGCGAGCTGGCCGCGAAACGCATCGGCCAGGCGCCGCTGGAGTTCGGCAATATCCGGGGGCATGGAGGACACTCCTTCGATTCATGCTCCAACATGGACACGCCAGAATGCAGCATGTTCTCCGGGCTGCCTAACGGCCGCGCATCACCTGCGTGGCGGGACACTGAGCAAGAACCTATCCGCCACCGTGGGGCTCATCTCTGCCCGGAGCACGGCCATGGCCGCGCCACGTCTGGTGCATTCGCCTCTTAGGCATCTGCGTCGTGCGCGCTGTCACTGCGTGGGCTTCACCACCATCAGTGCCAGGGCGCCGAGCGGCGTGAGAATGGCCGCGAGGCCCCACAACTCCCAGCGCAGCGACAGCCGACGGTACCGGGCCGGTTCCCACGGCTCCCCAGCGGCCGCCGCACGAGCATAGGCAAGGAGCTGGCGCTGCAGGGGGGCCACTTGGAAGGCAAAGGCCAGCCCGGAAAGGGCAAATAGCACGATGGCCTGCCAGATCCAGGCGGTCCGGAGGAGCGGAAGCTCTCCAACGACTGCGGCCGCGACTCCAGACACGACGATCAGGAGGACACCGGGTAGGGTGAACAGCCGGTCGCTCCGGATGATGCCATCGAGCGTATGGGCGATAATGCGGGGGTCGGCGGAGCGGTCGCCATGGGCCTTCCAGAAGAGACCAGTGACAATGTTTCCGAGAAACAGGACAACGGAGACAATGTGAAGCGTCTTGATGGCCAAGTACATGGGAGCTCCAGTGGCGGACCGAGGAGACATTCGTGAGCCATGTACGCGCAAGGCGGACCGGAGGATTCACACGGTCACATGCGGGGAGTGCTAGGTGCAATTGGAGTAGACATTGTGCACCGGTGGCGGATCTCCGCCAGGCGCCGCCGCGGGGTCGTGAAGCCCAGGGCTGTCTGGTGCCGCTCGGTATTGTCGTACCGCAGCCAGTCCGGGAGCGCCTGCGCCCGTTGCAGCGACGTCCGATAGGCAGCCGCATAGGCCCAGCTGGCGAGACAGGTCCGGATGAAGCGTTCCGCCTTGCCGTTCGTCTGGGGCGGTAGGGCTGGGTCCACACGTGCCGCTGGGCCAGCGCCCAGCGCAGGCTCTGAAACCGCGCCCTGCGCTTCCTGCCGCCGAAAGCGGTTATGATCGCCCGTCTGGCCCCCCCCCGGGCGCGCAATCCACCGCGTCGCCGCCGCCAGGACGGCCGTGGTGCTCGGCGCGGTGGACCAGGGGCTTCGGCGCGAGGGCCCCGAGCCGGGCCAGCCCCAGCCGCCGCGGCACGTGCGCGACTGTCGACACCGGGCGCTCCAGCGTCTGGGCAATTGTTGATGAGCTCCGCCGCTGGGGCCGCAGCCGGGCGATCTGCCGCCGCCGGTGCCGCGGCAGGGTCCGCGGCGATTGGTGCGGCCGGCTGAAGTGGTTCTCCAGGCCGGCAGCGCCTTCCTCGCGCCACCGGGCCACCACTGCCGGACAGTGGTGCCACGGAGCCCCGGTCCCCGGGGGCCCTGCCCGAGGGGTTCCCCACCGCCCAGCCGGGCGACCATCCGAGCTCGCCCTGTGGGGGTCGGTCGCGCTAGGTTGGGCGTGTTCACTGAGTCCTCTGGCGATCCCCCGTTGAGTGGAGCCCAGGCAACCCCAGCTTGCCGCGCCACGGCTCAGTGAACACCCTTCTCAGCAGTTGCAGACGAACGGGACCACATCATTCGTGGCGGACCCCGAAGGTGTTACCCATCTTCCTGGATGCCTGTGTTACCCATCAGCCCGGTTGCTCACTCATGCCAGAAACGCGTCCGCCCTTCGGCGCAACACAAAGGCGATTACCGCACCTTCTGCCAAGGACCCAACAAGCAGGATGGCCAGCTCCAGAATATTCAGGAGAACAGGCTCCCCGAGAAGGGTATGGTAGATGAACCATTCTTGGAACAGCCAGTACATGAGCCAGGTGGCTAAGCCCCAGAACAGGCCTTGCCTCAACCAAGTGCTGCCCGGTATCGCGGGGCAGAGGAGAGAGAACAGCCAGGAATGGATCGTGCTCAAGACCACGAGCCCAGCTACGGAAACCGGAATATTCCTGTGCGGGGTCACTTCAATGAACAGCGCACTCTGAATGCTGGGATTGTACAGGATGCCGCGGACGGGCGGGCTTGAGAACAGCGCCCCCAGGATGCCGTTGCCGACAAACCCGCCCAGGAGTCCGGCGATGACCACCTTGCGAAAGGGATGTCGCATGTCGGGCTCTCTTTCCGTGGAAGGGAGTGCGGTGCGCAGTAGTGCGCGGGTACCGTTGGCGCCTCACGCCCGCGCCTAAGTGCACGCGCTGGCTCGGGGAGGCCAGTGACGGCACAACTGGTCGGCCGGGCCCTGACTGACATCGCCGCGAAGAGTGGACACGCCACGCAGAATCAGTAGCATGGCTGAGGCGGTCGGGACTCATACGCCCCCTTGCACCGACCGCTCAAACGGCCACTCCTGGCTGAGCAACCGGAGTAGCTTTCGTGTCGCATGCCACCCTTCCGCTCGGCCTCGTCGAGGCTCCCCTGCCGAATCGTGAGGAACCGCGCCGCTTCGTCGCTCAGGCAGGCATTGGGGTTCTACTGCCCGGGTCGCCGATCCGCTACGCCGGGGCTAGCGCCGCTGAACCGCCGGATCTCAGTCACGACCGGGGCAAGTTGGTCCACCCACGGGACCAGCCGCGCGCCTGGAATCGTACGCGCTTCGATGCCCGTACCAGCGAGGTCCCCCCAGCCGGCGCGCGTGAACGCAGTGAGGTAGTCGCCGGTCGGCTCGCGCCACGCCCCCTCCAGCCCGGGATGGAGCAGCAGGACGGGCGTGCGCGTGGCGCCGTGTTCCGTGCGGATGTCGCTCGCATGGTACTCGAGGAGGTAGCGGATCCACACGTGGAGGTCCGGCCTGGCGGCTTGGCGCCACAGCCGTAGGCCGAGGACCGGATCCGCCGCATAGTCCGACGGCAGGAAGTTGTTGTCGTCCCAGGTTTCCCGGGTCACGGTGCGGAACCACCCCTGGGAGAAGGGCCCGTCCACGAATTCCACGCGCTGCTCCGCCGTCATGGCGCGCGGTCCGGCGAATCGCGCCGACCCTGCCAGCAGCACCACGGCCCGCACCCGATCTGGCAGCGCAGCGCGCAGCCGCAGGGCCAGTTGCGTCCCCGTCAGCCAGTGCCCGACGACCACGATGTCGCGCAGGTCTTCCCGGGACACGAGGTCCTCGATGGCGCGTTGTGCCCCCAAGGTCCACGTCTGTGCCCCGTAGCTCGTGCCGGCGGGCGGTGTTGGCGGTGGCGCCGTCCCGTCGAAACCGGGCAACGTAACCGCCACCATCGTGAACGAGTCCGCCAGCGCCCTCATCAGTGGATCGAACACCGATGCGCCGAAGCCGAGGCCGGGGATGAGCAGCATGGTCTGCGGGCCCGTCCCGCGCCGGACCACGGCTCCCAGCGTCCCCAAGGGCACGGTGCGGATTCGCTGAGGGGTGACCAGATTGTTGCGGGTCGAATCCTGCTCGTGGATCCTCGGCACTGCCTCCTGGGCTCGCGCCTTTGTCGCCGGCACGGTGCACGCGATGGCAAGGAGGGCGATGGTCGCCCGCATCGAGAGCTTCGGACGATTGTGCGCTGGCTGTTTGCGCACGTGTGTGGTCCCGGATGCGTGGCTCATAGGCCGAACTGTACCAGGTGATGGTTGACATGACGGTAGGCCCACCGGTGCCAGTCCCAGGCGGACATCGGGCCGAACAGGCGATGCCGGGCGGGGAGCTGGTCGGCCGTCGCGCGCGCGACCTGCCGCAGGCTGTCCAGTGCACGCCGCCGATCCTGCTCGAAGTCGCCCGGCCGGGTGCCGTCACGCCTGGGATCCACGCCCGGTCGCGTCGCCATGCCCCGCGCCCACGGAAGGGCGGTGTACAGGGCGATCCACCGGGCGAGCGTCCGGGGACGGATGGGCGGGCCGTCGGCCGGGATGCGGACACTCAGCACCGCCTCGTGCGCATCCCCCAGATGACACAACATCTCGGCCGCCGTCAGGGTTCCCCAGCGGTTGCGGGTGTCCGGGTGGAGGCGTTCCAGGCGTGCCAGGAGCAGCTTCAGCACGTGCGGGTCGGCGGCGGTGTGCACGATGCGATCCTCGGCAGAGCAGGAAAAGGGTGCGGCACGGCTTGTTGTGACACCAGATTGATATATCATACTGGTATATCACGCAAGGGGGGAGACATGGCCCGCAAGGCGAAGACGCGGTTTCTCGTACTGGGACTGATGAGCCAGGGGCCGCGGACCGGGTACGACGTCGCGGTCGCCCTGCGGGAGGCGAACGCCTTCTTCTGGCACGAGACGTTCAGCTCCATCTACCCGATGCTCGCCCAACTCGAGCGCGAGGGACTGATCCGTGCGAAGCCGGAACGCCGCACGGCACGGAAGCGGCGCAGCTACACGATCACCGCGCGCGGCCGGGCCGCGCTCCGTCTCTGGCTCGCGGAACCCCCCGAACCGGATGTGGTACGTAACGAGCTGCTGCTCAAGCTCTCGTTTGGCGACGCCACGGACCCTGCCGTCCTCGCCGGGCACGTGCGTTACTACCTGAAGCGACAGGAGGCGGCGATGACGCGGCTCGACGAGGCGGATTCCCGTGTCGCCAAGACACCCGCATCGAAGGAGCAGCTGCTGCTCTGGCGTCTCACCGTGGATCTGGGGCGGAGGGTCACCGCGGCCCGGCTGGCCTGGGCGAAGGAGGCGGCGGCCCGACTTGATCGACTGGGAGGGTGACGTGACTGGCCATGGAGCGTCCGATTTCGTGGCCGGCGATCCCGGGGCGATTCAAACTGCACGGCGCCCTTGGCGTGGGTCTTGAGCGCGCTGTTGTCTTCCAGCTCCTTGGAGCGATTGGTGTGGGCCGGGAGCCCATTCACGACCGGGTAGGCCCGAACCGGCTGCCAGCCGGCGCCTCCTGGTGGTCCTACTTCGGGGAGGTCCGCCTTCCACCCATGCAGCGCCCCGAGGGCCCGCATCAGCGGACCCATTGGCGCCGGCGAATGACGGGCGCGGGGGGGCCGGCCGGCGCTTCAGCGCCTGATGCCGAGCCGCGGCTTCAGCCGCGAGCTCGCCGAGGCCCGAGCCGCCCTCAGGGGATTCCTCGGTCGCCCCGCTCCCTCGGAATGACGGGCGCGGGGGGGCCGGCCGGCGCTTCAGCGCCTGATGCCGAGCCGCGGCTTTAGCCGCGAGCTCGCCGAGGCCCGAGCCGCCGCGCCGCCACGATCGAGAACCCCGCCACCGCCGGGAATCCCAGGATCAGCATACCGTCCAACCACAGGCCGTGGGGCTCACCCCGCTGCCAGCGGGCCCAGACCGCCACACAGGCCGCCAATGTCCCCAATGCGCTGATGCCCACCACGCCCCACAAAACCCCGCGAACGCGCCGGTAGGTGCGCCCCGCGCAGGCCCCGCAGACCATCCGGCCCTCGATCAGGAACCGGGCCCCCGAATCGATCGGCGCGCCGCAGCGCTCGCAGCATGAGTCGCGGATCTGCCGCAGCCTGTGCACCGCCGCCCGCCGGAGCAGCGACGGCGCCGCGAGCCCCGCGGCAATAGCCACGGCCACCGCCACCGCAATCACGGACATGGTTGAGCGCCCCGGTTCAATGGACCGTAGCCATCACTACGATGGCGACCGCGCCGGCTTCGGCTCGTGCACCGTGGTGATGATCGCCTCCTCGCCATCCGCCCCCACGAACACGGTGGTCAGGCCGTAGCGGGTCCGGATGTAGATCTTCCGGAACCAGCGGTGGTAGCTGAGCAGGAAGAACATCTGGCCGATGGACGGCTGCTCCAGCTCCTCGGCCGGGATGGTGAGCTCCACCGTCGTGTCGGGGCGGATGCCCCGGAACCCCGAGTAGAGGTAGGTGCTGTCGAGCAGCTGCCGCCCCGCCCGGTCCCACAGGAAGTGCCCCTCGCCCCCGAACACCAGCACCCCGTTGGCCTGGTAGGCTGGCAGGAAGGTCACTCCCACCCCGTCGCCCGGCAGCCGCCGCACGTACCAGTTGAGCCGCACCCGCCCCTCCGCGAACGGCGGCGGCAGCTTCGCGTAGGTGTGGTGGAGGGCCCGGGCCACCCCGGTGAGCCGGCTCGAGTCCACCGGCGCCACCGACGACCGCAGCGGCCGCCCATCCCCACCCTCATAGTGGAACACGATCCGGTACCGGTCGGTGGCCGGGTCGAAGCGGCCGTAGAAGGCGTGCCACCGCCCGTCCACCGTGTCGCAGAACCATTCCGGGCCGAGCTGCTGCAGCAGCGCCGGGTCGGCCGCCATCACCGAGTCGCTGCTGACCCAGGCGAAGCGGTCGTACCGCACCAGCCACTCCGCCGCCGCGCCGGCCGGCCCCACCCGCTCCACCATGGCCCGCGCCAGGCTGTCCTCCTGGGCCGCGAGGGGCGTCGCTCCCGCCGCCACCAGCATCACCGCCGCGAGCCATACACGCATGTGCCGTCGCCTCCAGCCGCCCTCAAGGGATTCCTCGGTCGCTCCGCTCCCTCGGAATGACGGGCGGAGGGCTACCGCCTTACCGCCCTACCGCCCTACCGCCACTCCCGAAGGGGGCTCGGTCGCCGACCGACCGTCCTCGATCCCGGACACTCCGCCCCCCAAAGTGTCCTCGCACAAGACACGTGCCACGGCGCCCATCAGAAAGAGGTCGTCACCGCCTGACCAAAGCACGCCGAACGGTCACGCGGTGCGGACCTCCCCAACATTCACGCCGCCACACGGAGGCGCAACCGCGGCCGATCCTGCCACCCCCGCGGCACGTCGGCGCACGGTCGGCGCACCAGATCCCCCGCCCCGGTCCGGGAGCCGTGCCGCGCAGTCAGGCTGCATACGCACGCGGTCAGCTGCATATGCGGCCCGGTCACACGCTACTGCAACGCCGTCAGGCCCCCGTCAAACGCCGTCACGCGCCGCCTAACCGCTTGCAGGGCAACCGGCAACGCGGTCACGCCCCGGTGGAACGGTGTCCGGCCGGCGTGCAGCACGGTCACGCCCCCGTGTAACGCGTGCCGGCCGCCATGTACGCCCGGCAGGGGTGCCGGTAACGCCGTCAGGCGCGCGTGCACCGCGGTCCCATGCATGTGCCGCGCGGACCACCCGCCGCACGACACCGGCACGGGACGGTGCGCCCGCCGGCGTGGCACACCCGATGCTTCTCCCCCTACCCGGCGCGGGATCGGGCCCGCGTCGATACCACCCCATCGCGCCCCCATGCGCGGAGGAGGCCCGGCAGTTCACGTCGGCATTCACAAGGAGGAGGGTATGCAGAAACGGATTCAACGCACGCTCGACACGGGTCGGCGCTCGGTGCAGTTCGCCCGGGCCAACCCCGATGACCACCCGGTCATCACCGCCACCGTCCAGGCGCTGGACGCCCAGCTCGCGCGCGCCGAGGAGCTCGCCACCCAGGCCGAAGCCGGCCGCACCGACGCCACCGCCTCGAGTCGCGGCAAGGCGCGGGTGCGCGCCGCCATCCACGACGACCTGGCGCTGCTGCAGCCCTTCGCCGCCCTGGCCGCCGACCGCCAGCCCGACACGCTGCTCGCCTTCGAGCTGACGCCGCTGGCCCGGGGGCGCGCCACCTTCATTGCCGCGACCCACGCGGTGCTGGAGCGCGCCACCGCCCACGAGGCGCTGCTGACCTCCCTCGGCACCCCGGCCGACCTGCTGCCCCGCATCGCCGCCGCGCTGGCCACGTACGAGACCACCGACGGCGTGAAGGAATCGGCCGCGCAGCGCCGCATCGGCGCCCGCGCGGAGCTGCACCAGGTGGCCCGGCAGATCCGCCTCTCCATCCGCTACCTCGGCGCCCTCTACCGGGTGCGCTTCAAGGGCAACGCCGAGAAGCTCGCGGCCTGGACCAGCGCGAGCAGCCCCCACGGCCCGATGCCCACGCCCAAGCCGGAGGAAGGGAAGGCGGCGTGACATAACAACGGGAAGCGGGAAGCGGGAAACTGAAAAAGTGAAAATGGAAAAGGGAAAAGGGAAAGCGAGGAGAGTTCCCCTCGCCTTCCCTTTTCCCTCTTCCCTCTTCCCGCTTCCCGCTTCCCGCTTCCCGGCAGTTTCGCTTCCAGTACCAGGCCTCAGCTCGCCCCGAACGGCTGGATCACCACCCGCCCATTGTGCCGCAGGTGCGGAATACCCGACGCGATGGCGCGCGCCGAATCCAGGCTCGGCGCCACGAGGATGAAGTAGCCGGTCAGCCGCGCCGGCTCGGGCATCACCTCGGGCGCCGCCGCGCCGCCCCGGCCGAGCGCGGCCGCGGCGGGCAGGAGCTCGGCGCCCTCGACCAACTGCCCCCGCCGGCGCAGCGCCGCCGCCCAGGCACGGTACTCCTCCACATAGACCTGTTCGGCGCCGGGGGGCGGCGGGCGGAATCCGGCATCCTCGTAGAGCAGCAGCATCCAGCGCTGCCCGGTGGGTACCTCGCCGGCGCGCGCTGCACTGGCGCGGCCGCCCAGGAACGCCGCGACCAGCGCCGCCGCCGCCAGCCACCCGCGGCCCCACCGCCGCCCCCCAGGTATCGTGAGTGCGCCGCGAGCCCGGAGTGTCGCCAGCACCCGCCGCTCCAGGTGCGCGGGCGGCTCCGGGACCGGTCCCAGGACCCGGGAGCCGTCCGGCCGGCCCACAGGATCGTCGGGGGCCGGGCTCATGCAGGGCTCCCTTCCGGCGCCAGCCACCGGCGCAGCACCCTGCGGGCTCGGGAGAGCTGGCTCTTCGAGGTACCGACGTCGCGGCCGGTGATCATGGCGATGTCCTCATGGGTGTATCCCTCGATGTCGTGCAGCACGATCGCCTCGCGATAGCCCGCCGGGAGCGCCGCGATGGCCTGGGCAAGATCGAGCCGCACATCCAGCGGGGGCTCGGCCGCGCCGGGCCGGGCATCCGCCGGCAGCCGCGCGCCACCGGCCCACTCGCGGTACTGTTCCCGCGCGCGATTGATGAGGATGCCGGTGAGCCAGGTGCCCAGGCTGGCGCGCCACCCGAAGCCGGCGAGCCCGGCGGCGGCCCGCACCCAGGTCTCGTGCACCAGGTCCTCCGCCACCCCGCCCCGGTCGTTCGTCAGGCGAACGGCGACCCGGAACAGCCGCGGCGTGTAGCGCCGGTAGAGGTCGCGGAAGGCCCGCTCCTCGCGGGTGGCGAGGAAGGCGGCCACCAGCGCGCGGTCCGATGTCGCGTCGCTCATGGCGCGGCGGCCGCCGCTCCCGCGAAGGCGGGCACCACCACCAGCAGGTTGGCGGTGGGCTTCCCCGGGTCGACCACCATCCCCCCCTCCAGGCCCGGCACCCCGGCATGCCCCACCTGCTCGTTGGTGAGGTAGGGGGCATAGATCATCAGGTGCGGCCGCCAGGCCCCCGCCGGCCGGCCGGCATCGCTGATGAGCTGCTGGCGCGAGGACATCATGTACACCACCGCCATCCGCGATGGCAGGCGGAACCGCCCCTCGAGCAACCCGCGCGCGATGTCCGCCTCGACCTCGGCAACGGACCGGCCCTGGTGCAGCAGCTCGGTGCGCCGCATCTCCATCGGCAGGATGGTCGCCGCGGCCTCCGCATCGTAGCAGGCCGGCTCGAGGGCGGCGGGCCAGCTCCTGCCCACCAGGCACGCCGCCGTGGTAGTACCCGAGTCTCCGATCACCCACCCGGCCCCGGTCAGCACCCAGATCCGGGCCCCGGCGGCGACGGACGCCGGCGCGGCGCTGCGCGCGAGCACCATCTCCTCCATGGCGGGGAGCAGCGGACGCGGCCCGGGGCGCCCGGCCCCGGCCGACTGGGCCGCCAGGGGCGGGACGACGAGGGACAGCAGTAGGACGAGTGCGCGGCACATGGGAGGCTCCCGGTTGGCTGGTTGCCCATGAGTGCGGCTGCCGGCCCGCAGGGTTGCATGGGGAGGCCCGCGGCGGCGGCGGTCAGTGGAAGACCACCCACCCCATCGCGGCATTGAAGCCGGCGTGCGCCGCCACCGCCACCCAGAGCGCGCCGCCCCGGGCGCGGCACCAGCTGAGCAGCCCACCCGTGAGCGCCATGAGCACGAACCAGAGCAGTCCCGGGACGGGGCGCAGCGTGACGCCCCCGGCACCCCACGCCACGCCGTGATGCAGCAGGTGGATGGCCCCGAAGGCGACGGCCGAGCCGGCCACCGCGGCGCGGCGCCCCCACCGCTCACGCAGCGACAGCTCGAGCAGGCCGCGGAAGAAGCACTCCTCGCCGAGCGGGCTGAAGGCGATGGCCGGGAGGGTGAACGCGAGCCACTGCCCGGGTGGCGACAGCGCCGCCAGGCCCGGATTGGCCAGGGCCGCCGCACGCACCGAGTGGTACCAGTGGTCGGCGCCGTGGCCGTAGAGCGCGGTGCCCAGGGCCCCGATGCCCAGCGCGGCCAGCGCGCCCAGCACCGGCCCCGCCAGCAGCCACCATGGCCGCGGCACGGCCGTCAGACCGGCCTCGCGCCGGCCCGCGGCGGTGAGCAGCAGGGCCGTGAGGGCCAGCATGAGCAGGAAACCGAGCGGCAGCGCCGCCCGGAGCGCCGGCGGGCCATGCAAGCCGATGGCGCGGAGCGCGCCCAGCGGCAGGAGGGCCGCGACGACCACCACCCCTGCTCGCCGCCGCACCCACGCGGGCCGGAAGCGCGGCGCGGCGGCGGGCGCGGTCACAGCAGCGGCTGCATCACCTGGTCGCGATAGGTCCGGCTCATCCGGAGCTGCTGCCCGTCCTTGAGGACGACCACGCAGTCGCCCGCGAACCAGGGCTGGATCTCGCGGATGGCGTCCAGGTTGACGATCGTGGACCGGTGGATCCGGCGGAACCGCGCCGGGTCGAGCTGCGGCAGCAGGGTGCGGAGGGGCATCCGCACCGTGTAGCGCTCCCGGCCCACGTGGAAGCACACGTTGTTGCCCGCCGCGCTCACCCAGTGCACGCCGGCCAGGTCCAGGAAGCGCGCGCGGTCGTCCGCGTCGGTGACCAGCACGCGCCGCGCCACCCCCCGCCCCGCCCCGTCGCTCCCCGCGGCGCGCGCCAGGTCGTCGAGCAGCGCTGACAGGCGCGCGCGGACCGCGTCGGCGCCCGGGGCGTCGTGGCGCGCCCGCGCCGCGGCCACCGCGCGATGCAGCCTGGCATCCTCGAAGGGCTTGAGCAGGTAGTCCACGGCGTGCACCTCGAAGGCCCGCAGCGCAAAGGCGTCGTACGCCGTCACGAACACCACCGCCGGCGGCTCGGGCTCCTCCACCAGCGCCGCCAGCACGTCGAACCCGTCCATGCCCGGCAGCTGGATGTCGAGGAACACCAGCGCCGGCCGGTGCCGGCGGATGGCCCGCACCGCCTCAGGGCCATCGCCACACTCCGCCACGATCTCCACCTGGTCCTCGGGGCGCAGCGCCCGGCGGACGCAGGCGCGGGCCAGCGGCTCGTCGTCCACCACCAGCGCGCGGAGGGTGGTCACGCCGGCGCCGCCGTGAGGGCGCGGGCCGCGGGCGCGTGGACCGGCAGCCGCAGCGTCACCCGGGTGCCCCGTGCCAGGTCGCGGTCGATGCCCACGCCGGCCGCCACGCCGTGGAGCTCCGCCAGCCGGGCCCGCAGGTTGGCCAGGCCGATGCCGGCCGCGCCCGGCGCGTCGGGAAAGCCGGGCCCGGTGTCGTGCACGGTGAGCAGCAGCGCGCCCCCCGCTTCGCGCCGGCTGCCGATGGTCAGCACCCCGGGGCCAGGCACCCGCGCGATGCCATGGCGCAGCGCGTTCTCCACCAGCGGCTGCAGGCAGAGCGCCGGCACCAGGCAGCCCAGGGTCTCCGGGGCCACCTGCATCCGCACGGTGAGCCGGTCGCGGAAGCGGTGCCGCTCGATGTCCAGGTAGAGCGCCAGCTGGGCCAGCTCATCGGCGAGCGGCACCTGCTGGGTGCGCGGCTGGTCGAGGGCGCTGCGCAGCAGGTCGCCCAGCCGGGAGAGGACGGTCACCGCGGCGGCGTGCTCCCGTTCCCGCACCAGGCCGCTCACGGTGTTGAGGGTGTTGAAGAGGAAGTGCGGGTTGATCTCCATCCGCAGCGCCTCGAGCCGGGCCTCCATGGCCTGGGCCTCGAGCGCGGCCGCGCGCGTGGCGAGCCGCGCCGCGTCGAGCTCGCGCAGGTGCAGGCGGCGATGATTGTCGATGGCGTAGAAGAGGCCGAGGGCCGCGCCGTACGCCAGCAGCTCGAGCAGCAGGGCGCCGCGGCCCGCCTGCAGCACCGCGGCCCCGAACGACTGCAGGCGCACCTGCGGCAGCGGATTGGTCGCGTACCACAGCCCCAGCGCCAGCGGCAGGTGCAACATCACGAGGACGCCCCCGGCCGCCAGGTGCGCGGGCACCCGGCGCCACCACCCCGGGCCATCGAGGCGGAACCGGTCGGCCAGCGCAAAAATGGCCGGGGTGAACAGCCCCCACACCAGCCACCAGGGGAAGTTGCCGACCAGCGCGTAGTCCCACGGGATGCGGGGCACGCCGCGGGAGGTCGGGTCCTGCACCGCGCGGATGGTCTCCACCAGGCCGAGCACCATCCAGCCGGCCAGGACGGCGGCGCGCTGCGCGGCCGGCAGGGCCGCCCAGCGATAGGGTGGCGTTGCGGAAAGGGACGGGGTCAGCCGCGGGGACATGGCCCGCCCCTACGGGCGCGGCCCGCCCGCGGGTTCGCGCGCCCGGTCACGGGGCGGCCTCCCGCACCCAGGTGAACTCGACCGCCGGGTCCACGGCGGTCCGGCCCGTCATCCAGGCCTGGCGGAGCGTGTCCGGTGCCGGCTGCCGCCACCGAAGCACGGCGGGGATCGGCGTGCCGCGACCGTCGGGGATGAGGCCAGCGAGATCAAGGACGTCCTCGTGCATCACGCCGCCGAGCCGGTGCCAGTGCCCCTCGACGTCGGCCTGCACCCGGAACCAGCGCTGGATGTAGCGGTCGTAATAGAGGAAGGCGAGGAGCTGGTAGCGCTGGTGCCGTCCCGAGCCGGTGAACCGCTCCTCGATGAGGCAGTCGCCCGCGGTCGCGGTGAGGGTGGCGCGGCCCACTGCGCGCCCCCCCTGCCACACCTGCCACTGGCCCAGCATGCCGTCCAGGGCGCGGTACGCCGGCCGCTCGCGGCAGGTTGCGGGGGGCGGCGGGGGCGGTGCCGCGGTGGTGTCCGGGAGATAGCGTCCGTCGAAGTTCACCTGCTCGGTGGCGCCGCCGTCGGTGCTGAACCACCAGGTCTGGCGCACGGTGCCGCCACCGTCGGGCCGCCAGGCGAACCGGCTGCGCAGCGACGGCCCGTTCCGGATGACGCGGACCGAGTCTTCCATGCGCATGCCCTGGCCGTCCGGTCCTCCCAGGAGCCGCAGGGTGAGCCCGGCGTGGTCGACGTAGTCCTGGTGCCAGGTGCCGGTGCCTGGGTCGGGGGCGGAGAGGCTGCGGCCCTGACCGCCGGCAAAGGTCTCGAGCACCGCGCACCCCTCAAGCGCGGGGGTGATCTCGCTCCGCCCCGCCGGGGCGCCGTCGGGCGCCACCACGCGCCAGCGGCCGAGCCAGAAGTCGAAGGCCCGGTAGCCGGCCGCCTGACAGGCGGGGGCCGCGCCCGCCCGCCCCAGCCCGTAGATGGGGAAGGGCCAGTCCGGCGCCGCCCCGGCGAGGCACGCCAGTGCCACCGCCCCCATCAGGAACGCGCCGGTGCGCGGCGCGCGCGGGCGCGCGCCGCCCACCCGTGGGCCGGTCACTGGAGGCGGGTCCAGCGGAGCGCGGCCAGCTCCCGCCAGGTGCTGTCCTGCTGGACCTCCCAGCGCTGGCGCAGGGCGTTGGGGCCGTCGGGGGTCCACAGCAGTCGGACCAGCCGCGGCGTGCCGCTGGAGTCGGCCGGCGGGAGCTGGCCGGTGAGCTGCAGGGTGCCGCCCGCGAAGCCGCCGCCGAGCCGGGCGCCGGTGGCGCGGTTGTCGGCCTGGGCCCGGTACCAGGTGCCGACGAAGCGGTCATAGTAGAGGAAGGAGCGGAGCGTGTAGCCGCCGGCGCCCTGGAACAGCTCCTCGATGAGGCAGGTGCCGGTGGTGAGGCTCAAGGTGGAGGTGCCGAGCGGCCGCCCGCTCGCGGTGGCCACGCGCCAGGTGCCGAGGAACCCGTCGGCTGCACGCTGGGCGGGCCGGGTGGCGCAGCTCCCCGGCGCTGGCGCGGCCGGCGGCACGTAGCCGGCCTGCCGGGCGTAGGAGCCGTCGAAGTTGATGAAGAAGCTGGCGCCCCCGTCCACGCTGAACTCCCACAGCTGGCGCACGGTGCCGTCCCCGTTGGGCGTCCAGGCAAAGCGGCTGGCGAGGGCGGGGCCATTGGGGATGGCGCGCACCGAGTCCTGCATGACCATCGCGCCGCCGGTCACGCCGCCGAAGAGCCGCAGGGTGAACCCGGTGGCGTCGACGTAGTCCTGGTGCCAGGTGGCGCCGGCGCGATCGTAGCGGCTCAGGCTCCGGCCCGATCCCCCCTGATACAGCTCGAGCACCACGCACCCTCCCGCCTCGCGGGTGATGCGGCTGCCTCCCGCGGGACTGCCACTCGGGGTGGTGATCGACCAGTCGCCGAGCCAGAAGTCGAAGCCGTCGTAGGCCTCCCCGCGGCAAGAGCTCCCGGCAAGCGGGGCCAGTCCGTAGACCAGTTCCAGGCCAGCACCGTCCTGCGCCGCCACCAGCCCGGGCGCGGTCGGGTCGGTCGCGCCACCCTCCCGCCCCGCGCAGCCCAGCGCCGCGACCGCCGCCGCCAGCACCACCATGCCCATGCCCCGCATGCGTTCCCCCGTGCCGTGTGGGGGGCCCCCGTGGTCCGGCCCGCATGGCCGCCACATCGCCCCCGCCTGTCAGGTGGAGCCACGCTAGGCGGCGGCGGGCGCGGGCGCCCGCGGTTGGGGACGAGCCGTCCACTGCGGGGACCAGCCGTGCCGCAGAGGGCCGCGACGGCTTGTCCCGGGAGGATACGGCTCGCCCCGGATCGCTGGCGCGGGGAGGGAGGCCGGCCATGGTTGGGCACCCCAGACCGGAGCCCGCACCGTGCCGTCCCGCCGCTCGTTCCTCGCCGTCACCGCCGCCGCGCTGGCCGCGCGCCGCCTGCCGCGCCTCCATGCCACGGATCCCGGGTGGCGTGCCCGCAAGCGGACCGTCCAGGTGCGTGGGCTGCCGCTGGCGTACGTCGCGAGCGCCCGGCCATCCAACCCGGCCGCCCCGACCATCGTCTTCCTGCACGGCAATCCCACCAGCTCCTACCTCTGGCGGCGGATCCTCCCGGGCCTCGAGACCTTCGGCTGGTGCGTGGCGCCCGACCTCCTTGGCATGGGCGACTCCGCCCGGCTGCCCGACAGCGGACCGGGGCGCTACCGCTTCGTGGAGCACCGGGACTACCTCGAGGGCCTGCTCGACGCCCTGGCGCCCACCGGCCCGGTGTGCCTAGTGCTGCACGACTGGGGCGGGATGCTGGGCTTTGACTGGGCGCGCCGGCACCCCGATCGCGTGGCCGGCATCGCGCACATGGAAACGGTGATGGACGGGCTGGACCGCCGGACCGCGCCGCCCGAGGCGGTGCGCTTCTTCGAGCGGTACCGGACCCCGGAGGGCGCGGCGCTGGTGCTGGAGCAGAACCAGTTCGTGGAGCAGGTGCTGATCGGTTCGCTCGGCGACCGGCTGACCGAGGCCGACCGGGCGGAGTATCGTCGGCCGTTCCTGGCGCCGGGCGAGGCGCGCCGCCCGACGCTCACCTGGCCCACCGAGGTTCCCCTCGATGGCGCGCCGGCCGACGTGGCGGCCATCATGGCCGCGTGCCACGCCTGGCTGGCGGAGAGCATGGTGCCCAAGCTCTTCGTGAACGTGGAGCCCGGCGCGCTGGTGGCCGCGCCGGGGCGGAAGGCGCGCTGCCGCGGGTGGCCCGCCACCACCGAGGTGGTGCTGCCCGGCCGCCACTTCATCCAGGAGGAGGCGCCGGTGGAACTCCAGGCCGCCCTGGCCGTCTGGCTGGAGACCCTGACACAAGGACGCCGCTGATGCGATGGGGAGCGCGACAGGCGCGGTGGGTCGCGGCCTGGCTCGCGGGCGCCTGGCTGGCCCGCATGTTCGTCGAGATGGGGTGGGTGAAGTTCTTCGCCGACGGCTTCTGGACCGAGGCCTTTGCGCGCTGGGGGTATCCCCCCTGGCTGCGCATCCTCGTGGGCCTGGGCGAGGTCGTGGGCGGGCTCGCCCTCCTCGTGCCCTGGATCGCGAGCTACGGCGCGCTCACGCTGATCGTGGTGATGCTCGGCGCCTGGGGCACCCGCGCCCTCGATGGCCGATGGACCGACGTGGGGTGGATCACCGTCTATGTCGCGGTGCTGGCGTGGATCGCGGCGGAGTGGTGGTCGTGGCGCGTGGGCCCCCGCGCCCGCCGGTGACCCAGCGGCTCAGCTCCCGGTCCCGGCCCGGCGGCGCAGCACGGCGAGCCCGCCGAGTACCAGCGCCACCGGCGGGACGAGCAGCAGCGCAGCGAACTTGAGCCTGGTGGCCCATGGCAGCACCTCCGCGAGTGGCCCCGCCTCGGGGTACCGCGCGATGGCGCCGAGGAGCAACAGGTTTTCGGTGACGTCGGCCAGGGCCAGGGCGGCGGGGAACAGCAGCATCGCCCGGCCGGCCGCGGCCGGGAGCCGCGCGCGGGCCGAGAGCCACAGGAGGAGCGCGGCGGCCGCCAGGGAGAGCAGCAGGGGATTGAGGAAGTCCAGGTACTGGAAGGCGGCGTACCGTGCCCGCCCGCCGGCGTCCAGCGCCGCCAGGAAGGCCGCGACCGCGGCCGGCGCGGTCGAGAGTTCCTCGGGGAGTGGCCGGCCGGCGGCGGTACGCAGGCCCTGATAGGGCCCGGCGAGCACGACGAGCGCGCCCCCGGCCAACGCGAGGCCGGACGCGAGCAGGACCCGCGCCCCGGTCACGGTCGGCCACCGCCCCGCGCGCGGGGCATCCTTGGGTCCTGACATCAGCCTCCCGTCGTCAGGGGCGGAGCGACGCCCCGGTGGTGTTTGAACCGGCGGTGGCCCCCGCCTCCGGGCTCCATACCCGCCGGTGCAGGATGGTGGCCGTGCGGCGCTCGAAGTCGCCGGGCGCCTCTCCCATCAGCTTCCGGAACTCCCGGGCCAGGTGACTCTGGTCGGCGAAGCCGTGGTCGGCGGCCCGCGCCGCCCAGTTCTCCCCAGCCTCCCGTGCCGCCGCCTCGGCGCAGCGCCGGAAGCGCCAGATCCGGATGAGCTCCTTGGGCGAGAGGTCCGTGGCGCGCTGGAAGCGGCGCCGGAAGTGGCGCTCCGAGAGCCCCACCCCCTCCGCCAGTTCCCGCACGCTCGGCCCATGCCCGGTGGCGAGGAGGATCCGCTGCACCGCGACCCGGAGGGCCACGTCCGGGCGGCCCGCCCCCGCGGCGAGCGACCGGAGCACGGCATCGGCCGCGGCCACGTCCGCGGCGTCGGTCCCGCCGAGGCGCGCGACGAGCGCCGGGACCCAGTCGAGCCCGGGCACCAGGGCGGCCGGGAGCGCGCGGTCGCGCAGCGGTTGCGTGGCGGGCAGCCGCAGGAAGGGACGCGCCGCGCCGGGCCAGAACCGCACCCCGAACCAGCGGAGCCCCGGCGACGCCGGCACCCGGAACGGCGTGACCTGCGGCCCCACGAGCACCCGGTCGCTACCGCCGAAGGCAAGGTGCGTGCAGCCGTCGGGCGGGACCGCCAGGTCCTCACCCGGGGGCACGCCGGCCATCGCCACGCTCCAGTAGCTCGCCACCCACGGCGCGAGCGCCGGGGCGGGAGCGTGATCGGCGTAGACCAGGGCCGGATGGCCGGGTATCGTGGTGGAGGTCGTCATCGTGCGCCGCTCCCTACGTGGCGCCACAGCCGGGGTGTCAGCGGGCCGGTGGCCGATTCGTCCAAGACCGCCCGCCGCGGCGGGAGAAGATTGCGGCGGCGGCACTCCTTCGCCACCCCCGCACCCGGAGCTGCAATGGCGTCGTACCGCGTACCGGAGGTCGTTCGCATGGCCCTGCCCCTGATCCTGGGCACCCCGCTGGCCGGGCAGCAGCCGGCGCCACCACCCCCGGTGGAGATGCGCGCCCTCGCGTTCCTCGAGGGGCGCTGGGAGGGGACCGGCCGCATGGGCACCGGGGAGCGAGCCGCCGAGGCGCGCGCCACGGAGCTGGTCCGCTTCCGCGCCGACACCGGCGTGCTGGTCATCGAGGGAAAGGGCGTCGCGCGCGGACCGGACGGCCAGGACATCGTGGTGCACCAGGCGTTCGGGGTGCTCTGGTACGACCGCGCGGCCGCCCGCTACCGGCTGCGCACCTTCCGCCGCGGCGGCGAGAGCATGGAACCCGACGTCACCGTCGGCGAGCAGCAGCTCACCTGGGAGTTCACCGACCCACGCGCGGGGCGGATCCGCTTCGAGATCGCCGTGAGCGCCGCGCAGGGCTGGCAGGAGCGCGGGGCCTGGTCCCGCGACGGCACCACCTGGACGCCGTTCTTCGAGATGCAGCTCACCCGCGTGGGGCCGGCGGAGTAGCGGGCCTCTACGACCCGACCTTCCAGAACTCCACCCGGTTCTCCAGGAAGAGCGGAATCGCCACCAGCCCCCGCACCTGGTCCACGCCGATGTCGGCCGGGCTGTTGACGCCGGTGATGAGCTTCTTCGCCCCCGCCGCGTCCATCACGAAGACCGTCGAGTCGGTCCAGCTGGTGACCAGGGTCTGGCCGTTGAGGATCTCGACGCCGTCCTGCATGCCGGGACCGGCGGCGAGGGAATCGCCCGTGGCGGCGCCCGGCACCCAGCCGAGCAGCGCGTTGCCGCCGAAGGGAACCACCAGGTAGCGGTTGTTGGCCCCGTCCCACGCGATGCCGTTGGGACGCTCAAGCCAGTCGCCCTCCGCCGCCACCGTGGCCGCCCGCCCCTTGAGCGCAAAGATCCGGTCGGGCCCGGGATGGAGGAAGTTGCCCTTCTCGTCCATCCCCATGCCGGTGTCGGTGATGTAGACGGTGCCGTCGGGCCCGGTCACGGCGTCGTTGAGGAACTTCGCCTGCGACCCCAGCTCCACCGCGGCCACCAGCGCGCCGGTCCGCCGATTGAACCCGCGGATGGCGTCGATGTCGGTCACCCACAGCGTGTCGCCCACCAGCGCCATGCCCTTCGGCGCGTGGAGCGTCACCCCGCCGCGGCCCCCCAGCACAAAGTTGAGGCTGTCCACCACGCCGTCCGCCGTGAGCCGGCTGATGAAGCCGTTGCCATCCTTGGCCAGCGGGCTGCCGTTGATGTTGGACACGAAC
>Ga0268298_10002197_pt1 | contig 21641 bp, 22 predicted proteins | sample WWTPWeurt_MetaG_FD_194462 | JGI IMG/M metagenome (GOLD analysis project Ga0268298, IMG submission 194462) | Activated sludge microbial communities from WWTP in Nijmegen, Gelderland, Netherland - WWTP Weurt | ecosystem: Engineered > WWTP > Aerobic digester > Activated sludge | place... | reverse complement strand
GCCGTTGTGTGAGAGCACCACCACCACCTGCGCGCCTTTGGCGCGGGCCTCGTCCACCATCTTCTGCATGTTGTCGTCCTGGATGCCGAAGCTCCAGTCGGCCACCATGTAACGCGGGTTGGCGATGGGCGTGTAGGGGAAGGCCTGGCCGATGATGGCCACGGGCACGCCGTTGATCGGGCGGATGACATAGGGCGCAAACACCGGGTCGCCGAAATCGGTGGTCTTGACGTTCTGCGCCACGAAATCGACCTGGCCCTTGAAGTCCTTTTCGACGATCTCCTTCACGCGCTCCATGCCGTAGGTGAACTCCCAGTGGCCGGTCATCACGTCCACGCCGAGCAGCTTGCAGGCGTCCACCATGTCCTGCGCATTGGTCCACAGCGAGGTGGCGCTGCCTTGCCAGGTGTCGCCGCCATCGAGCAGCAGCGCGCCCGGGCGCGAGGCCTTGAGCTGCTTGACCAGGGTGGCCAGGTGCGCAAAGCCGCCCACCTTGCCGTAGCGCTTGGCAGCCTGCTCGAAGTCCAGATACGTGAAAGCGTGCGCCAGGTCGGTGCCGGCCGGGATGTGCGCGGCCTGCAGCAGGTGCTGGCCCACCAGGTGCGGCAGCTGCCCGCGCATGCCGGCCAGCCCGAGGTTGACGCTGGGTTCGCGGAAGTGGATGGGCAACAACTGCGCATGGCAATCGGTCATGTGCAGCAGCGACACGTTGCCGAACTTCGGGATGTCGTAGAGCGCGCCCTGCGCCGTGGCGGCGTCGGCATCGGCCCAGCGGCCCAGGCCCATGCCGGCCACCGAGGCCGCGCCCAGGACTTGCAGAAATTCGCGTTTGCTCAGGCTCATGATGATCAGTGGTGGCTTATGTTTGGGATGGGAAAAAGGCCTGCCGCAGCAGGCCTTGTGCGCTCATTGATTGAGTTACTGGTTGACCGGCGAACGCGGGTCGAGGATCAGCGCCATCACATGGCGCAGCTGCTGCTCGTCGAGCAGGCCCATGTGGCCGAAGCGCGGCATGTTGGAGCAGGCGGCGTAGGCCTTCGAGTTCCACAGCTTGCCCCAGGTGTACTGCACGATGGCAGCCGACTCGGGTGCAGCGATGTCCTTCACGCCGCGCAGCTTGCCGTAGTTCCACAGGCTGGGGCCGATGGTGCCGAAGGAGACCTCCTTCTTGTCGATCTGATGGCAGTTGTAGCACTGGGCGCCGTTGGCGGCGGGCTTGTCGCTGGTGTCGGTCCAGGTCATGCCACGGCCGTTTTGTGCCAGCTTCTCGCCCTCGCGCCAATCACCGATGTATTGCGCATTGCTGGGCCAGCGGATGGTGGCCAGGGCCTCGGCTTCCACCTGCTTGGCCATGGCCTCGCTCGGCGGCTTGTCGTCGGAGCAGACGCGCTGGCCCAGGTCCTGGTTCAGACGCGTCGTCTTGGCGATGCCCTGATCACGGAACGAGGCCTTGATCATGGTCTGCGCCTGCGCATCGAGCTCGGCGGTGGTGGGGCCGGACGCGCAACCCGCAACCAGCGCCACGGCGCCGGCCAAGGCGCCTGCCAGAAGAAACTTCATGTGCTTGCTGTGCATGGCTTCGAACCTCAGCGCTTGATGGCGGGGGCGATGGACTCGGCCCCCTTGGCATTGACGCCCATGTACACGCCGAGCGCGATGGTCACGTCGGAGATGAACCCCGGATAGGGGAAGCGCTGCTGCCGGTAGCAATCGTTCAGGCGCAGTTGCATGCTCCACATCTCGCCGTTGGACACGCGGTAGGCGGGCCAGGCTGCAAAGCCGATGCCGTCACCCGGATTGCTGCGCAGATCGGGCAGGTCTTGCAGGCGGATGCGCTTGCCCTTCTCGCCGTGGCAGCTGGCGCAGGAGAAATCCATGGGCCCGCCGCGGAAGAAGAAGGCGCGCTTGCCCAGCTCGTACATGCGCTGCTCTTGCGGATGCGATTGCGGTAACGCGAAACGTTGGCCCTTGGACTCGGCCGAGATCCAGGTGGCCAGCGCCGTGACATTGGCCATCTCGCCCTTGCCGAACGGCGTCTTGGCGATCTCGGCGGCGTTGAAGCCCTGCAGCGTCTCCATGCAGGTGAGCAGGCGCGACTCCAGATCCTGCACGCGGCCGGTGTCGGCAAAGTAGCGCGGCATCTGCACCCACGCGCCCTTCACCACGCCCGCGCCCAGGCCCAGATCGCAGCGCTCCAGCGACGCGCCCTTCGGCCCGCGCTTGCTCTTCCACAGATCCTCCCCCTTGGCCTCGAACAGATCGGCCGGGTTGCCGTCCTCCAGCATCTTGCGGTATTCCGCAATGCCGTCGGCGGCGGTCTTCTGGGCGCCTGCTTGCATCGATATTGCAGCAGCAACCGCAAACAGCAAAGCCTTGAGCGTGTGATTCATGGGTGTCCGGTCTCCAGGTGCCGCGTCAGGTCACAGAGGCTTCATCGGTGCGCTTGTCGCCCTTGTTGTCCAACCAGGTGACGGCAATCTTGTCGCCGGCCTTGGCGCCCTTGACGGTGAACTGCAGGAACGGGTTCTTCGACACCGCGGGGCCCCATTGGGCGCTCATCACGGGTTTGCCGTTGAGAGCCGCGCTCACTTCGGTGATGTGCCAGGCCGGGATGACCTTGCCGGACGAATCCTTGCGCTGGCCGGTCTCCATCTCGTGGCTCATGAGCACGCGCACGGTGGTCTTGTCACCGGCGGCTTGGGCGCGGATGCGCATCGGGTCTGCCATGTTCTTTCTCCTTCAATTCGATTCGGTTGGGGTGGGGTCGGCAGCGATCAGCCGCCGCAGCCACCCAGCGTGACCTTGATCTCTTTGTGCGCAAAGATCACCTTGCCATCGGCCAGCACCGCCACGGCGCTGACATTGGACGACTGGCCCATCTTCACGCGGGTGGAGAAGTTGGCCTCCACCGCATCGGTCACGTCAAACAATGCGGTGAGTGCGCTGGGGTTCTTCTCGACGAAGATCATCAGGCGCTTCACGCCGGGCAGCGCGCAGGCGCAGGCCACGGGCACCACGGCGCCGTTCTCGGCGATGTCGGGGCCGGTGATGGTGACGTCCTTGCTCTCGGCCGGGGCGCCGTTGCCCAGTGCCTTGAGCGCATCGCCCAGGGTCTTGGCCTCGAAGGCGCCAGCGTTCCAGGCGGCTTGCGCCGTGGCGGGCAACAGGCCGGCGCCGCCCATCAGGGTGGCCACGGCTGCGCTGCGCTTGAGCAGCTCACGTCGGGTGGTGTTCATGGTGGTTCTCCAGGGGTGACGATTCTTGGGTGGGATCTTGAGGACGGGCGGGGTCAACACTTCACTTGGCGGCGCCATCGGCCAGCCACTTGGCAATGGCTTGTGCCTCGGCATCGGTCAGCGTCTGCGGTGGCATCGGTATCTGGCCCCAGACGCCGGAGCCGCCGGACTTGATCTTGCCGACGAGGTAGGCCGCTGCATCGGCACGGCCGGCGTACTTCTTGGCCACGTCGCGATACGCCGGGCCAACGATCTTGTTGTCGACACCATGGCAGGCGATGCAAGCGTATTTCTGCAGCAGCGCCATCACGGCCGCATTGTCGCCGCCCTTGGCTGCCGGCGCGGCAGTGGGACTTATCCCTAGCCCGATTGGGCTACCCGGCGGCTGGGTGGTGTCCACGCCATGCTGGGCACCCACCATGCGGTTCTGCTCGGCCAGGTTGCCGTGGTTGTTGCGCGCGAAGTCCGGCAGGAAGGAGCCCACCTTGGCCTCCACCGCGCAGTCCTTCATGCAGGCCACGGCCTTCACGTCGGGCTGCTTGGCGGTGGCCAGGCCCTTGCCCGGCCACAGCGCATGATCGAGCGTCATGCCATTGCGGTTGGGCATGCGCGCCTGGGCCTGCGCCATGGTCTTGTCGGACAGGACAAAGTCGTCCGGCAAGACACTGGCCATGTTGAGCAGGTAGGCGGTGACGGCGTAGACCTCGTCGGGCTTGAGCGACTTGGGCGCGTTCCAGGGCATGGCGCGGCGGATGTAGTCCCACAGCGTGGACACCGTGGCCACCTTCATCAGCGTGGTGCGGCCCGGGAAGGCGGGGTCGTTCAGTCGTGCCACGCGGCCGGTCTTCACATCGTCGGCCGTGGTGCCACCCACGAGCGGCGAGAACACCTCGTTGGATTCGGCAAAGATGCCGTGGCACGCGGAGCACTTGGCCTCCCACAAGTCCTGACCCTGGGCCACGCTGCCTTGGCCCTTGGGCAGGCCCTTGAAGTCGGGGCGCACATCGATGTCCCAGGCGGCCAGTTCCTTGGGCGTGGCCGGCCGGCCGAGGCCGGACCAGGGTGCTGCGGGCTGGGCCAAGGCGCCCGTGACGAGCAGGGCCAATGCCGCGGCGGCGAGGGCGCTGCGCATGCTTCGATCAGGAGAGCTGGACATTCTTCACCTCCCCGCTTTCCTGCACCAGCCAGCTCTGGATGGCGTTGTTGTGATAGATCGAGCGCGTGCCGCGCACAGCGCGAAGTTGGTGGTGATTGCCTTGCACATGGCCGGTGTCGTCGGTGGCACGGCTTTGCACGATGGCTGGCTTGCCGTCCCACACCCAATCGATGTTGAAGCGCGTGAGGCACTTGCTGAGCACGGGGGTCTCGAGCCGCGCGCTGCGCCAGTTGCGCCCGCCGTCGACCGACACATCCACCCGCGCCACCTTGCCGCGGCCCGACCAGGCCAGGCCGCTGATGTTGTAGAAGCCTTTGTCCAGCAGCACCTGGCCGCCCGAGGGCGTGGTGACCACGCTCTTGACCTCTTGCGTGCTGGTGTACTGGCGGTGCAGGCCACCGGGCATCAGATCGATGTAGTGCACGGCCTCGTCCTTGGACGCATAAGGCTGGTCGCCCACCTCGATGCGGCGCAGGTACTTCACCCAGCTCACACCCTGCACGCCCGGCACCACCAGGCGCAGCGGGTAGCCATTCTCGGGGCGCAGCATCTCGCCGTTCTGGCCGTAGGCCACGATCACCTCGCCGCTCTCCACCAACTCCATCGGCAGCGTGCGCGTCATCGACGAGCCATCGGCGCCCTCGCCCAGCACGTAGCGGGCGCGCTTGTAGTCCACCCCGCACTGGTCGAGCAGCAGCTTCAGCGGCACGCCGGTGAATTCACTGCAGCTGAGCATGCCGTGGCTGTATTGCACCGTGGGCACGGCCACATTGCCCCACTCCATGCCGGTGTTGGCACCGCACTCGATGAAGTGAAAGCGCGAGACCGGCGGCATGCGCATGATCTCGTCCATGGTGAAGACCTTGGGCGTCTTCAGGATCTTCTCGTCCGAGCCGTTGATCATCAGGCGGTGCTTGGACGGGTCCACGTCCCACCAACCCTGGTGGTGGCGCTCGAAGTGCAGGCCGCTGGGCGTGACGATGCCGAACAGCGACTGCAGCGGCGCGAAGGACACCGAGGATTGCGCGGTTTGTGTGAGGCCCGGGCTGGGCCGGCGCTGCACATTGGCCTCGAACTTGGACGGTTTGCCGTAGCCGTCCATGGCCACCGGGTTGCCCAGCCCCGTGCTGTGCGCGGGCAGCTCGAGAATGTTGGGGTCGCCGCCCTCCACGGGCACCGGGTTGGCGGACTGCGCCCGCGCCGAGCCAGCGCTGGCCATGGCGGCCGCACCGGCCGTGGCCGAGGCGAAGGCGCGGCGGATGAAATCGCGCCGGCCCTGCTTGGCCTCGGCGAAGACGGTGCGCACACCGTCGGGGGCGATGAAGTTCTCCGGTGCCTTGATCAGGCGGCCCGGAGTTCGGTCGTCACTTTGCACGGGGTCTCCTCGGCGGCGGCCTCAGCCTGCCAGAGTGTTTGATAAATGCGGATATAAGCAAAGAGCGATATTATCGGGGCCTTGGCTGACGCGAAGCTGGTGATTACCCTTGAGGGCCTGCTGCATGCGGCGCTTGTGGCGTATACCCTGTTGGGTATACATTGCAGCCCTGCCAGCGACGGGTCAGCGTCGCTGGAGCACACTGCCCACAAGTCCCATTTGAAGTACAAGCGAGCTGCCATGGCCCACGACGCACATCCTCTCAAGCATCTGCTGCCCGGCTGGTATGCGGTGGTCATGGGCCTGTGCGGCCTGGCCCTGGCCTGGCACCGCGCCGTGCCCTTGATGGGCGAGGCGGCGAGCGTGGCCGCCCTGGCCATCGGTGCGCTGGCCGCTGTGGTGTTCGTGGTGCTGGCGGTGGCCACGGTGCTGCGCCTGCAACGCCACCCCGAGGCCTGGGCCGAGGACTGCCGTCACCCCGTGCGCCACACCTTCATCGCCGCCGCGCCCATCGCCATGATCCTGCTGGCCACCGTGGCCGTGGCGCTCGGCGGGCCGGGCACGCCCGCGCTGGTGCTGTGGTGGGTCGGCAGCCTCTTGCAACTGCTGGTCACGCTGTGGGTGCTGGGCCGTTGGTGGAAGCACCCCAAGGCCGGCGGCCTGCAATGGGCCAGCGCCACGCCCGCGCTGTTCATCCCCATCGTCGGCAATGTGCTGGTGCCCTTGGCCGGCGTGCCGCTGGGTCACGCCGAATGGGCGGCGGCGCAGTTCGGCATCGGGCTGATGTTCTGGCCGGTGGTGATGGTGCTGATCGTCACCCGCGTGGCCATCCAGGGCCTGTGGCCGGACCGCATGATGCCCACCAACTTCATCCTCATCGCCCCGCCCGCGGTGGTGGGCTTGTCCTCGCTGCAATTGGGCGCGCCGCCGCTGCTGGGCTGGCTGTTCTGGGGCATGGCGCTGTTCTCGCTGCTGTGGGTGGGCACGCTGCTGCCGCGCATCGGCAAGCTGCCCTTTGGCCTGCCGCATTGGGGCATGAGTTTTCCGCTGGCCGCGATGACCGCGCTCACGCTGCGCCTGGCCACGCCGGGTGGCCTGCTGGCGGTGCTGGGCCCGGTGCTGCTGGCGGCCAGCTCACTGCTCATCCTGGCCCTGGTGCTGGCCACGGCGCGTGGCCTGCGCGATGGCAGCCTGCTGGCGCCCGAGCCGGTGGCGGCCATCGTGCCGGTGGCGAGCTGAGCTCGCCCCGTTCGGGCAAACTCGGGGCGCGCATGCAGCGCCCACTCACTTCATGTCCGGAGATCACCCATGAAACTCAGCCGCTGGCTTGCCGCGCTCGTTCTGTCCCTCAGCGCACTGGGTGCCTGGGCCCAGGACAGCGTGGTCTATCACATCAGTGACGCGGACTCACAAGCCCTGGGCGGCCTGCGCAATGTGCGCAACCACCTCGACGCGGACCCCACGGCCAAGATCACCGTGGTGTCGCTCGGGCAGGGCGTGGACTTCATGATGGAAGGCGCGAAGGACCGCAACGGTTCGCCCTACGCCGCCACCGTGGCGGCGCTGGTCAATCGCGGCGTGAAGTTCGAGGTGTGCGAGATCACCCTGAAGAACCGCAGCCTCAAGAAGGAGCAGTTCATCCAGGAGGCCGACTTCACGCCCAGCGGCGTGGTGCGCCTGGCCAAGCTGCAGAAGCAGGGCTTCGCCTACATCCGGCCCTGAGCAGCCGGCGTCTCAACCTGGCGCGGGCGCGCCGGCGTGCCTGCGATCAGCGGCCGGCCTTGCGGGCGGCTTCGGCGTCCATCTCCATGTGGCGCAGGAAGTAGCGCACATAGAACAGGCCCATGCCCAGCATGAACAGGATGCCTGCAGCAGACATCAGGCCCACGTCGGTGCTCAAAAGTTCTTGAAGGGCTCGCATCGTCAACTCCCGTGTTTCGTGACAGCACGAATTGGACGATGCGAGCGGCCCGACAACATTGACCTGCCGTAAATTGCACCGCCACGCGCGGGGCCTGACTTACAAACCCGTGAAGCGCGAGACCGCGCGGAAGTACGCGCTGTAGGGCAGGCAGCGCAGCAGACCCAGCACCCGGGTGAAGCGCTTGGGAAAGTGGATCTCGAACTCGCCGCGCGCCCAGCCGCGCAGGATGGCGTCCGCCGCTGCCTCGGGCGTCATCAGCGCAGGCATGGCGAAATCGTTTTGCGCGGTAAGTGGCGTGGCCACGAAGCCCGGGTTGATCAGCGACACGCCCAGGCCCTTGGGGTGCAGATCGAGGTAGAGCGTTTCGGCCAGGTGGATCAGCGCCGCCTTGGTCGGCCCGTAGGCCAGGCCCTGCGGCAAGCCGCGGTAGCCCGCCACGCTGGCCACCAGGCTGAGGTGGCCGCCGCGCCCGCTGGCGGCCTGCCTGAGCAACTGCGGCAGCACCGCATCCAGCAGCAGCAGGGCGCCTTGCACGTTCACCTGCTGGTGCCTCAGTGCCACTTGCAGGTCGAAGGCCGTGGCGCGCATCGGCGTGTAGGTGCCGGCGCAATACATCACCAGATCGATGCCGCCAAATTGGCGCGTGATGTCGACACAAGCCGCCCCCAGCGCGGGCTGGTCGGTGACATCCAGCGCGATGGCTTCGCTGCCCGGATGCGCATCCACGAACGCCTTCAAGGCGACTGCCGAGCGCGCCGACACCACCACCTGCGCGCCGCGCGCGTGCAGCGCCTTGGCCGTGGCCAGCCCGATGCCGCTGGACGCGCCCACCAGCCAGGCCGTCTTGCCCTGCCAGTCGGCCGTGCGCGGGTTCAGTGCCATGGGGCCGGCATCGCTCCCGGCATTCAGGCGTGGCGCAGCGTGAACTGCATGACGTCGGTGCTGCCGGTGTCGAAGGCCGCTTCGCAATACGCGAGGTAGAGGTCCCAGGTGCGCATGAAGGGCTCGTCGAAGCCTTGCGCGCGGATGGCGGCCGCCTGCGCGTGAAAACGCGCGCGCCAGCGGCGCAGCGTCTCGGCATAGTCGGGCCCGAAGGCCAGCGTCCGCTCCACCACCAGGCCGGCACGCGCCGCGGCGCGCGTGAACTCGACCGGGCTGGGCAGCAAGCCGCCAGGGAAGATGTATTGCTGGATGAAATCGGTGGACTTCACGTAGCGCTCGAACAGGTCGTTGCGGATGGTGATGGTCTGGATGCAGGCGCGGCCGTCCGGCTTGAGCTGGCGCTTCACCGTGTCGAAGAAGCTGGGCCAGTATTCGCGGCCCACGGCCTCGAACATCTCGATGGACACCACCGCGTCGTAGGGCGCGTCGGCGAGATCGCGGTAGTCCTGCAGGCGCAGCTCGGCGCGGTCGGTGAGGCCCGCGCGGCCCACGCGCTGCTGCGCAAACTCGAGCTGCTCGGAGGACAGCGTCAGCCCGGTCAGGTGCGCGCCACGCTCGCCGGCCACCGCCACAGCCACGGCGCCCCAGCCGCAGCCGATCTCCAGCACGCGCTGGCCGGGCGCCACGCCGGCTTCGTCCAGCGCACGGCGAACCTTGGCCGCTTGCGCCAGGGGCAGTGGGCGCGAGAGGTCGCCCTCGAACCAGGCGCTGGAGTAGTTCATGCTCTCGTCCAGCCACTGGCGGTAGAAGGCGTTGCCGATGTCGTAGTGCGCGTGGATGTTGCGGCGGCTGCCGCTGCGGCTGTTGCGGTGCAGCGCGTGCTTGATGCGGTAGAGCAGGCGGCCCCAGGCGCTGCCATAGATCACGGCGTCGAGCCGCTCGCGGTTGAGGTTGAACAGGCGCAGCAGCGCGGGCAGATCGGGCGAGCTCCAGAGGCCCTGGATGCGCCCTTCGGCGAAGCCGATGTCGCCCGACTTGAGCGCCGCGCTGCAGGCGCGCCAGTCGTGCAGGCGCAGCACCGCCGACGGCTGTGCGCCGGGCGTGCCGAAGCGGTGCAGGCTGCCGTCGGGGGCATGCAAATCGAGCTGGCCCACTTGCAGGCGCTGCAGCAGGCGGAACACGGCGCGGGCGGCAGGGGGCCATTGAGCAGCCGCTGAACGATCTGCCAAACCTTGGTCAGGCAGGCTGGCGCCGGCAGCCCGATGGGCCCGCAGTGGAACGGCGCTGCGCGAGGTGGCGGTGTTGGGCATGGGGATGGCGAGGTGAGGCGGGGTGGGGCCGAACAAGGTGGAGCGTCGGTCGGTCAGCGCGATACCCAGGCCGCCGGCGGCTCGGGCTTGCGGTGAAAGGGCGTGTGCTTGAGCCACAGGCGCAGGGCCTGCCAGTGGATGCGCGCCACCACGCCCAGCGTGAGCAGGGGCATGCGCCAGAAGGCGTCGATCACGGCAGCGCGCGTGAGCGGGGCCAGGCGGCCGCTGACGCTGGTGCGCAGCAGCGGGCCGGTGGCGTCGTCGTGGTCGATGCGGGCCACGGTGCGCGCGCCGTGCGCCGAGCCGATCTCGGTGCGGTGAAAGCGGAAGCGGTAGCGGCCCTGCACGGCGCAGAAGGGCGAGACATGAAACACCTTGTCGGCCACGCACTCGCGCCCGTAGGCCAGGCGTGCACCGTGCAGCAGGTAGGCGTGCCGCTCGCCAAAGGTGTTGTTCACCTCGGCCAGCACGGCCTTCAATGCGCCATCGGCCGCGTGCGCATACCAGAAGCTCACCGGCTTGAAGGCAAAGCCCAGCACGCGGGGGTAGGTGTGCAGCCAGACCTCGCCGTCGGCATCGTTGACGCCGGCCTCGCGCAGCAGGGCATCGAACCAGGCCAGTGCGTCGTCACCGCCCAGGCCGTGGTCGCGGTGCTGAAAACTCACCAGGCCGCTCCGGTTGATGGGCAGGCCGGGCACGCCCTGGCGGGCCTGGGCACGCAGCTGGCGCATCGGCAGCATCACGAACCAGGTGGGATAGGCGAAGGCGTGCGGCACCGGCCGCAGGCGCGCATGGCGCACCTCGCCCAGGCCGATCAGCGGGCCGTGGGGGGCGGCGGTGTTGGCCGGCACAGCGGTCATCGGCTGGGCGGCCTCAAGCGGCCAGCGCCTCGGTGCGGCGGGCGCGCAGGGCCTGCACCACGTCGAGCGCCGACTTCAGCCCGTCCTCGTGGAAGCCGTAGCCCGCCCAGGCGCCGCAGAACCAGGTGTGGCGCCTGCCCTGCACGCCAGGCAATTGCTGCTGCGCCAGGATGGCGGCCGCGTCGAACACCGGGTGCGCATACTCGAATTGCGCGATCACCTGATCGGCTCGCGGCTCGCGCAGGGGGTTCAGCGACACCAGCACGGGCTGCTTGAACGGCAGCGGTTGCAGCAGGTTGATCAGGTAGTGCAGGCAGACGCCCTGGTTGTCGCCTTGCGCAGTGGCGGCGTGCTCGTGGTTCCAGGCGGCCCAGGCGCGCTGGCGACGCGGCAGCAGGGCGGTGTCGGTGTGCAGCACGGCGCGGTTGGGCCGGTAGCGGATGGCGCCCAGCACCTCGCGCTCGGGCAGCGTGGCGTCCGCCCCCAGGATGCGCAGCGCCTGATCGCTGTGGCAGGCAAAGATCACCTCGTCGAAATGCGTCTGGCCTTGCGCCGTGTGCACGTGCACCCCGGCGCCGCCTGCGTCGCGCCGCACAGCGAGCACCGGAGTGGACAGGCGCAGGTCCGCGACGCGCTCGAGCATGCGCGCGACATACTGGCGCGATCCACCACGCACCGTCAACCACTGCGGGCGCTCGCTGATCTGCAGCAGGCCGTGGTTGTGGCAGAAGCGGATCAGCGTGGCCACCGGAAAGCGCAGCATCTGGTCGGTGGGGCTGGACCAGATGCAGCCGATCATCGGCAGCAGGTACCAGTGCCGGAAGGCCTGCGAGAAGCGGTGCTCGTCCAGGAACTCGCCGATGCTCTGCTGCAAGGCAGCCTCTTCACCGCTGGCCGCCAGGGCCGTGGTGAGGCGATTGAAGCGCAGCAGCTCGCTCAGCATGCCGATGAAGCGCGGATTGAACAGGTTGCGACGCTGGGCGAACACGGCGTCCAGGCTGCGCCCGCTCCACTCCAAAGCGCCGCCCTCGGCCTGCACCGAGAACGACATGTCGGACGGCGCCAGCACCACGCCCAACTGTTGAAACAAGGCGATCAGGCGCGGGTAGGTGCGCTCGTTGAGCACCAGGAAGCCGGTGTCCACGCCGTGCGTCACCAATTGGCCGTCGGCGCCGGGCAGTGTCACGTCCACCGTGTTGGCGTGCCCACCGGCGCGTGCATCGGCCTCGAACAAGGTGACGCGGCAGGCCTCGTCCGCGGCCAGGCCCAGCTGGCCGATCTGGCCGGCAGCGGCGGCCGTGCCCCCGCGCGCGGGCGGGCTCAGGTGCCAGGCGGCGGCCAGGCCGGCGATGCCGGCGCCGATGACGGCAACGCGCTTCACGCTCAGCCCCGCAGCGCCAGCAGCGCGACGGAGAGGGGGCGACTGGCAGGGCAAAGCGCCGTCGACAATCTGGGCTTGTTCATGTTTTGTCCTGGACAAATGCAAAGTACGGCGCGATGATACGGCCAATTTCAAATCCTTGTCCACGACACAATCGCTCTTGTCCACCCACCCGCGTGCCCCCAACCGCTGCCTGCCACGCCAACCATGAATCCCGCCCACCCTGCCGAGGCCTTGCGGCTGAGCATTGCCGCCGTTGAGCGCGAAACCCGCATCGGCAAGGACACGCTGCGGGTGTGGGAGCGGCGCTATGGCTTCCCGCAGCCGGAGCGCGACGCTCACGGCGAGCGTCTCTACCCGCCCGAGCAGGTGGAGCGCCTGCACATCGTGCGGCGCCTGCTCGACGGCGGCCACCGCCCGGGGCGTGTGGTGCCGCTGGACCTGGCGAGCCTGCGCGAACTGGGGCAGACGGCCCCCGAAGCCCGCCGGGCACAAGCTCTGAGCGCCGCGCCGCGCGTGGCTGAAGGCAAGAGCAGCGCGACGGCTGCCGAGGCGGCAGAGGAACTGCAGGCCTGGATGCTGCTGGTGCGCGGCCATGTGCCCGCGCGCCTGCGCCGGGCCTTGGGCCAGGCCCTGCTGCGCCGCGGGCTGGCCAGCTTCGTGGTGGACCTGGCCATCCCCTTCATGCACGCCGTGGGCGAGGCCTGGGCCCAAGGCCGGCTGGCCGTGTTCGAGGAGCACCTGGCCAGCGATGTGCTTGAAACCACCCTGCGCTCGGCCCTGGCCGCAACGCCGGAGCCCGGCACGGCGAGCGCGCCGCGCGTGCTGCTGTCCACCCTGCAGGGAGAGACGCACGGCCTGGGCCTGTTGATGGCCGATGCCCTGTTCTCGGTGGAAGGCTGCGCCTGCATGAACCTGGGCTGCCAGACGCCGGCGCAAGAGCTTGCCGCCGCCGCGCGCGCGCACCGCGCCGACATCGTGGTGCTGAGCTCGTCCGCGGCAGCCAACCCGGCGAAGGTGGCCGAGGCGCTGGCAGAGCTGCGCGCGCTGCTGCCCGCGTCTGTCGAGCTCTGGGCCGGCATGCCGCATGCGGGGCTGCGCCGCCGCGGCGTGCCTGGCGCGCTCTTGCTCGATCGGCTGGACAGCATTGCCGCACAGGTGCAACGCTGGCGCACGAATCGATAACGTTTAAACGGAGTGTACTGACCCATGCAAACCCTTGCCTCGTATGGCGTGGCCTTTTTGGTGCTGGGGGTGCTGGACGGCCTGTGGCTGGTGTTCGTGGCACGCGACTTCTATCAGCGCGAGATCGGTGCATTGATGCTGAGCGAGGTGAGCAAGCTGCCCGCGCTGCTGTTCTATCTGGGCTACCCCATGGGCCTGGTGCTGCTGGCCCTGACGCCGCGCCCGGACTCGATGGCCATGGCCGTGGCGCGCTGCGCCTTGCTGGGCCTGGTGGCCTACGGCACCTACGATCTCACCAACCTGGCCACGCTCAAGGGCTGGAGCGTGCGCCTGGCACTGGTCGACACGGCCTGGGGCGCAACGGTGAGCGCCGCGGCCGGCGCGGCCGTGTGGTGGCTGAGCAAACGCTGGGTCTGAGCGGCCCGCCTTTCGCGGACTTTTCACTCAGGTTCGGCAGCTGCAACGGGGTCTGCGGAACGAAGGTCTGGCCTAACATCGGCGCTTCACACCGCATGAGGCACCCCATGCTCAGAATTGAACGACGCGCCAATGCGCTGGCCCTGCTGCTGGGCTTGACGGCCTGCCTGTCCGCGTGCGTGGTGGTGCCGCCGCGCGAGCGCCATCCCGGCGGCCTGCCGCCGCCGCCGCCCCACCCGACCCCGGTGTACAGCCCGCCGCCACCGGTCTACAGCCCCCCGCCGCCGGTGTATGTGCCGGCGCCCTCGGTACAGGTGGTGCCCGCGCCGCCGCCGGTGCACGCCGAGCACCGTCCGCCCGCAGCGGTGGTGATGGCCATTCCGCAACCGCCGCCACGGCGCAGCGAGGCCGTGCCGCCCCGCCCGGGCCCCGGCCATTTCTGGATCGACGGGCACTGGCGCTGGGAGCGCAATCAGCACGTCTGGGTGAGCGGCCACTGGGAGCGCGAGCGCCGCGGCGAGCGCTGGACGGCGGCGCAGTGGAAGCTCGAGCCGGGCGGGCGCTGGACTTTCGTCGAAGGCTACTGGTCGCGCCGCTGAGGCTGATCGCCGCTCAGGCGGCGTCCTCACCGATCACGATGCGGGTGTCGCTGGCGTAACGGTGCGGCGGCACCTCGAGGTTGGTGGGCGCGGGCTTGTTCTTGAACACGCGGCCGGCGCCATCGAAGGTGGAGCCATGGCAAGGGCAGAAGAAGCCGCCTTGCCAGCCCTCGCCCACGCTCGGGTTGGCGCTGCCGGCGGGCACGGCCGTGGGCGAGCAGCCCAGGTGCGTGCAGATGCCCACGGCCACGAAGATCTCGGCCTTGGCCGAGCGCGTCTCGTTGCGGGCATAGGCCGGCTGCTGGTCGCGCGCAGAGTCCGGGTCGGCCAGCGCGGCAACGGGGCCCTTCAGAGCAGCCAGCATCTCCGGCGTGCGGCGCACCACCCACACCGGCTTGCCGCGCCATTCCACGGTCTTCGAGCCGCCGGGCGGGATGTCGGCGATGTCCACCTCCACCGCTGCGCCGCTGGCCTTGGCGCGATCGCTGGGCGCGAAACTGCTCACCAGCGGCAAGGCAGTGGCCAACGCCGCCACGCCGCCCGCAGCGCTGGTGGCCAGCACCCAGGTGCGGCGCTCGGGGTCCATCGGGGTGGGCAGGGGCAGGGTGCTGGCGTTCATCGAGTGATCCTAGGGGTGAAGGGGCTTACCTATCAAGTTGCGTGCCAGCCTGCATCACGCTTGCTTGGTTGGCCCCCGCCCCGCCGAGCAGCGCAACAGACACCTCATCTGCGGGGTCCACCGCCGCCAAGCCGCCACATTTGGCACAAAGATGCCAAAATTGGCAGCAATCAACACCATCCCGTCCTTCAGCTCGTCCCGAGGCCTGAACCCCATGTCGCTCAACACCATCCCGATCTACCGCGACGGCGTCGCACACCCGCAGGCCCAGGTTTGCGCGTCCTGCGAGGTACGGGGCTCGGCCCTGTTCGGCGCGCTGGACGATGCCACGCTGGACCGCATCCACGCCCACATCGACGACGTGGCCGTGCCCGCCGACGGCGCCATCTTCAACCAGGGCGATCCGGGCGCAGCGGTGTTCACGGTGCGCAGCGGCATCGTTCGCTTCGAGCGCGCCACGGCACGCGGCGACCGACGCATCGTGCGCCTGGCCGGCAAGGGCGACCTGATCGGGCAGGAGGTGCTGATGAAACGCCCCTATGCCGACGATGCCGTGGCCTGCACCGATGTGCAGCTGTGCCGCATCCCGCGCCACCTGGTGGACGAGCTGGGCAACAGCGACTCGATGCTGCTGCGCGAGCTGATGCTGCGCCTGCAGCACGCGCTGGACGATGCCGAAGCCTGGGTGGCCGAGCTCGCCATGGGGCCGGCGCGCCGCCGCGTGCTGCGCCTGCTGGACAAGCTCAGCGAGCACGCCGATGCCGCCGGCTCGGTGTGGCTGCCGCGGCGCGAGGAGATCGGCGCGATGCTGGACATGACGGTGGAGACCGCCAGCCGCCTGATCAGCCAGTTGCGGCGCGAGGGCGTGCTGGCGCGCAATGGCCAGCGCGCAGCGCGCCTGGACCGTGTTGCGCTGCGCAGCGCGCTGGAGGCACAGGATCTGCAATGAGCCCCGCGCACCCTGCGCCCGCCCCCGCCGCATCCACCAGGCGGCCCGCCCCCACGCCGCCCCTGCCGGAGCTGGTCTCCTACCTCGAGGGCCTGCCCGAGCCGCACATCCTTTTTGATCGGCAGTACCGCATCCTGGCCGCCAACGCCGCCTACCGGCGCGAGTTCAGTCCGCTGCAGCCGGTGGTGGGCCGCGCCTGCCATGAGGTGTCGCACCACTTCGACCGGCCCTGCGACCAGTGCGGCGAGGCCTGCCCGCTGTTGCGCGCCATCGAGACAGGCCAGCGCGAGCGCGTGCTGCACCAGCACCACACGCCGCATGGCGAGGCCTACGTCAACATCGAGCTGACGCCGCTGCGCGACGCCAGCGGCGAGCACACCTACTTCATCGAGAAGATGGAGCCCCTGCGCACCACCACCGACCCTGCAGCGGCCGAAGGCATGGTGGGCCGCTCGGCGCCCTTCCAGGCCATGCTGGGCCTGGTGGCGCGGGTGGCGCCGTCCAACGCCAACGTGCTGCTGCTGGGTGAGTCGGGCACCGGCAAGGAACTGCTGGCCCGCGCCATCCACGAGGCCAGTGCGCGTGCGCCCGCCGCCCTGGTGGTGGTGGACTGCGCCAGCCTGCCCGAAGCCTTGTTCGAGAGCGAGCTCTTCGGCCACGAGCGCGGCGCCTTCACCGGGGCGCACGCCAACAAGCCCGGCCTGGTGGAGGCGGCCAGCGGCGGCACGCTCTTTCTCGACGAGGTGGGCGACATCCCGCTGGCCATGCAGGTGAAGCTGCTGCGCCTGCTGGAGAGCGGCACCTTCCGCCGCGTGGGCAGCAACGAGCTGCGCCGCACCGATCTGCGCCTGCTCTCGGCCACACACCGAGACCTGCCCGAGATGGTGGCGCGCGGCGCGTTCCGGGCCGATCTGTTCTACCGGCTCAGCACCTTCCCGATCCGGCTGCCGGCGCTGCGCGAGCGGGCCGACGACATCCCCCCACTGGCCGTGGCCCTGCTGGCACGGGTGGCGCCCAAGCGACGGCTGAGCCTTTCGGCGGCCGCGCTGGCGCTGCTGCGCGAGCAGGCCTTCCCGGGCAACATCCGCGAGCTGCGCAATGTGCTGGAGCGGGCCGCGCTGCTCACCGACGGGCACACCATCGGGCGCGAGGAGGTACAGAGCGCACTGGCCGTGGCGGGCGCCGTGCCTGCTGCGGCGCCATTGGCGCCGGCCTCGGCGGCCACCGCCCCCCACCCCGAGGCCGGCAGCCTGCGCGATGCCGAGCGGGCGGCCGAGCGCTTGGCACTGCGTGCAGCCTTGCAGGCGCACTCGGGCAACCGTGCCGCACTGGCCCGCCAACTGGGCATCAGCGAGCGTTCGCTGTACCGCAAGCTGAAGCGGCTCAACGAGCCGGCACGCGATTTGCCTTGATGCGTGTGACTTGCGGCAGTGCAAGTCGTTCTTGACATCTGTCAGGGAGAATTTGTCCTAGCGCATGTTCGTGTCAGCATGCTCCAGCAGAATCCAATCCATGAACGATACCCCCACCCCTATCAACGCTGGCGCGGCTGCGGCGGCTGTTGATTCGCCCGAAGAGCAGAGCGGCGTCATCGTCTCCCTCTACCAGAAGCACCGGAAGATCTACGCCCGCGCGGTGACTGGCCAATTCGCGCAGTGGCGCTGGGGCTTGGTGTGGTTCACGCAGATCCTGTTCTATTGCCTGCCCTGGCTGCAGTGGAACGACCGCCAGGCGGTGCTGTTCGACCTGGTCTCGCGGCGCTTCTACATCTTCGGCCTGGTGCTCTACCCGCAGGATCTGATCTACCTGTCGGCGCTGTTGATGATCGCGGCCTATGCGCTGTTCCTGTTCACGGCGGTGGCTGGGCGCCTGTGGTGCGGCTACGCCTGCCCGCAGACGGTCTACACCGAGATCTTCATGTGGTTCGAGCGGCACATCGAGGGCGACCGCGCTCAGCGCATCCGCCTGGACAGCGGGCCCTGGAACCTCACCAAGCTGTGGCGCAAGAGCGCCAAGCAGGCGGTGTGGGTGGCCTTTGCGCTGGTCACCGGCTTCAGCTTCGTCGGTTACTTCACCCCCATCCGCACGCTGGCGGCCGAGCTGGTGAGCTTCGGCTTCGGGCCCTGGGAATGGTTCTGGGTGCTGTTCTACAGCTTCGCCACCTATGGCAACGCCGGCTTCATGCGCGAGCAGGTGTGCAAGTACATGTGCCCCTACGCGCGCTTCCAGAGCGCCATGTTCGACAAGGACACGCTGATCATCACCTACGACAAGGAGCGTGGCGAGCCGCGTGGTGCCCGTGGCCGCAAGGCCGACCCGGCCAAGCTGGGCCTGGGCTCGTGCGTCGATTGCGACCTGTGCGTGCAGGTGTGCCCCACGGGCATCGACATCCGCAACGGCCTGCAGTACGAATGCATCGGCTGCGCGGCCTGCGTGGACGTGTGCAACGGCATCATGGACAAGATGGGCTACGCCCGCGGCCTGGTGCGCTATGGCACGCAGAACGGCCTGGCCCAGCACCTGGACAAGTCCACCACGCTCAAGCGCATCCTGCGCCCGCGCGTGCTGGTCTACACCGCGATCCTGATCGTCATCCTCACGCTGTTTGCAGTGAGCATCGCCATCCGCGACCCCTTCCGCGTGGACGTGGTGCGCGACCGCGCCTCGCTGGCGCGCATCGTCGAGGACGGCAAGATCGAGAACGTCTACCGCCTGCAGATCATGAACAACGCCGAGGTCAAGCAGCACTACCGCGTGCGCGTGGACGGCCTGCCCGGCATCGTGGCCAACGAACGAGCCGACGTGGAGGTGGGCCCGGCCGAGGCGCACTGGATCACGCTCGGCGTGCAGCTTCCCTACCCGTCGGCGCAGCAGGCAGGGCCGGGTGCGCACCCGATCCGCTTCGAGATCGAGCGCCTGTCCTCCAACCAGGACCCGAAGGCCGTGACCCTGCACGAGAAGTCGACCTTCGTGGTGCCGAGGTAACGGTGCAGGGCGCGTCGACAGCCGGCAGAGGACGCAAGTGACCGACCGCCGCTTGCTGTTGCGCCGCATCGGTTTCGCCGCCCTGGCGCTGGCCCTGCTCGCCGCCCTGGCCTGGGTGTTCATGCGCTCGGGGCCGCTGGCGCCCACGCGGGTCACCGTGCAAAGCGTGGGCACGGGCGTGGTGCAGCCGGCGCTGTTCGGCATCGGCACGGTGGAGGCGCGGCGCGCCTACATGATCGGGCCCACGGCCGCCGGACGCGTGCTTCGCGTGTTGGCTGATGTGGGCGAGCCCGTGAAGGCCGGGCAGCTGCTGGCCGAGATGGACCCGGTGGACATCGACGAGCGCCTGGCCGCGCTGGACGCGTCCATCGCCCGCGCCGGCAGCGGCGTGGCGGCGATGGAGGCGCTGCGCCGCGATGCGCTGGCGCGCCAGGAGCTGGCCGCCATCAACGCCCGCCGCTATGCCGATCTGGGCGAGAAGAACTTCGTCAGCCCCGGCGTGGTGGAAGGCAAGCTGCAGGAGCAGGTGTCGGCCGAGGCCGGCGCCAGTGGCGCAGCGGCCAACCTGGCCGGTGCGCGGCAGGACATCACGCGGCTCAACGCCGAGCGCGCCGCGCTGCGCCAGCTGCGCGCCAATGTGCGGCTGCTGGCGCCGGCCGACGGCGTGGTCACCACACGCGAGGCCGAGGCCGGCTCCACCGTGGTGGCGGGCCAGGCGGTGCTGCGCGTGGTGGACCCGGCCACGCTGTGGCTGAAGGTGCGCTTCGATCAAGGCCGCTCGCAGGGCCTGGCCGCTGGCCTCAAGGCCAGCGTGGCGCTGCGCTCCAACCCGGGCCAGGCGCTGGCAGGCCAGGTGCTGCGCGTGGATGCGGTGAGCGACAGCGTCACCGAGGAGCGCGTGGCGCAGGTGGGCTTCGGCAAGGTGCCGGCCGGCGTGTCGATCGGCGAGCTGGCCGAGGTGACGGTGGCGCTGGCGCCCTCGCAGCCCTCGCTCGTCGTCCCCAATGCCAGCGTCACGCGCCAGGGCGATCGCACCGGCGTGTGGCGCATCGAGGCTGGCAAGCTGGCCTTTGCGCCACTGCGTCTGGGCCAGAGCAGCCTCGACGGCCAGGTGCAGGTGTTGGACGGCCTGAAGGCCGGTGACAGCGTGGTGGTCTACAGCGAAAAAGCGCTGCAGCCCGCCAGCCGCATCCAGGTGGTGGACTCGCTCGCCGAACGCCCGCGATGATCAGCCTGGCCGGCCGCGACATCGCGCATGCCTGGGGCAAGTTCGTGCTCACCGGCATGGGCCTGGGCCTGCTGATCGGTGTCACGCTCTCGATGGCCGGCGTCTACCGCGGCCTGGTCGACGACGGCCGCATGGTGCTCAACAACAGCCAGGCCGACCTGTGGGTGGTGCAGCAGGACACGCAGGGCCCGTATGCCGAAGCGTCCAGCCTGCGCGACGATGCCGTGCGCTCGATCCAGGGCCTGCCCGGCGTGGCGCGCGCGGCCAACATCACCTACCTCACGATGCAGGTGCGCCGTGCCGACGCCGGTGCGGCGGCCGAGGACGTGCGCGCCATGGTGGTCGGCTTCGAGCCCGGCCAGCCGGGCGCGCCCACGCACCTGGTGGCCGGCCGGCATGTGACGCGCGGGCACTACGAGGCCGTGGCCGATGTGCGCACCGGCTTCCAGCTCGGCGAGCGCATCCGCATCCGCCGCCACGACCACACCGTGGTGGGGCTGACGCGGCGCATGGTGTCCTCGGGCGGCGACCCGATGGTGTTCATCCCGCTCAAGGATGCGCAAGAGGCGCAGTTCCTGAAGGACAACGACGCCATCCTCAACGACCGCGCCCGCACCGCCGCCAACCCCGCGCTCAACCGCCCGGGCGTGCCCGGCCTGCTCGAGGCCGTGCAGGCCTCGCAGGCCAGCAACCGCAGCGTCAACGCCGTGTTGGTGCAGCTGGAACCGGGCTACGAGCCCGAGCGCGTGGCCGAGCCCATCCGCCGCTGGAAGCACCTGGAGGCCTACACGCGCGAGCAGATGGAGGAGATCCTGGTGGCCAAGCTGATCGCCACCTCGGCCAAGCAGATCGGCATGTTCCTGGTGATCCTGGCGGTGGTGAGCGCGGCCATCGTGGCCTTCATCATCTACACGATGACACTGGGCAAGATCCGCGAGATCGCGGTGCTCAAGCTCATCGGCACGCGCAACCGCAGCATCGCCGCCATGATCCTGCAGCAGGCGCTGGGCCTGGGGCTGATCGGCTTCATCGTCGGCAAGCTGGCGGCCACGGTGTGGGCGCCCTTCTTCCCCAAATACGTGCTGCTCGAGACCGGCGATGCACTGCGCGGGCTGGCCGCCGTGATGCTGATCTGCGCGTTGGCCAGCACGCTGGCCATACGGGCCGCGCTGCGGGTGGACCCGGCCGCTGCGATTGGCGGTTAGCATGAGTGAAGCCGGCATCCGCATCGAGGGCCTGCGCAAGCGCTATGGCCAGGGCGACACGGCGGTCGACGCGCTGAAGGACGCCAACCTGAGCGTGGCCCCCGGCGAGGTGGTGGGCCTGATCGGCCCGTCCGGCTCGGGCAAGAGCACCTTGCTCAAATGCCTGGGTGCGGTGATCGAGCCCAGCGCCGGGCGCATGCTGATCGGTGGCGACACCATCTACGACAACGCGTGGAAGACCAAGGACCTGCGCGCGCTGCGCCGCGACCGCATCGGCTTCGTCTTCCAGGCGCCCTACCTGATCCCCTTTCTCGACGTCACCGACAACGT
>Ga0268298_10002196_pt1 | contig 21645 bp, 12 predicted proteins | sample WWTPWeurt_MetaG_FD_194462 | JGI IMG/M metagenome (GOLD analysis project Ga0268298, IMG submission 194462) | Activated sludge microbial communities from WWTP in Nijmegen, Gelderland, Netherland - WWTP Weurt | ecosystem: Engineered > WWTP > Aerobic digester > Activated sludge | place... | reverse complement strand
GTCGTGGAAATTCTCAAAGTCCAAATGGCGCATCTGGTAGGCGCCGCCGAACACCACATTCGGGGTCAACAGCGGGAAATCCCGGAACATGGACGTGGTCATGGGCGCCCAATTGCCGCGACCGCGGATGTCGTAATCGTAAAACTGCGGGATGTTGCAGAAGAGGGGCACGTCCACCCCCCGCTCTTTGGCGCGGCGCGAGAGCGTGGCGAAGTACGTCGCGTAATAACGGCGGTAAAAAAGGGCCCAATCCATATACACCCGCGCCCGCTCGGCCGTGGCCTCTTCGCCCCGGGGCTGGCCCACGTCGTCGAAAGAGGCGTGGGACGTCCCGTGGGCGGCGTTCAGCGCGTCCGGGGTTCCGTAGGTCTCCTTGAGGAAGGCGCGATAAAAACGGTTGACGTGCTCTTTGTGGTCCGACCCTTTTTGCAGCCAGTGGACCATCGCCACCTCGTTGCACAACTGGACACCCAAAACGTTGCCCCCCCGCGTCGTCTGCCGGTCCACGACGCCGGGCAGGAGCGCCGCGTACCAGCTTTCCACGTGGCGTTGAAATTCCGGATGGAGGTAGGAAATGATGGTGACGTGGGGCAGGTTGCCCACGTCCCGCCGGCCGGTGACGAAGATGTCGGGATAATTTTCCACCAACCAACCGGGAAGTCCTTCGTGGCGGAGTTCGGCGTTGGACACGGGGCCCACCCGGGCCAACACGTTGAGTTTTTCCTTCCTGGCCAGATCGAAGAACCCCCACACGTCCCGCTCGGGGATCGTCTCCCCCGTGAAATCGAACTTTCCCTCTTCGGGGGCGTGCCAAATCCAGGGGATGTAGGTGCTGACGGTGTTGAATCCCGCCGCGCGGAGGGCCCGCAGTCGGGCGGCCCAGTCTTTTTTCGGGATGCGGAAATAATGGACTTCCCCCGAATAAAGGAAAAAGGGCTTGCCGTGAAGCCAAAAGGTGCCGTTTTGCATTTCCATAAAGATTGATTCCTTGGCGTGTGAAAAATTACATTAGCAAAGAACGTATGTGAACGGAAGGGCGCGCGAAAGCATGAAAAGAGCGAGGGGCCAAACGGGGAAAGTTTTTATAGAATGGACGCAATGCCATCGCAACCGGCGGTCCGCCGTTCCGGGCGGGCCCGGCTTCTTTCACACAACGCGCGTCAAATGACGTTGGGGTTCTTCACGGACCCGCCTCCCGCCTATTCCCCGCCCCCCCCGCTTTTCAAGCCCGCTGTTAATAAACGAAAATTCCGCGAGAAAATCCGCTGGGGCCGTTTGACCGTGATGGCCCTGGGGGTGGCGGCGCTGGTCTACGGCGGATTCGTGCCGCCCTGGGGCCCGCCGGGCGCGCGCCGGGCGCCGGCCCCCGAGGCCTTGGCCCGGACCAACCCGCCCACCACCCAAATGATGCTCCGCCGCGCGCGCCACGCCGAGGCGTCCGGGAAAAAATTCCAACCCCTCTGGGTGTGGACGCCCCTCGACCGCATCGCGCCGACGCTTCGAAACGCCGTCATCGCCGCCGAGGACAGCACGTTTTACCGGCACCGCGGCGTGGAATGGGGCCTCACCCGGGCGGCGTTCCTGGAGAGCTGGACCACCGGCCGGCGCGACCGGGGCGCCAGCACGTTGACGCAGCAGGTGGCGCGAAACCTCTACCTGAGCCCGGAAAAAACGTATTTGCGCAAAGCCCGGGAAATCGTGCTGGCCCAGCGGCTGGAGCAGGCGTTGAGCAAAGACCGTTTGCTCGAAATCTATCTCAACATCGCGGAATGGGGCGACGGAATTTTTGGGGCCGAAGCGGCCGCGCGCGCCTATTTCGGAAAACCCGCCGCGTCCCTCACATGGGACGAAGCCATCGCCATGACGGCCGTGTTGCCGAGCCCGCGCCGCCATCGCCCCACCGACACCGGACGTTGGGTCACCACGCGGAAAGCCTGGGTCCTCCAACGACTCATCACCACCCGGCGGTACGCGCCCCCGCTCGCGCCCGCGGACCCCCCGACGGAGGACGTCGCCCCGGACGAAGACACCGATGTCGACTGACGCGATTTTCTTTTTGAAAGTTTTGGGGATTTTGGATCTGATCGGGGTGGCGATGTTTACTTTCGTCGCCGTGTCCCGCAAGCGGGACCCCGCGGTCACCTTGGCCTGGGTGCTGGCCTTTTTTCTTCTGCCGGTGGCGGGAATGCTGCTCTACATGTTTTTTGGTTATCAACAATTCGCCCTGCGCCGCCGGGCCGCCCCCAACCCCTTGCACCGATTGCTTTTGTTGCGCGAATCGCCCGAACGGTTCCCCGGCGAGAGCGATCCCCTCAAAACCCCCATGGAGACATTGGCCGAGGGCCTCACGGATTTCCCGGCCGTGAGCGGCAACCGCGTGCGCTTCTACACCCGCTCGGAGGACACCGACGACGCGCTGGTCCACGCCATCCAAGCGGCGCGCCATCACGCGCACATGTGTTATTACATCTTCGAACCGGATCGCACCGGCCTCCGTTTTCGGGATCTGTTGATCGAGCAAGCGCGGCGGGGCGTGGAATGTCGCGTGCTCATGGACGCGGTGGGGTCCTACCGCGTGGGAAAATCCTTTCTGCGTCCATTGCACCAGGCCGGCGTGCGCACGGCGTTTTTCAACCCGTTCCGGACGTTCAAGCGTCCCTGGGCCTTCAACGCGCGCAACCACCGCAAGCTGACGGTGGTGGACGGCGCGACCGGCTTCCTGGGCAGCCAAAACATCGGCCATCATTTTTGGCGTTCGGGGTCGCGGCGCATTCATTGGCGGGAAACCGACGTCCGCCTGGAAGGGCCGGCCGTGGTGGAGCTCCAAACCGTCTTCGCCGAAGACTGGCATTTCGCCACGGGCGAAAACCTGATCGGCGAAACCTATTTCCCTCCCACCCGACCGGTCGGCACCACCCGCGCCCAGGTCGTACCGACCGGGCCCAACAAAAACCCGGACGCGCTGGGGATGATCTTTCTGGACGCCGTGCACAACGCCCGAACGCGGGTCACACTCACCACCCCTTATTTTATCCCCACGGCCTCCATGACGCTGGCGCTTAAGGCCGCCGCGCGCAAGGGCGTCCGGGTGGACCTCCTCGTTCCCCGGCGCACGGACCACCCGGTCGTCACCTGGGCGGGTCGCGGCTGGTTCAAGGAATTGCTGGAGTCCGGGGTGCGCATTTATGAGTTCAACGCCGCGTTCATCCACTCCAAGGTGGTGACGGTCGACGGCCGGTGGGCGCTCGTGGGCTCGGCCAACATGGACACCCGGAGCTTTCTCATCAATTTTGAATTGAGCTTGCTTTTGGATGACGCCGCCGCGGCCGGCTATTTGGAAAAACAATTCGACCTCATGCGGGAGGGCGCGGTGGCGGTCAAGGTCGACCCCCTGGCCGAGCTCGCCCTCGCGCGGCAATTTTGGGAAGGGCTCTGCCGCCTGCTCTCCCCCCTCCTTTAGGTCGACCGTCTCCCTTTTCCCTGCTCGCGGGAATAGAGATCCATCAAACGCCGTTCATCGGGCGTCAAGCTGTCGATGCCCCGATGGGAGATTTTTTCCAGTAGACGGTCCACCTCCGCCCCCAACTCGTGAAAGCGCGCGGCCGACCGGGCCGCCGCCCGCCGCCGGCGCCAGGCCGCCCCGGCGGCCCAAAGATCCCGAACGTTGTGGCGCCAAAAATCCGTCTTCATCAGCAGAAAACCCAGTCCCAACCCCGCCAAGTGCGCGACGGTCGCCACCCCGGAGGGGTTGACCGTCAGGCCGGTGTACACCTGCAACGCCGCGAAGAGGAGCACGGCGTGTTTCGCCCGCAGGGGAAAGACAAACATCACGTAGAAAATCGCGTCGGGGTAGATCATCGCGAACGCCGCCAGGATCCCGTACACGGCCCCGGACGCCCCGATCACCGCGTGGACGGAGCGCGGTTCCACCGCCGCGTTCACGAGCCCCGCCCCGATTCCGCACAGGAAGAAAAACCGAACGAAGGCCGCCCGCCCCCACCGCCGCTCGAGAGGTTCCCCCAGGGCCCAGAGCATATAGGCGTTCACCAGGATGTGCAGCACCCCGCCGTGTAAAAAGAGGTAGGTGACCGGTTGCCAGAGCCGCCCCCGGCCCCAAACGTCCGCGGGGACAAGCCCCAAAACCCCTGGGAGGGAAATTCCCGCGGCGGCAAACCCCGCCTGGGCGAAAAACATCCCCACCATAAAACCCACCAACGCCTTCATGGCCGTTTCCTCCCGCGGGCCCGCTCTGGCGGCTCCCGCCTGAAGGAAGTATAATATGAAGACATTCTCTTTTCAAAAAGGAAAATATGGCCATTTCGACGCTGTTCTCCCCCAAATTTGACGTCACCTCCTCCCAGGTGGACGCCTTGCCGTCGATCACCAAGCTCCAGACATACGCCAAAGCGGACACCGGCAAAAGCCTTTTCCAAGTCTTCAACACGGCGGTACCGTTCGGCCTGTTGTGGTTCGCCATGTACAAAAGCCTTTCGTTGCCTTATTGGGTGACCCTCCTGCTGGCGGTGCCGACCGCGCTGTTGACGGTCCGTCTCTTCATCTTCCAACACGACGCCGGCCATGGATCGTTTTTTAATTCGAGGAAATGGAACGACACGGTCGGATTTTGGATCGGGATCCTCACCCTCACTCCGTATCATTATTGGCAAAAGACCCACGCCATCCATCACGCCACCTCGGGGAACCTCGACAAGCGCGGGCTCGGCGACATCAACACCCTCACGGTGAAAGAATACCTCAGCCTCTCGGGTTGGGACCGTTTCAAATACCGGGCCTACCGGCATCCCCTCACCATGTTCCTGGTCGGGCCCTTTTTCCAATTTGTCATCAAACACCGCTACCCGAGCGACATCCCCAACGCCTGGAAACGGGAATGGCGCAGCGTGCACATCACCAACGCGCTGCTTCTCGCCGTCACGGTGGGGGCGGCCTTCACGGTCGGGCTCAAGAATTTCCTATTGATTCAAGTGCCGGTCTCCCTTCTGGCGTCAAGCGCGGGGGCGTGGTTTTTCTACATCCAGCACCAATACGAAAACACCTACTGGCGTCGGGACGGGGAATGGGACTATTTTCAGGCGTCCGTGAAGGGCAGCTCGCTTTACAAATTGCCGAAGATCTTCCAGTGGTTCAGCGGCAGCATCGGCTATCACCACATCCACCACTACAACAGCCGCATTCCGAATTACAAACTCCAGCGCTGCCACGAAGAGAACCCCGAGTTTCAGACCGTGACGAAACTCACCTTCCTGAGCAGCTTGAAGTGCATCCCGCTGGCGCTTTGGGACGAGGCGAAGCAAAAGCTCGTTCGGTTTCGGGACGTCCCCGTCAACGCCTAGGCGGCCTTCCGAAACGTCAGATTGATCCGGCGCTCCCCCCACCGGGGATGGCGCCCGGGTTTGACGGCCGCGACGCCGTGGTGGTAGAGCCGCGCGGGGCCGCCCCACACCACGACATCCCCATCCTCCAAAAGCACTCGGCGCGACGGGTCGGAGCGCACCGCGCCCCCCCACAGGAACACCGCCGGCAATCCTAACGACACGGACACGATGGGATGGGAAAAATCCCTTTCGTCGCGATCCACGTGGAGAGCCATCTTCGCCCCCGGCGCGTACGCGTTGACGAGGCAAGCGTCCGGCTTAAAACCGGGGAACCCGGCCTTTTCGGCCGCGGCCGTCGCGAATCGCGCCAGCGCGGGGGGCAAAGGCGGCCAGGGCCGCCGCGTCACAGGATCCACCGGTTCGTAGCGGTACCCCCGCCCGTCCGACACCCACCCGAAGGGGCCGCAGTTGGTCATGGCGACGGACAGGGGCCGGCCGCCGGGCGTGAGGACGCGCCGAAAGGGGGCCCGGGTCGTCACGCCCGCCACGGCGGACGCCATCGCACCCGCCAGCGGCCCGGCCAACCCGGGGAATAAGACCGCCCCCGGCGAGAGGGTCACGGGGCCGCCGCCCCGGGGAAAAAGATCCTGATTCATGGCCGAAGTTTAACAATTGATAGAATTCTCAAAAAGGAGTCTCCCATGAAAAAACCATTTCCATTCCTTCTGGCCGCCTTGACCGCCTTGGGCCTCGGGGCGCGCCCGACCCGGGCCGAAGACAGCCCCCCGACCCTTTACGGCTTTACCCCCACGGACATTAATGGAAAACCGGCCCCGCTGGCGACCTACAAAGGCCGGGTCTTGTTGCTGGTGAACGTGGCGAGCCGCTGCGGTTTCACGCCGCAATACGAAGGCCTCGAAGCGCTCTATCGAAAATACAAAGACGACGGGTTGGTGGTGTTGGGGTTTCCGGCGAATAATTTTTTGTGGCAGGAGCCGGGGACGGACGCCGAGATCAAGACGTTTTGCTCCACGCGCTACAACGTCACTTTCCCCCTCTTCTCAAAAATTTCGGTGAAGGGGTCGGACCAGCACCCGCTTTATCGTTGGCTGACGGAGGGCCGCCGCGCCCCCGCCACCGCCGGGGCGGTGAGTTGGAACTTCAATAAGTTTTTGGTGGGGCGGGACGGCCACGTGCGGGCGCGCTTTGGCAGCCGCGACACGCCCGACGCCGACGCCCTGGTTCGGGCGGTCGAAGCGGCCCTGGCCGAAAAACCCGACTAAGAAACCCGCCGCGCGCGAACGCCGAAGTCGACGTTGCTTTTGATCCAGGCGAAAAGCTTTTCCTGGCTTTCCAGCGGCGTGTCCGGCAACAGAACCGACGGATCCTTCCAGTAGGCCATGACCTTGGCGTCCTGGGTCCACACCCGGACGTTCCGCCGGGGGACTTCGGTCTGCCAAGAGCGCCCCGTCACGGCGTCGGTGTAAAGCAGTCGCAGGGTGATGTTGCGCGCCAGCTTTTCCAAGGGTTTCACGTTGATGTCCCGAAAATCCACTTTCCCGCCCTTCTCTTTGACGTAGGGTTTACCGTCGCTCACCATCACCACCCCGATGGGCCGAAGCAGCAGGTTGCGGCTTTTAACGGTTTCCGCCACGTCTTTAAAGAAGGCGTTGAAATCGGTGGTGGGGTTTTTCGACCCCTTGGGGAACATCTCGAAGAGAATTTTTTGAATCTCCTTCACCGATTTCCCCTCAAAAGTTTCCTTCGGGTAAAACGTCTTCGCCTCGTCGGCCCGGGTGCCGCCGATGGGACCGACAAAGAGAGTGGCGGGCACATCCAATCCCCCGTACCCCTTCATGTGGGCGTGGAGGTAATGGGCGAGGAAGTGAACCGAATCCTCGTAGTGCGGCCCCTCCAAGAAGGACTGGCTGATGTCGAAACCCACGAACAGGGACAGCCGCGGCTTTTTGACGGCTTCTCCCGAACCCCCGCAGGCCGACAAAAACGCCGCGGCCAGCGCCAACGCCTTCCACGACCGAAAAGGAGCAGTGTTCATCGGGCCTCCGGCGTCTTATGCGCGTCGATGCGCACCTGTCCCACGGTGTGCAAAACGACTTTCGAGTTCATAACTTCCTCAATGGACTTAAACGGCAATCGAAAGAGGTGCTCCGAGGTCACGAGCAAGGTGAGGAAGTTGATGGCCGCGGCCACCACTTGAAGGGGCGGTATGATGAAGGCCCCCAACACCTCGTCGCCCTTTTTTTGGACGAAATTGATGTCCCCTTTGACGGCGTCCCAGAGGGCGCCGATGAGCGTGGTCGCCGGGGTGTCCTTTTGGACGGTTGAGTTCCCCGGGACCCGAATGCCCGACCCGCGAAGCACGGCCATGAGCGTGGGCGTGCCGTGGGAAGCGAAGAGAAACCAGGAAATGCCCCGGATGCCGAACCAGGTCAAGGAGGCGATCAAAAGGATTCCCACGATCCCCAACTCGAAGTCGCCCGAGGTGTGTTGCGCGAACCATGGCACCAAGGAATCGACAAACTCGCGGTAGAGGAACACCACCTCGACAAAGAGCGTCACCCCTTCGATCACGCTGATCTTCACGATGGCGGCCACGTTCTTGCTTTGAACCGCCTCGGTCCAGGTGGAGAGGACGGCGTAGCTCCCCAACACGATGAAGAGCATGAAAATAAAGAGCGGGATGCGTATCGAGGCCTCGCCCAGTTCGTTGCCCGTCATGTTGGAGAACGTGTCGATCACCACCGGGGTTGTGACGTAGGTGAAGATCGCGGCCTCCAACACCGCCCAAATGAGCGTGAGGAACACCGCGATCCACGGCACCCCCGCCTTGGTGACGTTCTCACCGAGGTTTTTCACCACACGGAATGGGAACAGAATAAAATCCTGCAAAACCGCCCAGGCGCCGATCACGATCAATTTCAGAACCGCCAAAGTCGCCGCCGCGAGGTAGAAAACAAAGCGGAACGCGCCGCCCCAGAAGGCGAAGACGCTCCGTCCCAGATCCCACCAGGTGATGAAAAGTCCCGTCAAAAAAGCGGAACGGTTCTGTCGCACCGGGATGGTGATCAAACTCGCCATGGACACCCAGCACGCCAGGATAAACGCCAGCACCGCCGGGAGAAGGAAAAGCCATTTCACCAGCCGAAGGGGCCAGGGCTCCCCCACACCCCAGGCGAAAGCGAAAAATTCGTTCTGGAAGAACAATGGGAAAAACAGGACGGACAACACAACTTTCCAAACACCGGTGGCTTCGGTCAACATGGAGGCTCCTTGGGTTCGAGGAACACGCCCCTGACAACGTTGGGGATCCCGGTAAGTATACCCCCCGTCCCGCTCTTTTCAAGTGGGGCCCGGGATTGTTTTTAGGAAATAGGTTGGTCGCCGAGAACGCGGCCTTTTCCCAGGCGTCCGCCGCCCGCGCTGTGTTCTCCTAAAAAAAGAAAGCCGCGGCCCCCAGGAGCAGGGCGACGGCATACCATTTTCGATTGGGAGGCTGACTACGTCGGCCTGGAAAAAGTGGAGCGGGTGATGGGAATCCTTCTCCCCCGGCCTCTTCGAGGCCTCCTCCGAAGCCGGCCGCCCTCGCTGCCGCGGGCCTTTGGCCCGCTTTTCCGCCACTGGCGGCGCTCGGGTCGGCTTCGATTCCCATCACCCCAAAATAATGAAGCCGGCGACACTTCGTCGCCGGCTTTTTCAAATTTGGAGCGGGTGATGGGAATCGAACCCACGTATGCAGCTTGGAAGGCTGCCATTCTACCATTGAATTACACCCGCGCTCCCTCGGGAGGGAACCCGTTCAATTTACCAGATGATCAAGCGGCGGACAAGGCTCACTTCGCCCCGCCGCCCCAGGCTTTGTTGAGAAAATCTTCGCGCCCCGACCCCTTCCGGTAACGCTTGTAATGCACCGGCTGCTTTTTAAAGTAATCCTGGTGAGACTCCTCCGCCAGGTGGAAAACACCCGCGGGCACGATTTCCGTGGCGATGGGTTGATTGAACTTGCCCGACTTTTCCAATTTTGTTTTCGATGCCCTCGCCAAGCGTTCCTGCTCGGCGTCGTGATAGAAAATTGCCGTGCGGTATTGGTGGCCTTTGTCCGCGAATTGGCCGTCAAAATCCGTCGGGTCGATGTTTTGCCAAAAGACCTCGAGCAACCGGTCGTAACCGATGCGCGCGGGGTCGTAGGTCACGCGAACGGCCTCGGCGTGTCCCGTCGCGCCCGAACAGACGGCGTCGTAGGTGGGGCGGGGCGTGTGTCCGCCGGTGTAGCCCGCCACGACGTCAAGCACGCCTTCCAATTTCTCAAAGGGGGGTTCCATGCACCAAAAACACCCCCCCGCGAAGGTGGCCGTTTGCGTCGCCCCGCCGGACGCGGCCATGGTCACCCCGCCCCAAAGAAGCGCCAACGCCAGGAACCGCACGTTATGGCAACCCGTACGTGGTGTCCCAACGCCCCTCCGGCGTCAAGCGCAGAAAAGTCAACATTTGCCGCCCGTAAAGATTTTGCGGCGTGGTAAAACGCCCCGCGACCAAAATCCCCCCGTCCCCCAAGGGACAGATCGACATGACAAGCGGATCAATCCGCAACCGTCGCCCGTTGGGAAGGAACGCCGGATCCAGCGTCCCGTTCGGGAGATAACGGTGTAGGCCGAACTCTTCGTTCCCCGCGCGTTTCAGACGCCCCCCCACAAGGACTTTCCCGTCTTGCTGCACCGCGAGACAGCGCGCGCCGAGCCCCCGCTCCATGGCCGAAAAAACGGGGTCCAATCGCCCGTCCGATTTTAATCGCAGAAGAGACGATCGCGAATGCTCCCGTCCCGGAAAAGGAACGGCCAAAACATACACCCCCCCGTCGGGGGCGCAGGCGAAATCCCGCACACGCAAATCCGGCGGAGAGAGGAAGTCGTTGTCCAGCGCTCCCTCCGGAGTTAAGCGAATAAGGCGAACCGCTCCGGTGGAGGGCACAATCGCCAAAAGAATTTTCTGATCCCCAGCGACCGCGACGCGACCCGGACGCACATCGCCCCACCGATCCCGGATCGCCGCGTTCGCCTTATTCATGAACTCTTCATCCGGAAGACCGCCGGAGGTCAAACGAACGAGCACCGAGGGGGCCATCCCCTCCAATCGAAAGGAATTGGAAAACACCAACTTTCCATCCGCTTGGAGAGCCATGTGTTCGGGAAAATAAGGGGGCGGGTTTTCCTCTTCGCTCTTCATCGAATAGACGGGGTCGATTTGCCCGTCGGGCAACAATCGCGTGGGCGCCGCCCCCCCCGACAGCCCGATGTTCAAGTAAAGCGCCCCCGCGGGGGTTGTTAGCAGGCGCGGCGAAGAAAACATGACGGGGAAATTGGGGTACAACGGCACGGAGTCATCCCACTGCCCCCGCGGGGTCAATCGCAACAAGCCCGGTGCGTATCGACCGGCGTACCACTGAAACCCCCCCGCCGCCCAAACGAAGTTGTTGGGGGTGGCGGCCAGGCTCAGGGGAGGGTTGTCAAACCCGTTTAGGCTTCGCTCTTCATCCGGCGCCAGATCCTCGGGATCGCGCCCGGTCAATCGACGAAACGCGTCCAGCCTTTTTTGCCTTTCCGTTCGCACCGCCAAATCCGCGGCCAGTCGGGGGAGCCAAGCCTGGCCTTTAAGGGCCGCCCCGCTGAGAAGCAAGAGCAAAATGGAAAACCGTAAAAGAGGCCACCGTTGCCATAAGGCTAAAGGGAAACGAACCAAATGAAACAACACGGCAAAGGAGGCGCCGGAGATGGCGAGGAGCAGGGCGTAATTGGGGAGTTCCCTGGGTGAAAAGCAATCCATGCCTTGCCACCATCGGGACAAAAGCACCATGGCCGACAACAAGGGGATCGCCCACAAACCGGCCACCGCCAACGCGTCCGAACCGACGGCCATCGGCGTCACTTCCTCGCGCGAAGTCTCCACCCGAAACAAGGGCGTCAAGGCCCCACAGAACCCAAAAAAACTAATGGAGGGAATAAGGAACCGCTGCATTTCGGATTGAAGAAAATCGGCCGTCACGCGACCGGCCAATCCGGCGAAAAGCCCCGCGCCCCCCATCGCGAACAAGACCCCCCAGGGAAAGGCGCTTCGATGGAACGACAGCAATCTGGGCATGACCCTCCTTTTACCCCCGACGATTCGACCTCGAAACGATATTAAATATCTTTCAAAGGACTGGCGCCCGTGTTTCGGTGAACCGATTTAATTTTAAGAGCGCCCCGCGGCTCCGAGAAGTCGGAGGGAAGGACAAGCTCGTTCTTCGCCAACGCGGCACCCACCACCCCTTCCATGGCTTGGCGCAACATCCAACCGGCCGCGCCGGTGTAGCCGTGCCAGATCATCCGCCCCTGGTCGAAGGTCGTGAGGAAGTCGGCGGACTGCTTGTTGGGCTGACCACCGTAAATTTCAATTTCCCCCTCCGCCACATGGGGGATGGGGGAAATTTTCGTCCACAGGCGCAACGCGATTTCGCGGTACTCCTTGGCCTTCGCTTTATCCCCTTGTTGTTCAAAGCGCTCCGCCAAAAGCCGCGCGGCCCGCACCAACCACTGCACCCCGTGGCAATACATCCCGTTTTCGCGCACGCCTTCGGGGTAATGGCTGCTCCGGCCCAAGTAAGGCTTCGTGTCCTCGCGCAAGGCGGGCCAGCCCAACAGGATCACGTTGTCGCGCTCCAACACGTTCAACGCGGTGTGGAACACCGCGCGGGCGCGGTCCCAATTGATTCCCGCGTAGACGGCCCAGGCCGCGGTCAGGGCGTCGATTTCCCAAACGCCGCTGTCTTTGATGCCGATTTCGGTGCCGTCATCGTGGATGGCGCGCAGATAACGATCCTCCCGCCAGGTGTTCTCCAAGGCGATCTCTAGATCGCGCAAGTGCTTGAGGTAAACGTCCTTGCGTTTGGGACCGTCTTTGCGCTCAATGATGTCGAGAAAGTTCTTGAGGATGTAATGGAGGAAGAAGCCCAGCCACACGCTCTCGCCGCGTCCCTCGCTGCCGATTTCGTCCAGCCCGTCGTTCCAATCGCCCGTGGCGATCAGCGGCAAGCCGTGCTCGCCCATGCGCTGGGTCAACACCAGGTCGATGGCTTTCATGCTGTGCCGGTAGAGCGTGTCCTGCCGGGTGCACCGGGGGTAGTTGGTGCCCCACCCGTGCTTGTTGTGCGGCAACGGCAGGAAAGGCGTCTCGGCCCGAAGGTACGATGTTTTCTCCTCCAAAAGGGCCTCGTCGCCGGTCAAGCGCGTGTATTCCGCGGCCGCCCAGGCCAACCAGAGCAGGTTGTCCGAGGCGTGCGAGCGGTTGGAAAACGCCGTCCGGCCGTCGTGCAACGTGTGGAACCAATGAACCACGTCCCCTTCCAGGAATTGCTGGGAGGCGTGGAGCAGAATTTGTTTGCGGGCGAGGGCGGGATCGACCCAGATCAGGTTGACGGAGTCTTGCAACTGATCCCGAAAACCGAACGCCCCGGACGTTTGGTAGAAACCGCGCCGCGCCCAGAGACGTTCCGCGATGGCCTGGTATTTCAGCCAGTTCTGGTACTGATCGAATTCGGCGTTGTTGGTCTCCACCTGGAGGGTGTTGACGACGCTCAGCCACCATCGGCGGGTCTCCTCGAGAGACGCCCGCGCCGCATCGACGCTTTTGTATTTCCGCACGATCGACTCCGCCATAGCCCGGTTGTCGGTTTGACCGAGGACGACGGCGACGGTTATTTCCCCTTGGGCGGGGATTTCGATGGACCCCAAAAAAGCCGCCACGGCGCGCGTGTCAGCGGTGTGGGAGGCGTCCGGTTCGCCCTTTTCAACCATGTGGGGGCGGTCCACCCAACGGCCGGCGCCCAGAAAGCGTCCGCGCCGCGTCTCCATCCGGTCGATGGGCAACGACATCGAGGCGAACGCCGGACCATAACGGAAATCGTTGGTCGGGTTCTCGAAGTAGAGGGCGCCCAAGGCGTCGTCGCGTTTTTCGATCAACGGCCGGGGGCGCGACTCCGCCTGCCCGACGAGGCTGATTTGGAAATAGGGCGCCACACGCAGCCGGCGCGTCTTCGCCCCGCGGTTTTTCACGGTCAACAAATAAACGCCGACGGTTTCATGCGGCGGCACAAAGACGGTGAGTTCCGTGGAGATCGTCCCCCGCGACATGCGGAACAGCGCGGTGCCGTCCACCGAGAACTCGGCCGTGTGCTCCGCCCGCGGGTCGTTCAACGGGTGGTGCGTGGGACAGAACCAGTCCTCCTGGTCCACGTCGTACAGGTAGATCGCCTCGGCCGGAATCTCCCGGGTCACGGTGTCGGGCCAGTCCGGGGTGATGGCGTTTTGCTGGGAGTTGCCGTTGGATGTCGTGTGCAGCCCCCGGTTGGTGACCATCACGTAATGCCCCTTCGCGTTGGACAGGGCGTGGTCGAACGGGCGCGGCGTGAAGGGCGTGTGAACCACGAGCGTGTTGCCCCCGGCCGTGTAGGACGCGTAAGGCTGGGGCGTCCCCGGAAGGATCTCCCCGTGACCAATGAGGAAGTTTTTCTTCTTTTTCTTTTTCTTGACGTCGACCGGCGACGGGGCGCTCGGCTGGGGGGTCAAAAGCCGCCGGACAGTGTCCACGGCCGCGTCGCGGTTCCGAGCGAAGCCCACCGCGAACTTAAACGTTTGACTGGATCGCGGCGGCAGCGTGGCCCCCACCACCAGAGTTCCGATGGGGTCGAAGGTGGGATAGGGCGCCGTGTCGCGCGGTTCCAAAAAGTCCAAGGTCTCCAACAAGCGGGGGGCCCAAAGACTTCGGCCACGTCCGATAAAGTCCATCCGGGAGGTGTGGAACCCTTCGGGTCCCGATTCGGAAGCGATGAATCCCCATGTTTTCGTTTTTCGTTGATTGGCCAACACCACGTTGGCGGAGGCGGCGTACTCCATTTCCGGGAAGAGCCGCAGGTATTGCGTGTGCCCCTTGTCGGACTCCGGCCGATCCAAAACCCATTCCAAGTACGGCACGGCTTTCACTTGGCGCGCGTCGTTGCTGGAGTTTTCCAGAGTCAGGGTCCAAATTTCGGCCGGGGTGTCGTCGTCCGCGAGGGCGATGGTCAAATCCGCCTTGAGGCCGTGGGCGTTGTTCCTGACGCGAATCCCCTCGGGCGTGCTCGTGAACGTGGAGGGCTCAAACTTGGAACGGGGGCTGTTCCCCAAAATCGGCCAGGCGCGGCCGGGTTTGCCCGCCTCGTTGGCGGTGTCCACCAAGAAGAGGGCGCGGCCACAGGGGTCGATGGCGTCGTAGGAGCGCCGCGTGAGGTCGTAGCCCTTTTGCGTGATTTCGCTCACGATCTCGCCGGACGGTTTAAGCACCACCCGGTAAGCGCGGTTCGCCAATTCAAGGGAAACGGGAGTCGTCGCCGCTCCGTGGCCCCGCCAGGCGCGACGCAACGCCAGCGCGCCGGCCAGCACCACCACCGAGAGCGCCGCCAACAGCAGCCATTCCACCCCCGAAAAGGTCGAAAGGAAGGGCGTGGTCCCGGTCGCGGCGGCGTTCTGCAGTTCGATGGACTTGTTCCAGGCGTAATCCCATTCCGCGCCGCGCGGGATATAAAAAGGGATCAAGAGCGGCGCCCAGGTGGTAAACCGCTTAATCCCCTCGGGAATGCACTTTTGGGCTGTGGTGCCGCCGATGAACCGGGCCACGCGATTGTCCAGCCGTTCCATGCCGAGGAAGCTCAAGTTCACCAGGGTCGCCACGCGCAGCCCCATGTGATCGAGCCAGATCAACACCCGAACCCAATCCGCCGCCAGGAGCGTCACGAACACGCCCAAACTCCACGTCTGGAAATCCGCGTTGGAGAGCGTGAGGTTTTTGTAAATGGCCACCAGGGAGCGGACGGCCCCGTCCTGGTTGTACCAGGTGGCCTCGCCCATCATGCGCAACCCCGTGTTGATGATCGGCGCCATCCACAACCCCCACCGCACCACGTGGAGCATATTGACCATCAACTCGCGCCCGCCCGACGGAGAGAAGAAATGGCGGAGCGGGGCCCTGTCCCGCTGGAAAAACGCCTGCATGAACACCCGGTTGACGGCGAAAAGCCACGCCGCGATGGACCAGGTGATGACCCCGGCCAAGGCCTCGTTATAAAACAGCTTCACCCCGCCCGTGAACGCCCCCAGGTCCACCCGGCCCCACTTACTCAGAAGCGCGTAGATCGTGTAATTCTTCGGCTCGGACCCGGCCCCCAAATACATTTTTATTTTTTCCATCACCGCCGGCACTTGGGTCGCGTCCATGTAGAAGGCGAGCAACGCCCCCACAAACCCGCCCAAAAATCCGTCCACCACATATTGACGCCAGGGCTGGAGACGGCCTTGATTGCGCGCCGCGTAATAAAGATCGCGCGCCACGCTCACGCCGAGCGACGCCAGCACGCCGGCCAACAGCCCGAAGGCCAACCGGTCGGAGGTTTCTCGGTTGTAAAAAGCGTCGCTCAATCCGTGGGCGATGGCCAAGCCCGTCACGGCCCCGCGGAAAAACAGCGTTCCGTTTTTATAGCTGTACGCCAACCGGCGAAAGAACGACATGCTCCCGTCAAAACTCTCCACGATCGTTTTCCCAAGGGGGAAAAGCAACGTCCCCGCCAGGAGCCCCACCGTCAGGGGCGACGAAGCCAACCCCCGCTGAACCGAGGGAAGGGACAACAAAAGCGCCACCCCGTGCAGCACGCCGATAAAGAGCCCGCTGAACGCCATGCCCTTCTGCAAACCGACCACCGTGTGGCGCGTGACGGATTCCTGGGACGGCGCGTAGCCGTAGGCCCCGTCCAGCATCAGACCGGTCAACATATACACTTCCATCCACAAACCGGCTTGGGAGATCATGGCCGAGAGGGTGGCCGCCAAGGCCCCGCCCACCGGCGACATGGCCGCGATCGCCGCCGTCGATCCATAATCCGCCAAGGACGGAGACACCACCACGGCCAAGCTCACGAACAAATTCACCCCGTGGGCGCGCCAAGCGCGGACACCGCGGCCCTTGGTCAACAACGCCAGGGCGTTGATCACCAGTTCGTTGAAAACAAACACCAACAGCAGACGCCCCAGGAGTTCCGAGGCCCAGGGCCACTCCGAGAGAGCCCACGCCGTCAGGAGATTCGATGTGGAGCGAAGCAGGTCCGCGTTTTCCAAGGCGAACAGCAAACCGAAGAGGGTCGGCACGCCCGCGATTACGATCCGCGTCACGAGCCGGGGAGACTCCCGTCGGCGGGCGTAAGACAATCCGGTCGCGCCGAGATACGCCGCCACCGTCAAGGCGCTGGCCAGGCGGCTTTCCATAAACACGCCGGACCAACCGCCGGGCGACTGCCACAGGGACTGGGCGCTCGACAGCACCGCCGTCAACCCCAACAGGAGCGTGTCCCAAAACACGTCGCCCGCCGCGGGACCGCGCCCCGCGTGGGCGCCGCGGAAAAACACCGTTGACAAAACCCCGAGCGCGGCCACGCCGGCAAACAGGAAACCCGTGTTCCCGCGATCCCCCAAGGCGTGGGCGCCCGTCACCGCCGCCACGGCGGCCACAACGCCCGCCGCCACCAGGAAGTCCTTGCCCCACCCGCCGGGAGCCTTCGTCGCCGGGGCCGCGCGGCCCGCCAACAACCGGGCCAACAACGACAAAGCGGCGCCCAACCCAAGCAACATCAAAATTTTTCCCCACAAGGAACCGCCGGGGCGGCGCGGCGGGTTGCCTTGATAAAATTCCAATTCAAAGGACAAAGCGCCTTTCCGGTCGCCTCCCGCCGGCGAAACCACAAAAACAGCCTCGCGCAGGGCGCCGATCACGCCCCACTCGATCGCCGCGGTCGATGAGCTCCACCCGACGGCGGGACGGAACGGAATCCGTTGAACGCCCGCGTCGCCCTTCAGTTCCACCGTCACGTCGACCGGCGCGGCGGCCAAGGTGTCGTCGCCTTTCACGCCGATGCGCACCATGTTCACGGCGCGCCGCGTCAGTCCCACCGGGTAATTTTTCGTCCAGAGCCCCACCGCCGTTCCCGCGGGGGCGTTGTAGGCCATGCGCACGACGTCGCGCTTCAAATCGGGGTCGGTCACCACCTCGGGCAGTCCTTCCGCCGCGCCGATGTTGAACGCGCCCCGCGCCTCCGCCGACAACAGAGTCACGGGCCCGGCCAAGACCGTGGGGTCCTCGGCGGTGAAATCCAAATCAAAAGCCAGCGTTCCCTGTCGACCGGCCGCCAAGGGGGCCACCACAAAAACCGCCTCTTTGAGGGCGCCGATGGCGTCCCAATCCACCGCCGCGCGGGTGTCGGCCCACCCCGGTCGAAGATTGAGCGGGAGGGTTTGGGATTTCTTTTCGCCTTTGAGTTCGAGGGCCACTTCAATAATTTCAGATGGGTTGGCCGCGGCGGGCCAACCCACGGCGGCCCGCACACCCTTCACTTTTTCGGGATTTAGATCGGCGGGAAAGGCCTTGGTCCACAAGCCGGCCGTTGTTCCGGTCGGGGTGGCGAAATCGAACCGAATCACGTCTTTCTTGAGCGCCTCATCGAACGACAACGTGGCGGCCCCACTCGCTCCGTCGGAATTAAAAGCCCCGCGCTCCTGGCCATCCAACAAAACCACCACCCCCGTCCGCGACGCCGACAAAGCGACCGGGTCTTCCTTTGAAAATTCCAGATCCAACAGCACCGTCCCCGCGCGACGCCCGCCCAAGGGCGCCACCACAAAAACCGCCTCTTTCAATTCCCCCACCCGGTTCCAATCGATCAGCCGCTGGGAATGGGTCCAGCCCGGTTTAAGCGGCAACGGAATGCGTTGGATGTCTTTGGAGCCTTTGATTTCGAGCGACACCGCCACCCGGGACGCCAACGCGTCCGACCCTTTGACCGACGCGGCCACCGCGTTGATGTTCGCGGCGTTCAACGCCGCGGGGTAATCTTTGGACCACAACCCCACGGCGGCGCTGGACGGAATCACAAAATCCAGTCGCGCCACGTCGCGGCCCAGCTTGTCGTTGAACACGGTGGTCGCCTTCGCCTCGGCGGAGCCGATGTTGAAGGCCCCGCGGGCCGGGGCGTCCAAAAGCGTGATCACGCCTTCCGCCCGGCGTTTGGCCGGGGCGAACCGCGCAAATTCGAGATCCAAACCCACCGCGCCCTGCCGATGGCCCCCCACCGGGCTCAAAACAAACACGGCCTCCTTGAAGTCGCCGATCAACGCCCAGTCGATGGTCGCCTGGACGGTCGACCAGCCCGCCGTCAGCGGCACCGACACACGCTGGACGTCTTTGGAGCCCTTCAATTCCAAAACCACGCCGATCTGCTTTGCCTGTTCGCCGTCGGTCGTCCGGACGCCCACGCGCACCCCGTTCACCGACTTCGGCGACACCGTGGCCGGGTACCCCTTGGTCCACACCCCGGCCAGGGTCGACGCCGGCGTCCGGTAATCAAACCGCAGGACGTCGCGTTTGAGCTTGTCGTCCGTCGCCACCGCCACTTTGCCGTCGGAAATGCCGATATTGAAAACCCCTCGGCCCGAGGCGTCCAAAAGCCGCACCGCCGCGGCGGCTTTTTCCACCGACGGGCCCTTTTGAAATTGAACGTCCAGGAACACGACGCCCGCCCGGTCGCTGCCCGCGGGGGAGAGGACGAAGACCGCTTCTTTGAAATCGCCGATGAGGGCCCAATCGATGCGCGCCTGGACGGAACTCCACGTCCCCTGCACCGGCACGGACATTTTTTGAACGCCCTGGCTGCCTTTGATCTCCAACGCCAAGGACATGTCGGCGGCTTTCGCCGGGTCCGCGGCGCGGGCCCCCACGCGGATCATGCCGACCGTGGCCGCGCTCAACGCGGTGGGATAGCCTTTTGTCCAAACACCCGTCACGGTGCCGGTCGGGAGGCTGTAATCGAGTTTGAGCACGTCGCGGGACAACCCCGCGTCCGGAACCAGGGTGACGGTGCCTCGAGCCGCCCCGATGTTAAAGACCCCGCGGCCGGTGGCGTCTTTGGGTCCCCAAACAACGGACTCCTCCGCCTTCAGAACCGGAAACAAAAAAAGCGCCGTTAACAACCCGGCGCGAAAAAAGGATGGGAAAGAAAAACCCGGATGAAAAACGGTGCGCTCCGCCATAGACTGACCCCTCGTTATTAAAAGCCTTCGCTTTTGGATTTAAAGGACAGGAATGATTAAAACGTGGTTAATTATTCACAATTTCGAATCGTTTGCCCAGCCCGAAAAAACGATTATTCGTGGTCGCAAATGTTTTCCCGGCGCATGCCGAACCCGCCGGGCGCGCCGACGAATTTATTCCGCGCCGCCAGGAAGCGCACCAGGTCGGCGGCGGTCATGTTTTCCGCCGAACAGGTGTGAAACCGGGCGTCGGAACCGAACCACCCGGCGATGGCCGTCTCCAAGGATTCGGCGGTGAACGGGTCTTTGCTTTCCAGCATTCTTTTCATCACTTCGTGCCCATGGATAGAGGGTTGCATAGAATCTCCTTAAGAAGCGCTCAAAACGTGATCCACCGAAAAACGCGGGCTGGCCCACCGCATGGGCGGGGCGTAGCCCACCCGGACAAACAGCAACTGGGCTTCTTTTTCAAAATCCACCGCCGGAAAAAGCGCGTGGAACACCGGCCACGCCCCCTCCAGAATCGCGCGGGTTTCGCGGCCGAACGTTTCGGGCCCAAACCGCTTCCATTGGTCGTAAAAGTGGTGGAGTGCCGTCACCGGCTGGACGGCCAGCCCCAGATGGGTGAGCCCCAGCCAAAAACGCTCGATGGCCCGACCGCCCGTGAAGATGTCCGGGCGGTCCATCCCCCGCACGGTCAACAGCGCGACCCCCGCCGATTCGAGCACCCCCCGCGCCACATGGCGCGCCGCCAAATGGTCGAACCCCAGCCGGTTCGCCCACCGCATCGCCCGCCAGGAACGCGTGGCCCGAAGGAAAATTTCCCCCACCTTCCCGGCTTCCAGATTCCCCAACGGGAACCCGTCCGGCCGCCGCGCGATCTCCTCCCGGTTCCATCGGATTTTTTCATAGACAAGCGTGTGAATGCGCTCGTCCGAAACGCGGGCGCGCTCCGATTGGTGGGTCAACCGCGCGACCCGCGCCAAGCCCGCCGGGTCCACGATCCAATGGGCGCGCACGCCGGGGAAATCCGCGATCAATTTGTCCAGGGACTCCCGAGCGCCCTCGGGCAGCGGCCGTTTTTCGTAGTGACGCCGATTGGTGTGCCGTTCCCACACCGACTCAAAAAGATAGTCTTTGGGCACGTCGGCCGCGCGAACGCCCAACCGAAACGACGGTTTTTCCGTTGAGGAACCCGGTGAAAAATCAATGGAGGCGTCCAACCCCAGGTTCGCGGCCGCGATCTTCATGTTTTCCGCCACGGCGCCCAGGGCGATCAGCGTGCCCGTGCCCGTCATGTCGACGCCGGCTTCCCCGGCCTTGACCCGGATTTCGTCCGGGCCCAACCGCGCCGACCAGGGTTGGGCGTTGAGCACCGAGGGGGCGTAGGTGCCCGCCAACAAAACGCCCTTCAGCACGTCCTCGGGCAGCGGCGACGTCCAAGCCCGGCGCGAGGGCCAATGGGCGGGCGGGAGGCGTTTGAAACCCCTGTCGTCGATCAAATACGACATTACCCACCGCTTCAGCCGCTGCAACGGCCCGCGGTTTCCCCAGCGCAGGCGGCCCGTGACGAACCGGCGCAAAAAGGGATCGAATTGGCAGTACACGGGAGCGGGCGCCAACCCGTCTTTCTTTAAAATCAACCGAATCGCCTCGGTCACGGCCACGGCGCTGCACAGCTGGCAGGCCACGTCCAACGACGGGCCCCGGCGGCGGTTGAAGCTGACGCGGCTGAAATCCATGTAGCCGCCGTGGGTGGAGCGGGGCGCCAGACCCACCGCGAAGGATATCAGAGCCTCCCGCACGGGCGTACCGTCGTGCACGTCAAAATAATCGTCGAAGCTCATCCCGTCCGGTGAAAAAACGATCAGGGCCGCGCTGTAGCCCAGGGGCCCGGCCGTCACCACGGGGATCCCCTTGGCGCGCGCGCGGTTAAACACCATCCGCCGCGCCTCGAAACAGAAAAAATCCACCCCGTCCAAAACCACATCCACGCCCTCCAAAAACTCGTCGACGTTCTCGGCGGTCACCCCGGTGGGAAATTTTCGAATGTCCAGAAAAGGGTTGATGGCCAGCGCCTCCTCCTCCATCACGTCGAGCTTGGGCCGCCCCAAGGCCGGGACGGTGGCGCCGAATTGGCGATTCATGTTGGC
>Ga0268298_10002195_pt1 | contig 21658 bp, 21 predicted proteins | sample WWTPWeurt_MetaG_FD_194462 | JGI IMG/M metagenome (GOLD analysis project Ga0268298, IMG submission 194462) | Activated sludge microbial communities from WWTP in Nijmegen, Gelderland, Netherland - WWTP Weurt | ecosystem: Engineered > WWTP > Aerobic digester > Activated sludge | place... | reverse complement strand
ACCAATCAGATCTGGCAAAGATGTACAGAGATCAAAAACCGCAGCCAATCAAGTTTCGCTATGGCTATGGCGGGTCAGATGGTAGCAGGGGCATTCTTCTTGTAACTCGAAAGCAACAGCAGACACAGGCGACGCCGGAGAAATAGGCGTCTGATTCCGGGGAGTTTCTATGATCCGGAATCCGCTTGAGTTCAAGAACGCCTTTGCGCTCTTCCATCGCACATGGTTCGACGATGCGAAAGAGACTCAGGAATTCCTTCGTCTACAGGGTGTTCGGCGAGTCTTCCTTCTAGCTACGGTAGAAAAGCCAGGAAGCCCGGAATACACTCAGCTAAATTCGCTTCGTGACGTGCTGGAGTCGCACGGATTTGCAGTAGCCTTCGCAACCGTAGAGTCCGTTCTCGCCCGTCCTGAAAGCCACAAGCGTTTCCTGTCTGTCCTCAATTCATCCCTTCACAAAGAAGCCACAGCACTTTTGTATTCGCCGGCGGCCCAACAGGATTCGATCTACATTCTTTCTACTTTGCTTCTGGGTGCGGGACTTTCTCCTGCTAGAGCTCTCCAGAGAATCGTGGGCGAATATCCCGATCAGGTTTTGCTTCGTCGCCTCGAAGTGTATGCCGCAGAGAAAAACAAACGTAAAGCTGGGAATACTTCTCAACCTGAAGAGAGGCCGCGCTTCACCATTCGAACCAAGCTTCTTCTGATGGCCGCGGGTGTTGTGGTTACTTCTCTCACCATCGTTACGATGCTTGGAACTTTCTTCTTCAAGAAGACAAGCGAGACCATGATCCAGGAATACAATCTCAGTCTGGCTCGTCTGATCGGACTTCAGGTTCAATCAGATCTTCAGAATATCGTCTATCGTTCCGATGACGTTCTTGCAGGACGCGGAGAAGCAGATTTTTTCAAACAGAATGCTTCTGTTGTTCTCGTGCGCTCCGGTGCGCGCACAGTGATCAACCCGGAAATTTCAGAAGATCGCACTGCGGCCAGAGAGGATTTGATCGCTGCTTCTTCTAGAAACGGACCGGACGTAGAGAGAGCGGTGGTTCGTGGCAGTGAATTTCTTATTCTGCGTTCTCCATCAAAATCAACCACGATTGTTCTCTTTGCGTCGCGATTGCTCGATGCATTTCGCACGACGCGTCAAACGAATCTCTTTCAACTGTATCTGGTGGACAGGCAGGGGAACTTTCTTCTCTCTACCGCGGAGTTTCCGACTACAAGTGGTCGTGAAGTACCTATCGTTCTGCAGATGATCTCAAGTCCAGTGGACAACGGGTCCAGGAGATATGAGTTTCAGGGAAAGGAATACCTCGGGTCATTCCAAACACTGAATTTCAGCGGACTTGGCATTGTTTCGTTTGTGGAGGCAGACAGGGTTTTCGAGGCTGTTTACAGGATTCAAAAACAGAATTTCAAAATTACTCTGATTGTACTTGCGATCGCATTTCTGGGCGTCTTTTATTTCTCATCTACTCTCACTGGACCCATTGTGCGCCTTGTATCCGCCATGCGCCGCGTTCAGAAAGGAGACTATCATACAGACATTGTCCCGAAAACGGCAGATGAAGTTGGCATACTTACTTCCTCATTCTTGTCTATGACGCGCGGCCTCGAAGAAAGGGAAAAGATCAAGGACGCCTTTGGTCGCTTTGTTCATGAGGAAGTGGCCAACATGGCCATGCACGGCGAACTGAAGTTAGGCGGAGAACAGCGTCGCGTTGCCATTTTCTTTTCTGATTTGCGGAATTTTACGGGGATCGCAGAGAAGATGCAGCCGGAGCAGGTCGTGGATATGCTCAATCAGTATTTTTCCGCCATGGTTGAATGTGTCTATGAAACAGGCGGAGTCGTGGATAAATACATAGGCGATGCGATCATGGCGCACTGGGGGGCCTTCAGACCGGGGAGCAATGACACAAAAAACGCAGTGGAGGCAGCCATTCGCATGCGCGAAAGCCTGGTTCGATTGAATCAGGAGTTTGCGCGAAGAGGCCAGCCAGTCTTGCGATGCGGATGCGGGATCAATACCGGGGATGTGATTGCAGGACAGATCGGATCGAGAAAGCGTCTTGAGTATACTGTGATCGGGGATGCGGTGAATTTTGCATCTCGGATTGAATACTTGAATAAAGCCTTTGGTACAGACATTTTGATTTCGCACGATTCTATGCGCGAAGTGGAAGGAATGTTTCATGCCGTGCAATTGCCTACCGTAAAGATACGCGGCAAAGATGAGCCCCAAATTGTTTTTGCAATTCTTGGGCGCGCAGGGGATGAATCCGCCCCCCAGACTCTCGACGAGCTGCGGATGCGACTGGGCATTCAATTTGACGCGGAAGCAGCGCGCAAGGAATTGCATGCACCATCGGATCAAATCCTCTCGGATCGCCCGGCTCAAGGGTCTGATTCTGGATCGCGCGAGGCCCGCAGTTGAGACGTATCAAGCTCAATGAGATTCTTGTACCCTTGATCTGTGGAATCGTCTTAATTGTAGTTTCGATTTCGCTTTTTCAGGATCTTACGGGTAGAAGCAAATCCGAAGGTGAGGTCATTGGCTTTATCACATACAGATACCGCGTGGCACAGCGCAGAGCCGCATCTCGCGTAGTCTGGGAAGACGCAGAGCAGAAAGATTCAGTGTATAACCAGGATACAATTCGCACCGACGAAAAATCGGAAGCTCTTGTAACGCTGCGCAATGGCACGATGATAGAGCTGGATCCACAGAGTATGGTGGTTCTGTCCATGCGCAATGATGCGGGCGAAATCAAGCTTGCGCAAGGATCTGTTGTTCTCAGAAAACCTACGAGTGAAGATCGCCTGACGTTTGAGCAGGGTGGAAAGACGGAATTCATAAAACCAACCGGAGAATTGCGACTAACGTTGAATGGGAAATCGGCAGAGGCATCCGGTAGCTTTGAGTTTGAAAGAAAAGGAGAATCTTTCAAAAGTGAGCGGGATTCGATTCGCGTAGAAGAAAGCCGAGTTGAGAGAAGCAGGCCCTCTTTTTCGGAGCTTTTTCCACCGGACAACTTTAGAGTTTTCACTGATCGGGACCGCCAGGACATAACTTTCACGTGGGCTGGAGCGGCCTTGAATCTGGAAGTAAGTGAATCACGCTCATTTACTTCTCCACTTCTGAGACAGAGCGTTTCTGGCGTGAATTCGTTCAAAACTCCATTGCCCGAAGGGATCTACTACTGGAGAATTCTTGCTGAAGGAAAGACCAGCCTGATTCACAAATTTCGAATTGTTCGCACTACAGAAGTTCGGCTACTTTCCCCAATAGGAAACATTGATTTACGCGATGACAGTCCTTTTATTGAGTTTGCGTGGTCGGAAAGCAAGCTTGCTGTTTCGTATCATTTGCGTGTGGCTACGGACGCTCAGTGGAAGAATGTCGTGCTGGATAAAGAAATGATTCGCAATTCTGGAGTTTTTCCTCTTCCTCCGGGAGAATATTACTGGCAGGTAGAGGCAGTTGGTGCGCTTCCAGGTTCGAACAGCAGTACTTCCATCCAGCGATTTTCAGTCAAAGACGCAAGGGTGGTTGAAAAACCAGCGGACAAACAGAAAGAAGGATCTGCTTCGCAGGATGTAACTCAAAAACCTCAAGCATTGCCCGATAAGCCAGAAGGGATCGTTCCTTCTCCTGGATCGGTCGTGGACATGTCTACCAGGGACACACTTGCGTTTCAATGGAAACCTGTGAATGGGGCACAACGTTATACGATCATTCTCTACCAGGCTGGCGGCGTACAGGTCTACCGTGTGGATACAAAGCAATCCATGCATGTTCTGACTGATCTTTCAGTGCTCGACACTGGCTCCTTTGCCTATGAGATTCGCGCATACACCGCGTCTGGAGAAAGTTCATCTGGACTGATTCCGTTTTCTGTGTCACTGGGTGCTCAGCTTGAAAAGCCAAGGTTGAAAAATTGAAATCGCTCCTTTCCGTTTTCGTTGTTCTGATCTTTTCTCTACCGCTGCGTGCTGAACAGAAAATGACTCTGGAATGGGAGCCTGTAGCACTGGCAAAGGGATACGTGGTTCAAATTCGCACAAGTGATAACGACATCAAGGAAGTGCGAGTCTCAGAGAACAGAATGGAACAAAGTCTGAATCCGGGAGAATATCAGGTGCGTCTGGCTGCGCTCAATAAGTTTGGGAAGCCCGGTGCATTCACGGACTGGATCACGGTCAAAATTCGCTCGCGGGATGCCGGTGTTGTGAGGCTTTCGCGCGATGAGAAATCGACGGATCCAGACAGAGGAAAGCCTGCGCCACCACAAACTGTCCAACCCGGAGGAAGCGAAGAGGGACGGCGCCATGTGTCCGTCTGGCCAGGAGCTCTTATCCCGGGCTACATTCAAATCAGGGGGGATCACCCATACCGCGGTCTTGGAGAGATTACCGCTCTCTCTGCGATTGCGATCGCTTTCTACACAGAGAGAAGAGCAGGAGATAAAATCTCAAGCGATCCTTTCAATAAGCCGGTAGTTCTTTTTCCCCTCACGTGGAGCCTCCCTGCTTCCGTCGGCAGTTACTTTTACTTGCGACGAGAGAATGAGAAGCATCGGTACAGATTGCATCAGGACAATCAGAGAGGACTGGCAGCGCTCGGTCTTCTGGTTTACGCGGGTCAATGTGTGGACGCAGTCTTTTTCTCTTCGCCGCGCGCGAAAGCGAGCTTTCAATTTTCGCCAGATGCGCAAGGATTTCGCTCGCAAGTAGCCCTGACTTTCTTCTACTAGAAGTATGCGGACGCGCATGCTTGTTCTCCTGGTTTTGATTGCCTCCTGTTCGAAACCATTTCCAGAGGCGGACTCGCTACGCCTTCTGGTTTTTGCGCGTGCTCAGGATTGGAATAAGTACATCTTTATCACAACAGCCACGCACGACGGAAATTTCGCGGCCGGGTTTGCGACTGCTATTGCCGGGGCAGATGATTTTTGTGCGCAACAGAAATCTTCGAGCGCCCCATGGCTTCCAGGATTCTCCGCGGAGTATCGAGCGCTCCTGACGGACGGCGCGACACGGCGCGCAAGTCTGACTGCGGATGTGGGTGATGGACAAACCGGCTGGGTACTTGCCCCCAATACTACGTACTACAGACCAGATGGTATGGTCTTATTTACTACCAATGCGGTTGCGCTTTACAACATGAACACTGGCCTTCGAAATCCATTTACTTCGGATGCAAGTGCGGCGGCCCGATGGTGGACTGGACTTGACCTGGGCTGGGAAACCCTGCTTACTTGCTCTTCCTGGACTTCCTCTGTAGCGAACGGCACCCGGGGCCAGGGTGGCACTACCACGAACGCTTCTCTTTCTGCAGCGAGCAATGGTGGTGGCACGCCGATTCGTCTTCTCTGCGTGCGACAGTAAGCTGCAATTCAAGAAGCAAGCAAAACTAGAAGCTGGATATCTTCATGTGTCTGTGATCTTTTAGATAGAGACCACCAACAATGAGCGTCAGTGTAGCCACGGCGATAGGATACACAAGACCAGAGAAGGGGTTGCCTGTGGATGCAACTACGGCCGTCGCAATGAATGGAGTGAGTCCCCCGAAAACTCCATTTCCAATGTGATAGGGCAGAGACATGGACGTATAACGGATCCTCGTTGGAAACAATTCCACTAGAAACGCGGCTATAGGCCCGTACACCATCGTCACATAGATTACTTGAATAAATACAAGAATCACGAGTAACCCGGCTGCCTGGAGCGAAACTGTATGGGACGCAGTGGCATTGTCAGGGTTGCCGATTTCTTTCATTGCCATGTAAATGGGAACGTATGTGAGCGCGGCCAGAGCGCAACCCAGCATCATGATTCTCTTTCTACCGATTTTGTCCGACAAAGATCCGAAGAATACAAAGAACGGCGTCGCAAACACCAGGGCCAGAGCGACGATCACGTTCGACGTTACGAATTCTATGTTCAGTGTTTTCTGCAAGAAAGTGAGTGCGTAAAACTGCCCTGTATACCACACGCAGCCCTGGCCCGCGGTTGCTCCGAACAATGCAAGGATGACCAGTTTCAAATTCGCTTTGTTTCCAAAAGAATCTTTCAGAGGGCTCGTGGATGTGTTTCCTTCTTCCTTCAATTTAACAAATACAGGCGATTCTCTGAGTTTGAGTCTTATGTAGTACGAAGTAATTACAAGTAGAACCGAAAGTAGGAATGGAACGCGCCAGCCCCACGTGCCAAAATCTTTTTCGCCGAGGACGAGTCTGGTTCCAAGGATCACGCCCAGGGAAACAAATAGACCCAGCGTTGCCGTAGTCTGGATGAAACTTGTGTAGAAGCCTCTCCTTGCGTCCGGTGAGTGTTCTGCTACGTAAGTGGCCGCGCCGCCGTATTCGCCTCCCAGCGCCAGGCCCTGAAGAAGGCGCAAGGAAACCAGGAGTATGGGGGCAAGTACGCCAACCTGCTCGAAAGACGGCAAAAGACCAATGGCGAAAGTAGAGCCGCCCATGATCAGCAGTGTCAGCAGGAACGTGTATTTTCTTCCGACAAGATCGCCTATGCGTCCGAAGACGATGGCACCAAACGGTCTGACTACAAAACCGGTTGCAAAAGTAGCAAGGGTTGCCAGAAATCCAGCCGTCGGATGATCTTTTGGAAAGAATTGGCCGGAGATGACTGTGGCCAGGGCCCCGAATATATAGAAATCATACCATTCAATGACCGTTCCCGCAGAGGATGCGAAGATCACGTTCCAGATTTTTCTTTTCTCCGTACTGGTGAGAATCTGTCGCTCATGCGGATTTGCCATGCGAGCAGGAGGTCTGGCGGTCGCCTTACATCAAGAAGATTTTATGAGTTGCGGATAGAAACTCTGAGTCCTCCTGAAGGCGAACGCGAGAATGAAAGAGTCATCTGGTAGCTTTCTGCCAGCTCTCGCGCGATGGAAAGACCAAGCCCGCCCTCTGTGAATTCGTCAATTCTAGCTCCGCGTAAAGACAGTTGTTTCATTTGCTCCTCTGTGCATCCGGGGCCATCGTCTTCGATCGTAACTTCTGATGTGTCGAGTCCGATGACCACCTGGCCGGTGCAGAATCTGCATGCATTGTCGAGCAGAATTCCGAAGAGCTCGATGGCATCCTGTCTTTCCATAGTCCACTGTGGACTTTGATTGTGTTTTACTTCTATTCGCGGTCCCTTGTCCGCATACACTCTCAGCATAGTTTTCGTAAGATCATCCAGATCCTTTTTCCAATCAAAGGGCGTTCCAGCAGAAATGGCGCCTGCGATCGCGGAGCGAGTCATATGTCTTTCCGCAATGTCTTTGAGGTTTGCGGCACGGGCTGCAACTTCAGAAACATCAACGAGCACGTCGGGTGCTGGCTGTTTGTCGCGAATAGAAGAGAGCGACGAATGAATTGCCGCGAGTTGCGTCTTCTGTTCGTGAACCAGATTGGCCGCCGTTTTTCGCGAAATATCCACGCGCGATTGCAGTGTGCTCACCAGCCGTTTGATTTCTTCCATGAAGGGTTGGATTTCGGATGGTAGAGTCCTATGGAGGGATGCACTGCCATGCTTTCGCAGGGCCACGACAGCGGATCGAAGCGGAGCGAATCCTGCGTATACTGCCAGTATCTGTGCGATCAGAATGGCACTGATGGCGACGAGCGTGATGATCGTATAACGTTTCTGAAAAATGCTAACAGACGAATCCAGGTCTGTTGTTTCTTCTGCAGTCCAGATACTTACTTCGTTTCCATTTTTTCTAATTTCCAGACAATGAACGATCAGGATCTGCCCCATGGGTCCAGGACTTCTGCGAGAACTGCAACTCTTGTCTGCGGGCTGGAAATCCCAGAGTGAGCGTGAGCGAATTTCATTCGTTCCGACAGTGACTCTGTAGTAATGGCCGGAGTAAGCGCGTCTGTATTCTGTATTAGTTTTTTCTGGCGGCAATTCCGGCTGACCATTCTTCCAGGTAAGCGCAGAGGCGATCGTTTCGGCGTCGTGAGCGAGTCTCGAACGCATCTGGCTTTCTGCGACGTCTAGAATCGCAGCGGATACAAACCACCACTGAGCCGTGAAGAACGCAATCAGCACTGCGATCATGGCCAGTGATAGTCTGGAGCGAAGCGATTTCACTCTGAACCCTCTCTGGGAAAGAGGTATCCCTGGCCTCGCCTGGTAATGATGCGGTCTTCTCCTACTTTTTTTCGCAGTCGACTGATATAAACTTCAAGAACATTGCTTTCGTGATCCTGATCGTCTTCGTAGATCTGCTCTTCGAGCTTTGCCTTGGATACAACGATTCCGGCGTGAAGCATCAGATATCGCAGCACTTTGAATTCGTGAGCGGTGAGTTCAGAAGATTTTCCGTCTGCGACGACAGTTCGTGAGTCCTCTAAAAGATCTATTTTTCCACGTGTCAGCCTGCGTCCCTGTGAAGCAAGGTTCGCTCTTCGCAAAACAGCGCGAAGGCGAGCAAGAAGTTCTTCGTACTGAAAGGGCTTGGCTATGTAGTCGTCTGCGCCTGCATTGAAACCCTCCACTTTCTCCGTCCAGGAGCCGCGCGCGGTAATGATTACGACTGGAGTTTGAATTCCTCTCCTTCTCCAGTTTGCAAGAAGGGCGAGCCCTCCCCGGTCCGGTAATCCCAGATCCAGGAGGATCGCTTCGTACTGAGCGGTTTGCCCGAGAGTGTCCGCATCGTTTCCATTTTCGGCTGTATCCACCTGGTAGCCGTCTGCCTGCAGTTTGTCTCTGACAGAATGCAGAATGGAACGATCGTCCTCTACGAGCAAGATTCTCATTCTTCCTTTTCCCCCAGGAATTCCAGAGTGACTGCGTTGAACCTGAGTTTATACACTACGCGATTGTCCCCCAGGATTTCAACTTCGTATATATCTTGTCCGCCTGTCCGCTCTAATTCTACTTCCAGGAGTCGACCTGGCCTGCGTCGTTTGGCCTCTGCGATCACCCGGTCCAGAGACACGAATGACTTCTCTTGCGTTTGTGCTGGCAAGGAGCCATCTACTCCTGTGATGGCGACTGAAAGCGCGAATGCCAGTTTGAGAATCATTCTGCTTCTCACAGTCCTATTTCGCAAGCTGACATTTCGCGCATCGCCTTTTCTAATCGTCGTCGTCATCATCTGAGTCTTTGGAGTTCTCTGCATTTTCAGTTTCTCCGCCGCCTTCCTCCTTTTCGTTCTCGCCGAACTTCAGAATGAAGGAAGTACCCGGAGCGTGAAAAGTCCGTGTCGCAAGATCGAAGCCCTTTGTGATGTAGGTCATGCCTGCAATCGCGATCACTAGAAACACCGCGGCGGAGATGGGACGAGTGCTTGAGATGGATTCATCTGATTGAGCAGTCTTCTTGCCCGTAATCATGGCAATCGGATACGGCTCATTGTGCATGATCGTGGCTACGATTACGCCGGTGATATGGAAGGCCACTGCGAAGATGAGAAGGGTTGTGACTACTTCGTGTACTTCTTCGACTGCTTCTCCAAAAAATCCCATGCCAATTCCGGTCGCGACGGAAACCAGAGCCAGACCAAGCATGATCCAGACAGACAGTGCACCGCCTGGATTGTGGCCTGCGAAATACTGCGCCTTACCCCTGAAGACGTTTGCGAAATACTCGAAGATGGCGCGGGGGGAGAAGAGCAAATCCTTGAATTTGCTATGTTTGCTGCCTGCAAATCCCCAGAAGATTCTCCACAGAAGCATGAGTCCTGCGAGAGCCCCGAAGATCATGTGCAATGCGAAGAGGGTGGAGTGTTCATTTGCAAATTTTCCCAGCGCGAAAGCGGCCAGAATGGAACCTGCAAATGTCCAGTGAAAGAGGCGTGTGGGTAAATCCCAGATCAGTTGTTTCATAGGTTCAGGATAGTCTGTGAACCTGAACGCAGGCTGAATGTGCGAAAAAAAAATCTTACGGGCTCAGGCCTCTACAATACCAGCTTTGATGGCGTATTTCACTAGATCTGCGACCTTGTGAACATCCAGTTTCTTCATGATATTGGCGCGATGAACTTTGACAGTTTTGGGGGAAATCAGCAGTTCCTTTCCAATGCGAGCGTTGGATTTTCCTTCCGCGACCAGCTTCAGAATTTCGCGTTCTCTATTCGAGAGAATGTGAAAAGGATCCTGCGCAGACCTGGCGGGATCGAATCCGGAAACAAGCTGGCTTGTAATGCGAGGGCTCAAATATGTCTGACCTCTCTGGATGACTTCCACCGCTTTGATCAGATCACTGCCTGCTTCTTCTTTTAAAACATAGCCATGAATGCCCAGCTTCACGAGCTGTTCTACATATTCCGGTCCGTCGTGTCTGGATAGAACAAGGAGCTTTGTTTCAGGCTGGTATTTTCTGAGCTTGCGCGCGAGTTCTACTCCGGAAAGAGAAGGTAGGGAAATATCAAGTATCACCAGATCAGGTTTAAGGTTTTCAATTGCCTGAAGAGCCTCGAGGCCGTCGCCAGATTCCCCTACCACTTCGATTCCAGGAATCCGGGCGAGGATCAGTCTAACGCCTTCGCGAAGAATCGCATGATCATCTGTGATGAAAACTCTAAGATTACTCATGTGCTTCCCCCTGGGGCAGAGTGACTGAGAATTTCGAACCGTGTCCGCGGCTCGACTCGATGGAAAACTCGCCTCCCACAGATTCCACTCTCCTTCGAATGCTGTCCAGACCAAATCCAGATCTGGGTGCGCTGGGAGAGAAACCCTTTCCATCGTCTGAGATAGTGAGCTGGATGCGGGTTTTGTTGCGACTTAGTTTAAGCTTCACGCTTCGCGCGTGAGCATGTTTGACAATATTTGCAAAAACTTCCTGCGTGATCCGAAAGATACGCACCTGCAATTCATGCGAAAGGGTTCCTGCTTTCATTTCGAGGCTCACTTTCAGACCGTGAGTTTCGAGAATGTTGCGAGCATGCCATCGAACGGTTGCCTCGAGCCCGAGGTCATGCAACGATCTGGGATACAGGTTCGTGTAGATTTCACGAAGCTCCTGGCTTGCCTGGTCAATGATGGACAGAGCAACGTCGAATCGATCTGCGAAGTGAGTGGGATCACTTTTATAGGAAACCAGATTGAGTTTTGCGGCCAGGATCAATTGTCCGACGCTATCATGAAGGTCCCCGGCAATGCGTTGTCTTTCTTCTTCCTGGAGTTCAATGAGTCTACCGTTCAATTTTTGAATGCGAATCTCCAGTTCCTTTTCTCTGGAGATATCGCGCATGATGATTCCAGTGCTATCTTTTTCGAATGGAAAGAGTGAGTACCCAAATGTGGACTTCCCGGCGCGAAACTGCAGACCCTTTCTTGTTTTGTGACTCTTGCCCGCCTCGCGAACGTTAGCTGCAAATGCGTCCCGCTCTTCCCCTTTGAGTTTCAAAACCGGAACAAGGAGCCTGTTCATCAATTTCTCCGAGGAGATTCCTGCCCACTGCGCGAAGGAGTCATTTGCAAACCGTATGCGAAGATCGGGGCCTACGCTTACAACCGGAGAAAGACTCGACAGCAGGCGAGAATTGTAGTCGTGAATTCTCTGGAATTCTTCCAGTGCCTCCATGCGCGCTGTCTGATTGATCACGACTCCCTGTACTCCGACCACTCTGCCTCGGTCAAAGAACGGAGTTAGAAAGTATTGAACACAGTACCGATATCCGGTCTTGATTCTGAAATCTGCTTCCGCAATCACAGGTTCTGCGCGCGAAATGCATAAGCGAAACTGCGTGGCGAATCCGGCGTTAGCCAGATGCCTTTCTGTCAACAGGTTTGGTTTCTTCTTCTTTTCGAGAGAAAAGAGGCTTCGCAGAGTTGAATTGGTTGCCTCGATGTTTCCCTGGCGATCCGCTACGAAGAATCCCAGCGGAGCTTTTTCAAAGAGAGACTGATATCTGTCTTCTAACTTCACGCGCCAGGCTCCTCCGGACGCGATTCAGATGAAAGCAAAAAGCCTAGCAGTGCAAAAGCTTACTTCGAGAAAACCTTGCCGGCCGCAGGAGTGAGATACCAGTCTGTTTGGGCCTGGCCGGCGGACTGATACCATTCCTGGAACTTTGGATAGGCCGTGTGCATGTTCACCCTTTCCAGCGGCCAGCTCCAGTTTCCTGGAATCATGATGGCCCATGGAAATCCAGACGGATCCAGGTACTGATCGTGACCGTTTGCATCCAGATATCTTCCGAGAAAATGGATATCGTATCCTGTATTGACTACGTGAAGATGAAGATCGTAAGGAGCGTTTCCAAGAGAAGCTAGAGCCATTGGAGTGGCCGGGATTACTTCAAATTCGCTCGATTTGCCCGGCGCATATACTTCGCCCGCCGCAGAGTTCGCGGAGCTGATGGTCGTTCCGCTGTTTGGCATTACCTCGATTCCTTCAAAGCTGGTCAGGGCCGTTTCGTTTTCTAATTCCAGGCTTCCATTTGCTGCGAAGAGTTTAGAATGGAAGGAAGAAGAAGTGGTTGGTAACGTTAGGCGCAGTGTATGACGATAGCCCGCGCCTCGTGCAATGTGTCTGACAAATCCCCGCATTCTAGCGACTCGTCCGCTTGCGTCCAGATCCTGTTCGTAGCGAACTTCTGCCACATAGTCGTTGAAATCCGCATCACCCTGGACAGGATACAGGTCTTCAAATGCGACTGTGTAGAATCCCTGTGCGGGGACACGAATGATCGCAGATCTGGTTGCATCCAGAGGGTAGGCATCCTGAGAGTCAGGGACTCCGTCACTGTCCGCATCCGCGACTAGAGTCATGTTCACTTCTCCAGTCACAAAAAGGAATCTGCGAATCTCTTGCACGTCTGTGATGTTGATGGTCCAGGTATGCACGTCCGTTCCGATGGTCACGCGAAGAGTGACCAGTTTCGTGGTCTGGTTTACTGTGAACGTTCCTTCCACGCTTCCCTGAGCGTTGGACGTTGCCTGAAAGAGAAGTTCTTGCGCGCTTGAGCTGTCGAGGATTTGAACCAGAGTGCCCGACCCTTGAGGCACCGGGTCCCGCACTGTGATGAAGACTGGAATGGTTCGCGTTGTATCGAACAAGAAGTCAGGCGAACCGGTGACATCTGATACATCTACGGTAACGCTCGTCTCTCCCGACGGAGGCGTTTGACCGCCTGCGGCGAGGCTGAGGAGCCATACGTAATTTGGATCCTCTCGTGTACACGAGGAGAATGCCAGCATGCAAAGTAGAAGGATGCGTTTCATGGTCCCAACCCACGCATAGTAGAACACATACGACGAACGAACGCAATATGGCCAAAGGCCTGGTTTTCTATTCTTCCCGGGCTATTTCACAGTGTCACCATCTGGCGATATGATCTTCCGCCCAGCCGATTGCATCATGAATCGCGACTGTTTTTCTGCCGATTTTGATTTCACCTGTGTATTTTCCGATCATCTGGTGAACGTCTGAGGCGAGGATCACCAAATTGGATTTCGCATGTCTGTCGAAGAATGGCGTGAACTCAAAATCGATCGCGGATGACTGTTCTGTGCGAATCTTCCAGGGTTTCATGAAATCCTTTCTGTCATATTCAAATAAAACGTTCTCAGGGAGCTTGTATGTCTTTCCACCTGCAAGGATAGAGTTCTCCGTATAACCGCTGTTATCCGTCCATTTGGCTCCCATGTTTGCACCCACGATCTCTCCCTCTGATCTGGAGACAGCCACGCCCCAGTTCCACGTGATGTTGTATGGCCACACACCGCGGCCAAAGTCCAGGCAGGCAAAGGTGTCCGCTTTGTTGAACGTGTGCGATCTGGTCCCTATGGTCACTGTCCCGCTCGCCGCGAGGCCAATTTGTTTTGAAGTGAATTGAAAGCGTCTTTTGCTCCAGGGAATGACTACGTTCATGCTTTCTAGATCTTCTGGAATCTCCACATCAATGGAGGCGTTCAAATTTTCTCCGCCGATGTCTGGTATGGATGCGAGTAGCATTTGACCGTGCTTTTTTGCCTGGAAGTCGAAAGACAATCCGCCTGATTGATAGCGTGCATTGTTGTCTGTCTGCTGGCCCATTGTGATTCCGCTCGAAAACGGAACAATCTTGGTGAACTCTGCGAATTTTCCCGTAGAGAATTCAAGATAGTAACCAAAGATCAGGCCTGCGTAGTCCACATCTGAAATAGTAAAAGAAATCAACCATTCTTTGTCATAAATACACCAGTAGTTCCACTTCTTCTTGCGAAAGTAGTGTTTGCTCAGGTTGCAACGATGCAACGGTTTGCGTGACCAGCCAATAGCGGAAGGATTGAGGTTTCCGTTCTTATCGCACAGAGCGATGACCTGCTTGATTTCTGATTCCAGATTCATACGTCAGCCGGGATCATTCCAGGCTGGCAGTAAAACGAAAAATGATTTTAGCTCAGGGATACTTTTTGCTAAGAATCTTTCTGACGAGCCAGTAGAGAAATCGTGGAGGAAATTTGTATCCCTGAGTGGACAGACGTTTTCCCATTTCCTTGTAGTCGGCGGGATTGGCCGGTGGCCTGGTTCCCAGTCCGTCGACGTATCTATTGTACATACAGAACGCAGCGGCGATCAGAACTGCATCGTGAATTTCATCATCGCTTGCGCCTGCCTTTCGCGCGGCCTCCACATTCTCTGGTTTCACGTTTCTTCCGCCCTTCTGTGTAAGCGCTGCGATTTCAAGGAGTGCTTTCATTTTAGGAGTTTGTTCCGCTAGAAACTCCGGGGTAAGATACACCGATGCTGGTCTGTCTTTCCCCAGATGAGCACAGGCGCTTGCGTTGTGCGATTCGCAGCAGAATTCGCAATCGTTAAGGGCAGACGTGTATGCAGCAATTGTTTCGCGTTCGCCGGAGGAGAGCGTGGATGGACCAAGCAGGAGTTCGTGCGCCAGCGCAGAAAGCTTCTGTCCGGTGGATGGCTTGTACCAGAGCAATTCGAGGATACCAGGATATCTGTTGTTTGTTTGAATATGCGCCATGGTTGGGAGATTCAAATAGAGTCCGCATTTGTCGTCAGAAATTATCTTGACCCATCTGTTTCCGTGCCTTCTACTTTGCGCGATGAGAGCGCCGCTTCATTCCGTTTTTCCCGTTTCGTTTGGTTCCATCTCCTTCCTGTTATTTGCAATCACAGGCTGCGGCGGTGGGAGTAAGGAAACCAGGGTTGCGTATACAGAAACAAAATCATCCGCAGAAATTGTCATGCAAGAGCATAGAAGATTCACGGATCGCGGATGGAACACGATCATTGCTGATTCAGTGATTGTGCACCGTTTCCTTAACCCGGTCGAATTTCCTGCTGCCTGCGATCCCGCTGAGAAAAAGCCGGAGCTTTCATTGGATCCAGATGCTGAACGAGTCGCGTATCGGTGCAACGTATCTGCGCCCTGGCATATTTACTTTTTGCAGAAATCTGGAAGCAAAGCATTTGAGCTGTGCGCAACGCCCGCTCACCTGGACTGGGCTTCTGTTCCATCTTTCGAAAAGGCGCGCGTGTCTTTTCTGGAATGCGAGTCCATCCAGAACAACATCTTTGCTAATACCTTCAAAGAAATCGTGGCTGAATCGCGTTCTCGCGGCGGTAGCGCCAGTGTGGCAGATTTTCTGCGCGATACGATCTCGACCTCGTTCGCAAGTGTGTTTGATCCATCTGGCGATGACTGGGATCGGGCATTCCGGGATTTACCAGCAAGCGAACGCGCGAAATTGCAGCCTTTTCTAAAGAAGACTCTTGAAGCACCTTACAATCCTTATGCGGTTCATCGTGTTGTCGCATCTATGGAGCTTTCAGACGACCTGGATGATTTGATGGTTCGTGCGGGAGAGCAGATGATCGCAAGCAGACCTTCAGGCACAGAGGATCCTTTGATCACAGGAATGCGTGCGCAGACGTTTGACGTGGTAGTCCGTCAGCTCGGACGGACGAATCCAGCGGCGGCAGCAAGAATTGCCTGTAAGGACGCGGAAGCTTTTTCTCGAAATGGAATCTCCATTGTGATTCCTCGCGCGCAACTGGCGGCCATAGCGCGTCAAAAAATTCCATGCGACATCGGGGGCGTATTGGATAGAAGCAAATGCGACGGCGGTTTCGCTTGTTGCTACAGGGGGTTTACCTGCGGCGATTCGGTGAGGCACGCATGCACGGCTGCGGAACTATCCGAACTTGTGAAGATGGAACTGGCCCAGGACCCTAAAAAACCCTGGCCATCCGGTGGTGGGTTCGGGTATGAACTCCTGGTTGCAGTGGCTATGAATCAGAATAGTGAATCTGCCAGGCAATTCCTCGAGCGGGTGAAGAAGGTCCCCGTTTGCGACGCGCCAGATTCAAAAAAGCCTTGATCAATCCTGGCGTTTAGCTTCGCTCAGTTCATGCAAAAGCGCCACATAGCAATCGCACCCATCCTTCTTGCGCTGGGTTTGATCGCATTCAAATACTTCACAGCAGAGAAAGTCGTCAATCCAGAGACAGGCAAAGAAGCCCGCGTTGCTCTGAGCAAAGAGGAAGAGAGTGTTCTTGGTCTGCAATCATACAAAGAAGTGCTTTCAAAGTCCAAAGTAGTGGAAGAAGGAGCGGAAGTGGACCAGGTGCGTCGCGTCGCTCGGCGTCTGGCTGCAGCCACGGGAGAGGGCGGAAAAGGTTTTAAGTGGGAAGTCAGCGTTGTAGATAGCAAAGAAGTCAACGCATTCTGTTTGCCCGGCGGCAAGATTGTAGTCTACACAGGGATTCTTCCGGTTACAAAAACGGACGCCGGACTGGCGGCAGTTATGGGTCATGAGATGGCGCACGCAACAGCACACCATGGTGCGCAAAGACTTTTTCAGGATGACATTTACCAGACTGCTATGAACGGAGCGCAGCAATCCATTGCGGATCTGGATCCAGAAAAACAACGTGCTGTGATGGCGGCACTCGGAGCGGGCGCCAAGTTCGGTGTGATTCTTCCTTTTAGCCGCGATCATGAAACGGAAGCAGACGAAATGGGAATTCTGTACATGGCAAGGGCAGGGTATGATCCACGCGAAAGCGTGAAGTTCTGGGAACGCATGGAGAAGATGAGCGGCGGTCAACCTCCGGAATTTTCTTCTACTCATCCATCGCACGGGACTCGCATCGCGCGTCTGAAGAAGTTCATGCCAAAAGCAATGGAAGCATACGAAAAGTCAGACAAACAGGCGAGCAATGACTCCAATTGATGCGTTGATCCATCAGTTCGAATATGGAAGAATGCGTCTGCTCAAGACGTTAAGCGATATTGAGGCATTGCCCGTGGCGGACGAACTCCTGCACTGGCGGATGCCTTTTGGGAAGGGACGGGCTCACATTGGCTGGCAGATGATGCACTGCGCGGCCACTCTCGATCGTTACTTGAATGTTCGCATTCTGGAAAAAGATCCGGTAGATTCGCACCTGGTCACAAACTATGCGGGTGGAAGCAATCCGGATGATCAAGTGCGCATTACTCCGGATCAAATCAGATCTGCACTGGCAGCAACAGCTCCACCTTTTCTATCTTACTTTCGCGCCCTTTCGGAGGACAGGCTATCTCAGAAGCCGCACGAAAGAGCGGACAGAACTCATGTGGAAATATTTCATTTGCTTACGTGGCATGAGGCGCATCACCAGGGGCAGTGCCATCTGGCCATGAACTGCTTCATGGCAGGTCGATAACGGAAAATGCTTGTCTCCGGACGGAAATGCCTTACAGTCCGGTATGCCATCACTCCTCGATTCCATTCAGTCCGGTGCGTACGCAGATGCGCGGGCCCAGGCCCGCGAACTCGTTTCGTCTGATCCTCGGGCTCTCTCTCAGTCAGCCGTCAAGAAATGGGCGGGGATGCGATTTCGCAATTTATTCATATCGCATGCAACATCCGATCCTGCAGCAGTCTCTGCGGCCGTACAAAAGAAGTTAATCGGAAAAGACTCCCGGCCAGACAGACAGAAGATCTCCGAGCGCTTTCTGCGCCTCGATGGACCTCCTGAATGGCAACTTGAAATGCCAGAAGCACCGGCACCCTCATTGTCGAATAACGTTGTACTTTTTTGTCCGGGGCTTCTTACAGGCCTTCTTCCTGTGATGGCTTTTCAAGAGGCGTTTCCCGCTGTTGAATCAAAATTCGGAACTCGCATTCTCCAGAGCGATTCTCATCCAATGCGCGGATGCGAAGACAATGTGGCGGACATTGAAAACGCTTTGATGAAAGGCATTGGTCTGGATGCGCACGCAAAAAAAATCGTGGCAGGAAATGAGAAAATTCCAGGCTCCGCGATGGCCATTTGCTATTCCAAAGGCATGCCGGACCTACTCACCGCTCTTGTTCGCGTCCCTGAACTGAGAAAGAAGATTCGTTGTATTTTTAACTGGGCCGGCGCTCCGGGCGGTTCGCCTCTGGCAGACAATATTTACAATTCAGTGAAGGACGTGGACATCACAGTGCCGGAAGGACTGACAGGCGTATTGCAGGTGATTTCTCCTCTTCTTCGTATCGATGAAAAGGTACCGCGATTTAGCGAGTACAGAGTGAAAGAAGCCGCGAGATCCCTCACCACAACGGAACGCGGAGCATTTCTCGATCGTCACCTGGATGAAATTGATTCCTGGAACATTCCTGTTTTCAATATTACAGGATCTACAACTGTTATGGAAGTTCCGTATTTTCAAATGCAGGGCGTGATGGAGCTAAACAAATATGACGCGAACAACGACATGCAGGTGACCCAAAACCAGGCAAAGCTCAGAACACCCATGGCAACAGACCTGGCCATGATGCACGGGCACCACTGGGATCTGTCTTATAGTCCGTTTCCGCCTAACATGCGGTTTGGTGCACAACATCTGGATCATCCATTCCCCAAGGAATCAGCCCTTGTGGCGATGATCCAGCTTGCGCTTGAGCTTGGTCTCGTAGATTGATTTCTACTTTCGTAGAAGCTTGAAAGCGTGCGTCCAGTGATTGTTCTTGAATCCGAAATAGATCCAGAGCATCGCGAACGTCTCGAGCCAGAATGACATCAGAATATCTCCCATGTCATTTACGCTGCCCCAGCCCCAGGCTTGTGCAATTGCAGTTACTTCTTTCTTGGCCGCTTCATCATTGCCGGCGATAAACAAATCGGCTGTTCCATCTTCGAGCTTTGGCTGGATCATGATGTTTGCGCTGATCGTGTTGAAGGCTTTCACTACACGCGCTCCCGGAATCCATGCTTGCACCTGTGCTCCTCCCGGATTTTCCACAGTCGCGGCAAAGCGAGGAGGCGGGCCTGCGGAGAAATCCAATGGATTGGTGACGTTGATGACCACTTTCCCTTTCATGTTGTCGGGGCCCGCCTGATCAATCGCCGATTTGGTTCCAGTCCACAATGTAGCGAGCACTACAATGTCGCATCTGGCTGCGTCCGCGAAACTGCCGATAGACGCTTTTTCGCCCGCCTTGTCTTTCCACTCTTTTAGTTTGGCCGGGTCGCGCGTTCCTATAGTGACGTTATAACCCTGTTTCAGAAATCCCAGACCCAGTGTTTTGCCGACTCCCCCTGAACCAATGATCCCAACTGATTTACTCATACTTTCTTTCTCCCTTCTAGAATTCGATCCGCTTCATATGTTGCCGTGGTCAGCTTCCTTGCGGTGCTTTCCCCGAGCAATGTCGTATAACGTTTATATAGAGACGCCCAGGCTTCTTTGATCTGTGCGTCCAGGTCCCGCGATTTCTGCGTTGGATAGATGTGTGCCTTTTTGCCTGTGGTCTTTCGTTTCAGGAATCCTCGGCTTTCCATCTTGTCGATGAGTCGAGTGACTGTGGATGCAGCGAGTTGCATTTCTTCTGCGATTTCTCCCGGCTGAATGCCCGGCTTCTCATTGACTGCCATCAGCAAGAATGCATACGAAGGAGCGAGGCCTGTGGTGGAGAATTCCTCCTCCGCAAGCCTGCCCAGGCTGCGCGAAAGTGCGCCGCTTGCGAAAAAGAGACACGTGCAGTACTTTGAGTTCCCATCTTTCACGCGGCCATCGTTTCCGGAATAGTTGTATGTGCAAGCAATTATTTGAGGATCTGGCGGATCTTCCGTGGCGGGGTAGCTACCCGTGCGGTTTCGCGCTGGCGATCGCACAAAAAAACTTGCCCGCTATGCGCTGGCCCTCGTCCATCTGGTATGCGTGCTTTTCTGTTCGTTCTCGCCTTCTATTCTACCTTCTCGGGTCTGTTTGCGGAGACTCGCAAGCATCCGAGCAAACCCATCGGATCGATTCATCCAGGTGTGGTTCATCGCGGCAATCTTCCGGAACAAACGGTTCGGATTTCCGGGCTAAAGGCTGTGATGCTCGGTGGGAATGTGGATGGAATTGAGGGCGCGACCACGGTGAGCTATCGCGGATATCTCAAGCGTGTGGCTGCAGTTCTTCGCGCTCGCGGAGTGCAGGTGACAGAGATTTACAGTCCAACAAAAAAGGAAACGATCGCGGCCGCGATTTCCGGGGCACATTTTATTTTTTACGCAGGTCATGGAATCGGATCGAGCGAACCACCTCGTTATCAAGGAGACATCACTCCCGCCGGAATGCTGGTCGTAGACGAAGTATGGAGCAACGCGGAGGACGTAGCACAATGGAAGCCCGCCCCAGGAGCGATTGTATTCTTTCTGGGCGCTTGTTTTACAGCCGGAAATTCAGGCGATGATATTGGAAAGATTCAGGACGCGGAAGCAAAGCGCAGGATCGGAGTGTATTCTGCTCCATTCTTTCTACGCAACCGCTTTGGCGCCTACTATGCAGCGTGGTCAGATTCAGCGGCCCAGGATGTGATGGCTGAACTGTTTGCTGGCCGCACTCTCGGACAGGCATACGATCCAGACGGAAACATGTCAGGAGTATTTAAGTCTCAGCATCCGAATGTGTCGAGCAGCGAATTGTGGTATCATCGGTCCAACTACGATAACCGTGGTTATGCGTTTGACTATGCATTTGTTGGGAAGCCGGGCATGACTCTGGAGCAGTTGTTCAAGGATACGTCGCAAACTACAACAACCACAACAACGACTCCGACCACGAATGAAAACAAGATTGATCCAGAAGAAGCGAAGCGCAAAGGTACAGAACTCATTCGCGCCATCTACGATGGTCAGGACGCAAGCGCGATTCGCCTGATCAACGAAGGGGCGGATACAAATGTTCGATACAGTCAGTGGACGCCCTTGATGCTTGCAGTGTACTACGATCGCCCTTCTGTAGTGCGCGCACTCATTTCTGTTCGCGCAGATTTAAATGCGATGATGGATACGTGGACCGCTCTTTCTCTGTCGGACGCGTATGGAAGAACTGAGATTTCAGGTTTGCTTCGCGCAGCCGGTGCAAAGACTGAGCGCGCGATGCCAGGAACTCGTCCACTGGCGCCACCCAGACGTTGAATGTGAATCGGGCATCTTCACCAGCTGCCCGATGCTCCTCCGCCCCCAAAGCTTCCACCGCTTCCGCTGTAACTGGAACGCGAAGAACTGCTTGAGCTAGAGCTAGAGCTAGAACGGTAGCTGCTTGAACTGGAACTGGATCTGTAACTGCTGTTAGTTGGTCTGTATGTAGAGCTGCGGCTGGATGTTCCGCTGAACCATCCAGAAGATGAAGAAGAGGCGCCTGTGGAGGAGCGAAAACGGTTGAGAAATAAGTAATAGACGAGAGAGTAGACAGCGGCGGAAA
>Ga0268298_10002194_pt1 | contig 21658 bp, 19 predicted proteins | sample WWTPWeurt_MetaG_FD_194462 | JGI IMG/M metagenome (GOLD analysis project Ga0268298, IMG submission 194462) | Activated sludge microbial communities from WWTP in Nijmegen, Gelderland, Netherland - WWTP Weurt | ecosystem: Engineered > WWTP > Aerobic digester > Activated sludge | place... | reverse complement strand
GCCCCAAGGAAACGGCGGCGGGGATCAACAGCCAAACTGAACGCTGCTGGGTCAGCACCAGCCACGGCAGATAGCAGCCGAGAATCTCGGCCAGCGCGGTTATGGCGAACAATCCCAGAACTTTGACAAACTCAAGCATTGCTTCGGCTCCGACTATTTTCTTTTATTGTAATCGCTTGACTCTGTAGTCACTCAAGGGTTTCTAATGCAGGAAACAAGGAGAACGCCATGAGTCTTGATCCCAGCCCGAAGCCCCTTCAGGAAGCCGCCCACAGCGGCTGTGCCGGCGGCTGTTCAGCCGCAGTGACTACCACCGTAGAAATCCCAGCCGCCGCCGATCTCGCTCAAAGCGATGGCGTGCCCGTTTTCGTGATTCCAACCATGGACTGCCCGAACGAGGAGAATGACATCCGTCGTGCGGTGGCCGGTATCGATGGCATCCGTTCCCTGCGTTTCCAACTGTCGGCCCGCACCGTTTCGATCGATGCGACGACGGATGCTCTCGATGCCGCCTTGGCCGCTATCCGCCAGGCGGGGTTTAGCCCCAAAGCGGTTTCGCCAGATCAGGCGGCAACGGAAAACGTTGGCGTCAGTGAGCTATGGCGAAGTGTTCTGGCGCTGGGGCTGGCCGTCGGTGCGGAAGCGCTGGATTTCTTCGCGCCCGACACATTGCCATTCAAGGGCTTCGGTATGGCATTAGCCGTTGTTGCCATCTGGCTGTCCGGCATTTCCACCTATAGCAAAGGCGTAGCGGCATTACGGCGCGGGCAGTTGAACATGAACGCGCTGATGGGTGTGGCCGTGACCGGTGCCTTCCTCATTGGACAGTGGCCCGAGGCGGCGATGGTCATGGCCTTGTATGCCATTGCCGAACTGATCGAAGCCCGTTCCGTGGATCGGGCGCGTAACGCCATCAAGGGCTTGCTCGACCTGACGCCGGAGACGGCGGAAGTTCGGCAGGCTGATGGGACGTGGCTGGAAGTACCGGCCGCAGTGGTAACGCTGGAGGCCAGTGTGCGGGTCAAACCCGGCGCCAGGATACCGCTCGATGGTCAGGTGACGGCAGGAACCAGTGCGGTCAATCAGGCGCCGGTCACTGGCGAAAGCATCCCGATTGACAAGGCGGCCGGCGACCCGGTATTCGCCGGCACGATCAACGAAACCGGCATCCTGGAGTTCCGTGTGACGGCCGCTGCCGACAACACCACACTGGCCCGCATCATCCACGCGGTCGAACAGGCGCAAGGGACGCAAGCGCCAACCCAACGCTTTGTGGATCGGTTTGCCGCAATCTACACCCCGACCGTGTTCGGCATCGCAGTTGCCGTGGCGGTTCTGACGCCCTGGCTCCTCGGCTGGACTTGGACGCAGGCGCTCTACAAGGCTCTGGTGCTGCTGGTCATCGCTTGCCCCTGCGCGCTGGTGCTTGCCACGCCGGTGACGGTTGTCAGCGGACTGGCGGCAGCGGCCCGACGCGGCATCCTGATCAAGGGCGGTGTCTATATTGAGGAGGCCCGCAAACTGCGGGTAATTGCCCTCGACAAGACCGGCACCATTACCGAAGGCAAGCCCCGTCTGGTCGCCACAGAACTACTTCCCTCGACGGTCCCTGAATCACAAGTGCTTGCCTGGGCCGCCAGCCTGGCCGGGCACTCGGACCATCCTGTCTCAAAAGCGATTGCAACCGGTCTCAAGCTTCCGGAAAATGGCTTGACCGATTTCGTCGCCCTTGCCGGACGGGGCGTAGAAGCACGGGCTGACGGCCAACTGCTGATCCTCGGCAACCATCGTCTGATTGAGGAACGCGCTCTGTGTAGCGCCGAGATCGAGGCTCGCCTTCAGGTGCACGAGACGCAAGGCCGGACGGTCACCATGCTGGCGTCGGCACAGCAGGTGCTGGCGATTTTTGCGGTGGCGGACACCATTAAGGAAAGTTCGCGAGAGGCGGTGGCCGATCTGCACCGTCTCGGTGTCGTCTCGGTCATGCTGACCGGCGACAATGTGGCGACGGCCGCGAGCATCGCCAAGGAAGCCGGTATCGACGACGCCCGGGGCAATCTTCTCCCGGAGGACAAACTGGCGGCCATCGAAGATTTGCAGGCTCGCTATGGCCCGACCGCGATGACCGGCGACGGCATCAACGACGCACCGGCGCTGGCGCGTGCCGATATCGGCGTGGCGATGGGTGCGGCCGGTACGGATACGGCGATGGAAGCGGCCGACGTGGTGATCATGAACGACGACCTGCGGCGCATTCCAGAGACCATTCGCCTGTCCCGGCGCACCCATGCGGTCCTCTGGCAAAACATCGGGCTGGCCCTGGGGATCAAGGCGATCTTTCTCGGACTCGCCGTTTTCGGTAATGCGACCATGTGGATGGCGGTCTTCGCCGACATGGGCGCGAGTCTGCTGGTGGTGGGTAACGGCGTGCGACTACTGCGCAAATGATCCCGGATAAGCCCATGATGGACCGGTACCGCTGGCTGGGGTTGGCCATCGGTGTGGCCTTGGCGGACCAAGGGGCCAAGCATTGGATCGCGGGGACCTTCCCCTTGGGCGCAGGCGAAACGGTGTTACCGTTTTTCAATCTCGTCCACATCCTGAATAGCGGCGCAGCCTTCAGTTTTCTCGCGAATGCCGGCGGTTGGCAACGCTATGTCTTCATTGCCCTCGCCTTGGTCGTCTCGGTGGGGCTGACCGTCATGTTGCTCAAAGGCGTGGCGAACCGGTGGGAAGGGTGGGGGTATAGCCTGTTCCTCGGCGGTGCCGTCGGCAACCTGGTAGATCGCTTGGGCCGGGGAGCGGTCGTGGATTATCTGGACTTCCATGCCGGCGGCTGGCACTGGCCAGCCTTCAATCTCGCCGATACGGCGCTTTGTCTGAGCGCCTTTATTCTTCTTTTGGGAACCTTGCTGTCGTCAGCTCAAAGCAAGGCGCCCACTTAGCACGTGCACAGGAAATCTCGATGCAAATCCTGGCTATAAACCAAAACGAGGAACACAAATTGGCTCAACGATCCTTCTCCCTATTTGACCGTCGCACGTTGTCTGCCTTGATGCTCATGGGCCTGGTCCATTGCACTTCGGCAGCCGAGGAACCCTTGCCTCCTGATCAGGCGTTTCGGCTCAAGGCATCCCTGAAGGGTAGCGATACGGTGGTGGCTGAAATCATTCCTGCCAAGAAGCACTACCTCTACAAGAACAAGGTCCGCTTCGCCTTGAAGAACGCCAGCGGCGTCATGATTAAGGAGGTGAAGCTACCTTCCGGCGAGATGAAGAACGACCCCTATTTTGGGCTGATTGAAGTCTATAAATCGCCCGTCGTCGCGGAAATCGTTCTGGAACGCGCTCCCAAGTCTAAAGTCTTCACCCTTTATGCGTCTTATCAGGGGTGCAATGAGAAACTCGGCATCTGTTATCCGCCGATTGAGAAAACCGTTGACATGAAGTTCGATTGACGCCGGGTATCACATTTTTCCATTGCTAGCGTTTAGCCCATCTGCCATTTATTGAAAGGTTTTATTGTCATGTTGAAAAAGCTCATTGCCTGCCTGTTAGCGACCACCGCACTACAGGGTGCCCTTGCGGCACAACTGCCCGAAGTAACCGTCTATAAGGATCCTGATTGCGGCTGCTGCACCGAGTGGGTCAAGCACATGCAAGAGTCCGGTTTTCAGGTGAAGCAGGTCAATACCCGAGCCATGGACGTGGAACGGCAACGGTTTGGGGTACCCCCACATTTGGCTAGTTGCCATACCGCGAAAGTTGGCGGCTACACCGTGGAAGGTCATGTGCCCGCCTCCGCCGTCAAGAAAATGCTGGCCGAAAAGCCGTCGGTAGGAGGCCTGACCATTCCGGGCATGCCGGCCAATGCCCCAGGCATGGGGCCGCACATCGTGGGAACGCTCAAGGTATATACCTTGCCCAAAGCGGGTGAGTCGTCGCGCCTCTACTCGGTCGAATAGCGCCGATTCCCGAAAGTGCGGATGGGGGAATTTTGGCAATGCACCCATGTGAATGGCCGTATTCGCCGACATGGGTGCCAGTCTGCTGGTGGTGGGTAACGGCGTGCGCATCCTGCGGTGGACTTCCGGTAAAGACTTTCGCTGATACAATCCCGCCCATGCGCCGCTGGCTCTCTATCCTTCTTCTCGTATTTCTGCCGTTCCAGTTCTCCTGGGCGGCGGTGGCCGGCTATTGCCAGCACGAGACCGGAGCGGCAGCACAGCACTTCGGTCATCATGACCACCAGCATCAGGCCGCTGCCGATCAGGATGGCACGCCGGATGCCAAAACCTTGGGGGGCGGCATCGACGGCGATTGCGTCGCCTGTCATGCGAGTTGTGCCGCGGCGATTTTCAGCACGGCCTCCTTGCCGGCTTCAAGCAGCGCGTCCTTTGCGATTCCCTGGCTACCGGGAAATCTGACCGCGCCGCCTCTCGCTCACCCCGAACGCCCCAACTGGTCCGTCCTCGCCTAATCGGCGGGGTGGATAGCACTTTTCTGCGCTTCTCCCTTGCGGCTGTGGTGGACTGATCCGCCCTGACGCATTGCGACGCTTCCCGGTCGCACCTCGCCGATTCCCCGTGTGTCTTTTTATCACTGGAGAATTGGATGTCTCGAAGCAAATCGGTTTCACGAACTACCTTTTTACCGGCCCGCCTACTCGTGGCCGGGCTGTGCTCGCTCGCTGCGCTAGCGACCGGCGACTTATGGGCGCAATCGACGCCAGCCCCCGCTGGTGCCTTGATTACCCTGTCGCAAGCCTTTGAGGCTGCTTGGGCACGGCAACCCGAAGCGCAATCCCTCGATCTGCGGCGCGATGCTGCCGAAGCGCATCGGCAGGTTGCCGGCAGTTGGACGGCCCAACCACCTTCGCTGGATTTGTCTGGCAAGACCGACCAACTGAGCAAGAATCAAGGCAGCCGCGAATACGCGGTGGGCGTCGCCTTGCCGCTGTGGCTACCCGGCGAACGCTCTCGTCAGGGCGCCTTGGCCGACGCCGAATCCAAAGCCGTGGATAGCCGGGTGACGGCCGCGCAACTGCGCACTGCCGCCGCCGTGCGTGATGCCTGGTGGAACTGGCAGCGGGCACGTGGCGAACAGTCGCTGGCCCGCGAACGCATGGTCAGCGCGCAAAAACTGGCAGAAGATGTCCGTCGCCGAACCAAGGCCGGCGACCTGGCCCGCTCGGACCAGCATCAGGCCGATGGCGCGGCGGCAAGCGCCGAGGTTGCGCTGGCGGAAAGTGGCAGCCTGCTGGCTGCCAGCATTCAACATCTGCGCGCCTTGATCGGCAAGCTGCCGGATGAGACAGCAGCCGACGGACCGGAAACCCCGCCGGCGGTGCCTGCCGACTTCACCGCCCTGGATGCGACCCACCCGGCGGTCGTCGAACTGTTCGACCGGGCCGAAGTCGCTCGCCGCAGTGCCGATCTGGCCAGCGTGCAGACCAGGAACAATCCCGAACTGTTGTTGGCCACTACCCGCGAGCGGGGCGCTTTCGGCGACGACTATCAGCAGACCGTCACGCTCGGCGTACGCATCCCGTTTGGTTCGGATAGCCGCAATCGCGCCAAGCTCGGGCTGGCCCGTGCCGAAGCCCTCGAAACCGAGGGGCTGCTTCGCCTCGAACGCGAGCGCCTGGCAGCCGACCTGGAAGCGGCGCGGGTGCGCGTCGAATCGGGTCGCACGCAACTGGCGGCCGCCGAGAAACGCGCCCAACTGGCGCGCGAGTCGCGGGGCTTTTTCGACAAGTCCTTCCGCCTGGGCGAAAGCGATCTGCCGACCCGCTTGCGTATCGAACTCGAAGCCGTCGAAGCCGAACGGCAAAACGCCCGCGCCCGGATTGAGCTGGCCGCTGCGATCTCCGCCCTGCGCCAGGCGCTGGGCCTGCTCCCCGAACAAAAATGAGGAACCCGAACATGAGAACAACAAACACGCTGGCCGCTGTGGGATGGGCCGCCTGGATCGCCCTGGCGGCCCCACTGGCCTGGGCCGGTGACGGGCACGACCATGGCGAGGCGCCAGCATCATCGGCCGGTCCCGCCTCGCCGCGTTTTGCGGCAACGTCCGAAACCTTTGAACTGGTCGGCGTCGTCAATGGCAAGCAACTGACGCTCTATCTCGACCGCTATGCCGACGGCAGCCCGGTCAAGGATGCCCAGCTCGAACTGGAACTGGGTGGCGTCAAAGTCCCCGTCGAACCGCATGCCGAGGGGGAGTTCGAGGCGACGCTGGCGCAGGAACTCAAACCGGGGGTCGTGTCGGTCGCGGCGACTGTCATCGCCGGCGAGGAAACCGACTTGCTGGCTGGCGAACTCGACGTCCACGAAGAGGCACATGACGAAACGACCGCCCACACCCATGGCTGGAAAGAATATGCCCTGTGGGCCGGTGCCGCCGGCGGGGCGCTGCTGCTCCTTGCCGCTCTATTGCGCCGCCTGCGCGCTTCCCGCAACCCGCGTTTCGGAGGTGCCGCATGAAGCCCCGTCTGTTATTTAGCGCCCTATGTCTTTCCTTCTTGTTTTCCTCAACCTTGGTGCTGGCCGGTGATGGCCATGACCACGGCGACGCCTCGCCCGCTGCCAGCGGCAATGGCCCCAAGCGCCAGCCGGACGGCAGCGTCTTCCTGCCCAAACCGGCGCAACGCCAGATCGGTGTTCGCACCCTGCTGGTTGAGCTAGGTGAACTGCCCCGCACCCATGAGCTGGCCGGCAAGGTGGTCATGGACCCGAATGCCGGCGGCAAAGTGCAGGCCATCGTCGCCGGCCGTGTCACGCCGGGGCCACGCGGTCTGCCATTGCCCGGTCAGCCGGTCAAGAAAGGCGAGGTGCTGGCTTACGTCACGCCGGAAGTCGGCGGCAACAGCCGCTCCCTGGCGGAAAGTCGCCTGCGCCGCCTGCGCGAACTGGCCGACACCGTGCCGCGCAAGGTCATCGAGGAAGCGGAAGCCGCCGTCGCCAACGAACAACTGGTGGCGCCGGTCAGCGGCGTTATCGCGTCGGCCAACGTCGTCTCCGGTCAGGTGCTCGAAGCCCGCGAAACCCTGTTCGAGATCGTCAATCCGGAACGCATGCTGATCGAGGCGCTGGCTTTCGATATGGCCATCGCCAGCGATGTCGCCGGGGCCTTTGTCGCCGTTGGTGAGCAGAAGCTGCCGCTGCGCCTGGTCGGCGTCGCCCGCAGCCTGCGTGAGCAAGCACTGCCGCTGACCTTCCGGGGTGAAGGCGGCGCTTTGGCGGCGTTGGCCGTCGGCCAGCCGGTTCGGGTCTTCGTGCAGACGCGCAGCACGGTGCCGGGCATCCGGGTGCCGGCAGCGGCGCTGATGAAGAACCCGGCTAACCAGAGCATCGTCTGGGTCAAGACGGCACCGGAACGCTTTGAGCCGCGCACGGTAAGCGTCGAGCCGCTGGACGGCACCCACGTGGCGGTGACCAGCGGTCTGAAAGCCGGGGATCGGGTTGCCGTCCGCGCTGCGACCCTGATCAACCAGGTCCGGTAAAGGGATGACGATGGAACCTATTCTCGACTCCACCCTGACCTGCCCGATTTGCGGACTATCAGAAAAACTGCACATGCCGACCGATGCCTGCTTGTTCTTCCATGAATGCTCAGGTTGCAAATCATTACTCCGACCCAAACCGGGTGACTGTTGCGTCTTTTGCAGTTATGGCAACGTGCCATGTCCGCCGATTCAGCAGCAATCGGATTGCTGCACACGACGGGAGCGCTAAATCATGTTCAAGTGGCTTCTCGATAACAGCCTTGCCAACCGTCTGCTGGTCATCATCGCCAGCCTGGTGCTGATGGCCTATGGGGCATTCACCCTCTCCCGCACGCCGGTGGACGTGTTTCCTGACCTCAACAAACCAACGGTCACCATCATGACCGAATCCGGTGGCATGGCCGCCGAGGAAGTGGAGCAACTGATCACCTTCCCGCTGGAAACGACCATGAACGGTCTGCCCGGTGTGGAAAGCGTGCGGTCGGTGTCCAGTGCCGGCCTCTCTTTCATTTATGTGACCTTCAACTGGAAAACAGAGATTTTTCGGGCCAGGCAGATGGTGTCTGAACGTCTGTCCTCAATGGAGGAAGGGCTGCCGGCGGGCGTCACGCCGCGCATGGGGCCAATCAGTTCGATCATGGGCGAAATCATGCAGATCGCCATTCCCATCGACACGGCGAAGATTTCGCCGATGCAGGTGCGCGAATACGCCGACTGGGTGCTGCGTCCGCGTCTGATGGCAATTGCCGGCGTGGCGCAGGTCATTCCCATCGGCGGCGAGGTGCGGCAGTTCCAGGTGCAGCCGAACACGACCCGCATGGCGGAACTGGGCATCTCGCACGAGCAGTTGACCGGGGCGCTCAAGGGCTACTCGGCCAACACCTCCGGCGGCTTCCTTGAACTCAACGGGCGCGAATACCTGATTCGCCATCTCGGCCGCACGTCGCGTCTGGACGACCTGAAGAACCTGGCGCTGACGGCCCGCCACGGTCAACCCGTTTTATTGCGGCAAATCGCCGACGTGACCTTCGCACCGGCCATCAAGCGGGGCGATGCCGGTTTCGAGGGCAAACCGGCGGTGATTCTGGGCATCCAGAAGCAGCCGACGGCCGATACCATCCATCTGACCCGAAGTATCGAGGCCGCAGTGGAGGATCTGAAGAAATCGCTGCCGGCCGGCATGGAGGCGCCCAAGGTAACTTTCCGTCAGGCGAGTTTCATCGAGTCGTCGATCAGCACGCTGCAAGGCAAGCTGATCGGGGCATCGGTCTTCGTCGCAGTCATCCTGTTCTTCTTTCTGGGCACCTTGCGCCCGACGGTGATCGCCCTAACCGCTATCCCGGTGTCGATTTTCATGACGGCGCTGGTCTTCGACTATTTCGGTCTGTCGATCAACACCATGACGCTGGGTGGTCTGGCCATCGCCATTGGCGGGCTGGTCGATGACGCCGTGGTCGGCGTCGAGAACGTGCTGCGACGGCTGAAGGAAGACCGGGCCAAGCACCACGATCACCGGATGCATCCGATCGAGCTGGTCGCCCATGCGACGATGGAGGTGCGTTCGGCCATCCTCTACGCAACGATCATCATCGTGCTGGTCTTCCTGCCGCTCTTCGCGCTGCCCGGTATGGAAGGGCGCTTGTTCGTGCCGCTCGGTATCGCTTTCATCGTTTCGACGCTGGCCTCGCTGGTGGTGTCGGTGACGGTGGCGCCGGTCCTGTCCTTCTACCTGCTGCCACGCATGAAGTCGCTCGATCATGGCGACACGAAACTGCTGGCCTGGCTGAAAGCCAGCTATGGCCGCAGTTTGCAGACGGTGCTCAACCACCCCAAAGCGGCGTTGGCGGCCGGTGCCGTCGCCATTTTGGTAGCAGCGGCAGCCGTGCCCTTTTTTCCCAAGACTTTCCTGCCACCCTTCAACGAGGGAACGTTGCTGATCGGCATGCGCCTCAACCCCGGCGTCACGCTGGCCGAGTCGTCGGCTCTGGCACAACAGGCCGAGGTACTGGTCAAGGCGGTGCCGGAAGTCGTGCACGTCGGGCGACGCAGCGGCCGGGCGGAACTGGATGAGCATGCGGAAGGCGTCCATGTCAGCGAACTGGATGTCGGCCTGAAGCCAGCATCCGAAATGACGCGCTCAATGGGCGAAATCTCGGCCGATATTCGCGCCCGCCTGATCAACCTGCCCGCGGCGATTGCCATCGGCCAGCCCATCTCGCACCGGATCGACCACATGCTGTCCGGCGTGCGTTCGCAGATCGCCATCAAGATTTTTGGCGATGACCTCGACACGCTGCGCGGTCAGGCCGATGCGCTGCGTGGCAGGCTGGCCGGTATTCCCGGCATCGCCGATCTGGAAATCGAGAAGCAGGTGCTGGCGCCGCAGATCAAGGTCAGCGTCAACTATGCGACGGCCGCGCAATACGGCGTGCCGACGCCACAGATTCTGGCGACCCTGCAAAGCCTGGTCGAAGGCGAAAAAGTAACGCAGGTGGTCGAGGGCGGCCGGCGCTTTGCGCTGGTCGTGCGCCTGCCCGAGTCGTCCCGCTCGTTGCAAGGGCTGGGGCAGATATTGCTGGAAACACCTGGCGGGCCGATTCCCTTGTCAAAAATCGCCACCATCGAGGATGGCGACGGGCCGAATCAGGTCAGCCGCGATGACGGCAAGCGGCGTATCGTGCTTTCAGCCAACGCGCAAGGTAGGGCGCTGTCCGAGATCGTCGAGGACATCCGCAAGGTGGTCGGCGACAGCAAACTGCCTGAAGGATACTTCATCACCCTGGGCGGACAGTTCCAGGCGCAGGAAGAGGCTTCGCGGCTGGTTGGCCTGCTCTCCATCGTCTCGCTGGTGCTGATGTTTGTGGTGCTGTTCAGTCGCTACAAGTCAGTTGTGTTATCGGCGATGATCATGGCCAACATTCCGCTGGCGCTGGTTGGCGCAGTGTTCGGCTTGTGGATTTCCGGGCAGCCGCTGTCGGTCGCCGCGCTGGTCGGTTTCATCACGCTGGCCGGCATCTCGGTGCGTAACGGCATCCTCAAAGTCAGCCACTACATCAACCTGATGCGCATGGAAGGCGAGAATTTCGACCACAAGATGGTCCTGCGCGGCTCGCTGGAACGTCTCGCGCCGGTCTTGATGACGGCGCTGGTCACCGCCTTTGCGCTGGCGCCATTGTTGTTCGAGGCCGAGCGACCGGGCACGGAAATCCTGCATCCGGTAGCGGTGGTCATTTTCTCGGGCCTGATCAGTTCAACCCTGCTCGATACCTTCCTAACGCCTGTCATGTTCTGGCTGTTTGGCCGCAATGATGTGGAACGTCTGATGGCCGACCGCGATGCCGGTGCGCTTTAATTATTTCTCAACGAAAGGAAAAACCATGAAACCGATTCATCTTTTCGCCGCTGTTACCCTCTCCATATCCGGCCTTGCCTTCGCCGCCGGTGGCCACGAGCATGGGCACGAACACAAACCGCTCCACGGTGGCGTCGTCAGCGAGGTCAAGGATATGGATTACGAACTGGTTGCCAAGCCGGATTTGATCCAGTTGCATTTGCGCGATCATGGCAAGCCGGTGGATGTCTCAAAATCCAACGCCAAACTGACCATTCTCGTCGGCACCGACAAACAGATAGTGGAGTTGAAACCGGCGGGCCAGCAACTGGAGGCCGCAGGCAGTTTCAAATTTGCCAACAGCAAGATTGTGGCCTTGGTATCCGTCCCCGGCAAAGCACCGGCAACCGTTCGCTTCGTGTTGAAGTAGAAGGGAGGTCGCATGTCTGCGATCACAAAAGTTCTCGCAACATGTTTTCTGGGCGTGACGCTTTCCGGTTGTGCTGGGCATACTCATCGACTGGTATCGGAGAACGACTCGCTATCCGTCACTGGCTCCTTTAGCCACGAAGGCACACAAGCGCCGGTCATGGTTTTGGAACTCGAAGGAGCGCGATATGAGGGGCGGGGATTTGTGATTCAGCATTCTCAAGACCTCACAAAATTACGTAAATTGTTTGGCCCAGGCAAACATTACGACCGAATTACCAGCGGCATGGACAGCGATCACATAAAGAATTCGGCTTCGCCGATACTACGCTCCCAAAGTGGGGAAACAATTCTATGCCTGCTGGCTTGGAGTTCAGGCCAAAGTCCAGCCGGGGTTTGCACGAAGTCTGATGGAAAGCAGATTGATGTTCGTTTCGACTGATTCTGGGTAAGCATGCTTCGGGAAGCATAAAAAACCAAAAAGGCGACAAGCCTATGGCTTTTCTTGCTTCCCAAATAGCGAATGTTCGTTGTGTGCCGTCTTGGTGTCATTTTGAGCTATACCCCAAACGGATATCAGGGTAGGCCGCTCAAAGAAGTCCAGATAGAGTCAAATATTCAATTTATTGGCACCTGCCACGACAGGGCATAGATTTTTAGCTGACCGAATTCGCTCGGGAAAGGAGTTTAACGGGTCAAAGTGTCGGCTATGTCCGGTTCGGGATATTTCGAAGCGAGGATGAAAGGCAAGATCACTGTGCACCGGTAGGGGTCGCAAGATTACACAAATGTAATTTATAGGTCAGCATCCCGTTGGGCAACGCTCCGTACCATCAGTGTCTATTGATCTGAACTCGGTGAACTTGCCCCAATGAATTGCTCTCCGCCAACGCCAAAATTGCGCGCCGGGACCGGCTTCCTGCTGGTGGCCTTGCTGGCCGCCCCATTTGGTTTCGCTCAGGCGGAAACCCTGCGCGATGTGTTTGAAAAAACATGGGCCAATTCCCCGCAGGGAAAAACGGTCGTGGCGAAACGCGAAGAAGCGAACGCCAGCCGAACCGTTGCTGAATCCTTGTTTCCCGGCACCCCTAGGATAGGCCTAGCACAGCGCACGGACCGCTGGAACGACAATCTCGGCAAAGAAGAAAGCGAAATCGGAATTTCCGTTCCGCTCTGGCTACCCGGTCAAAAATCAGCCCGGATAGCCGTTGCCGAGGCCGATAGCGACGAGAGTCAGCGTAGCATTTCCGCCACCCGGTTGGCCGTCGCTGGCGAATTGCGGACGGCCCTATGGACGCTCTATCTGGCGCAAAGCGAAGCGGCGGTTGCCGGTGAACGTCTGGATGCGGCGGCCAAACTGGAAGCTGATGTGGCCAGGCGGGTCAAGGTCGGTGAAATGGCCCGCTCCGATCTGCTTCTCGTCAAACAGGAAACGAGCAGCGCCCGGGCCGCCGCGGCCGAAGCGAACGCACGTGTGGTACGCAGCACGCAGCGCTACCGGGTCCTGACCGGCAGCGACCGCTTGCCGGACAATCCGCAAGAGTCGGTCATGGCGGCAGCCGCTGAAAATATTCATCCCCGCCTGGCGGCCGGGCAGGCCATTGCCGAGCGTGCCCGTGCCGGCATGAAACTGGCCCAAGAGTCGCGCCGCGATTCGCCCAGCATCGGCGTGCAATATCGACGGGAGCGCGATGCCTCCGGCGCCACTCCACGCGACAGCATCGGTTTCGCCATCACCATTCCCTTCGCTGGCGAGGTGCGTAATGCGCCCTTGGTTGCCAGCGCCAACACGGCGCTGATCCAGGCCGATGCCCAGTATCAGCGGTTACTGGCCGACGTCGAAGCCGAAGTGAGGGAGGCTGAGGCGCAACTCGATTCGGCCCGTATCGGTGCCGAACTGGCGGTCGAACGCGAGCAAGCCGCCGCCGAGCGGCTGACCCTGATGCGCCGTTCTTTCGAACTGGGTGAAACCGCGCTCGTCGAGTTGCTGCGCGCCCAGACCCAGGCGACCGAAGCCCGCATTGAATTGGGCCGCAGCCGCGCCCGCTTGTCGGCCGCTCAGGCCAATCTGAATCAAGCCCGAGGAATTACACCGTGATCGACAAGCCATTCATCCTGAGTTGGGCAGCCCTAAAAGCCTTTATTGCAGCCATCCTGCTGGCGCTGTCCATGCCGCTCCTCGCCCATGAAGGCCATGACCACGGAGCCCCCGCCAAGCCGGCCGATGTCAACTTGGCACCACGTTTCGAGCTGCGCAGCGAAGACCTTGAACTGGTCGGTGTGCTCGCTGGCAAGGACCTGATCATCTATCTCGACCGCGCCGCCGACAACGCACCCATTCCCGGGGCACAAATCGAAATCGAGGGACAGGGGATCAAAGGGATCGCCACCGAGATGGCGGGTGGGGTCTACCAATTATCGGCCTCCTCCCTGACGCAAGCTGGCAAATACCCGCTGACCATCACCGTCCAGGCGGGCGAAATTGTCGATCTGCTTTCCGCCAGCCTGGAAGTTGGCGAAGTAGCAGCCGCCTTGACTGAAGCCGGACACCCTGATCGCAACTGGTGGCTCTACGCCGGAACTCCGCTGTTGCTGCTGGCCGGGGGCCTGATCGTGCGTCGCCTGCGTCGCCAACCGCAACATGGAATTCACTCAGCATGACCGATATCAAGAATCTTACCCGCTACGCCCTGGCTCTGCTCGTGGGCAGCACCCTGGCTGTTCAGGTCTCCGCCCATGGCGGCGAGGACCATGGCGATGAACAAAAAGCTCCAGTTGCACCGGCACCGGTCGCTGCAGTCGACGCCCAAGGCCAGGTAACGTTCAACGAGCCGGCCTTGCGCTTGCCGGACGGCAGCGTCTTTGTCCCGAAATCGGCCCAACGGCAGTTGAGCCTCCGCACACGGACCGCACTCAAGGGAGAATTCCCGCGCACGGTCGAACTCAATGGCCGCATCGTCGCCGATCCCAATGCCGGCGGCCGGGTGCAGACTTTCCAGAGCGGGCGGATCGAGGCCGGCCCGAACGGGCTGGCCGTGCTTGGTCAACAGGTCAGCAAAGGGCAAATTCTGGCCTGGCTGCAACCAGCTGCAACAGCCCTCGAACGCGGTACTCAGCAGTCTGCCCTGGCCGAATTGGCTGCGCAGGAAAGCGTTCTCGAACGCCGCATGGCGCGGCTCCTGCAACTGGAAGGCAGCGTCCCGCAGAAAGACATCGAGCAGGCGGAGATCGAACTCGCCGCGTTCAAGAAACGTAAAAATGCGGTGGGTGGCAGCCTCGGCCGCGAAGCCTTGGTCGCACCGGTGAGCGGCGTGGTCAGTGCGGCCAACGTCGCGGTCGGCCAAGTGGTCGATGCGCAGGCGGTGGTCTTCGAGGTCGTCGATCCGAAGCGGCTGGCGGTCGAGGCCATGGCCTACGACCCGCTGTTGCTCGACGGACTGACCAAGGCCAGCGCCCCGATTGCCGGCGGCGTCCTCGACCTCGCCTTCGTCGGCTTGGGACGCACCTTGAAGGAACAGGCCATGCCGGTGCTGTTCCGGGTCGAAACGCCGAAAAATGGCGCCCTGCCCGCCGTCGCGGTCGGCCAAACCCTGAAGGTTCTGGCGCAAACCAAGGCCCGCCAAGCTGGTGTGGCGATTCCCGCCGCCGCCGTGGTGCGCAATGCGGCCAATGAATCGGTGGTCTGGGTGCATGAAAGCGCCGAGCGCTTTGTCTCGCGCAAAGTCAAGGCAGCGGCGCTGGACGGTCATTCGGTGGCCGTGACCGATGGCCTGACAGGCGGTGAACGCGTCGTCGTTCAGGGCGCTGCTTCCCTGGCGCAGATTCGCTAAGGGGACGCCGTGTTCGACTTCATAATCAATGCGAGTCTCAAGCAACGCCTGATCGTACTGGGCGTTTCGCTCCTGCTGATCATCTACGGGGCGCTGACCGTGCGCCAGATGCCGGTGGACGTGTTCCCCGACCTCAACAAACCCATGGTCACGCTGATGACCGAAGCCGGCGGCATGGCCCCGGAAGAGGTCGAGCAACTGATCACCTTCCCGGTCGAATCGGCGATGAATGGCATGCCGGGCGTGACGCGGGTGCGCTCGGTGTCGGGCATCGGCCTGTCGGTGGTCTATGTCGAGTTCGAGTGGGGCAGCGAGATTTACCGCAACCGCCAGCAGATCGCTGAGCGACTCAACCTAGTGCGGGAGCAGTTGCCGCAGGGGATCGTGCCGCAGATGGGACCGATCTCTTCAATCATGGGCGAAATCCTGCTCATCGCCTTGCCGGCCGATCCGGACAAAGCCAGCCCGATGCAGGTGCGCGAATACGCCGACTGGGTTATGCGGCCGCGGCTATTGACCATCCCGGGCGTCGCCCAGGTCATCCCGATCGGCGGCCAGGTCAAGCAATACCGCGTCGAACCCGATCTGGCCCGCTTGCAGGCGGTCGGCGTCACGCTCGCCGAACTCGAAGCGGCACTGAAGAACTTCGGCGGCAACACGGCCGGCGGCTTCGTCGATGCCGGCGGTCGTGAGTACCTGATCCGCAACATCGGCCGGACGACCCGGCTGGTCGATCTGCAGAACCAGCCGGTGGCGACGCGCAACGGCCAACCCATCCTGCTGCGCCAGGTGGCTGCCGTCACCTTTGCCGCCGGTGTCAAACGCGGCGACGCCAGCTTCAAGGGCAAGCCGGCCGTCATCCTTTCGGTGCAGAAGCAGCCGACGGCCGATTCGGTCGAATTGACCCGTGCCGTCGAACAGGCCATGGCCGAAATGGGCAAGAGCCTGCCGCAGGGAGTCGACACGCCGCAGTTCCTGTTCAAGCAGGCCAACTTCATCGAAGCCTCAGTGCGTAACGTCGAGGAAGCGCTGCGCGACGGGGCGATCATGGTCGCCGTCATCCTCTTCCTGTTCCTGGCCAATTTCCGCACCACCTTCATTTCGCTGACCGCCATCCCGGTCTCGCTGCTGGTCACGGCCCTGGTCTTCAGCTACTTCGGCCTGTCGATCAACACCATGACCCTGGGCGGCCTGGCCATCGCCATCGGCGAACTGGTCGACGATGCCGTGGTCGATGTCGAAAACGTCTTGCGCCGCCTGCGCGAAAACCGAACCTTACCCAATCCCCGGTCGGCGCTGGAAGTGATTGCCGCCGCCTCGAAGGAAGTCCGCTCCGGGGTCGTCTATGCGACCTTGATCGTCGTCCTGGTCTTCATCCCGCTGTTCGCTCTGCCGGGGATTGAGGGCCGGCTGTTCACGCCGCTCGGTGTCGCCTATATCGTGTCCATCCTGGCCAGTATGGCGGTGGCGATGACTATCACGCCGGTGCTCTGCTACTACCTGTTGCCGAAAATGAAGCATATCGACCACGGCGACAGCGCCCTAGTCAGGAAACTCAAGGCCTGGGACGAACGCCTGCTCAACTGGTCATTCGATCGCGCCCGTGCCTTGCTGATCGGCGCTGTCGCCGTCGTCGTCGTCGCGCTGGCCTCCATTCCCTTCTTCGCGAAATCCTTCCTGCCGCCATTCAATGAAGGCACGCTGACCGTCAATGTCGTGCTCAATCCCGGTTCCTCGCTGGCCGAATCGAACCAGATCGGCGCGCAGGCGGAAAACATCCTGCTCGCCGTGCCCGAAGTGACCGAAGTCGGCCGCCGCACCGGCCGCGCCGAACTGGACGAGCACGCCGAAGGCGTCCATTACTCTGAGATCGAGGTCGATCTGAAGGCCTCCGAGCGGGATCGGGAGGCGATCATCGCCGACATTCGCCAGCGTCTGGCCATCCTGCCGGCCGTGGTCAATGTCGGCCAGCCGATTTCCCACCGCCTCGACCATTTGCTGTCCGGCGTCCGAGCCCAGATCGCGCTAAAGATTTTTGGCGACGATCTGGATACCCTGCGCGGCCTGGCCGGCGACCTCAAGGAACGCCTGGCCAAAATTCCGGGCATCACCGACCTGCAGATCGAAAAGCAGGTGCTGATTCCGCAATACAAGATCCATCTCGATTACGATGCCGCCGCCCGCTACGGCGTGGCTTCCGGCGAATTGCTGCAACGCCTGGAACAACTGCTGGCCGGCGAGCGGGTCGGTCAGGTCATCGAAGGCAATCGTCGTTTCGACCTGACCCTGCGCCTGCCGGAAGAAGCGCGCGGCGAACGCGGCCTGGAAAACCTGCTGATCGAGACGCCGACCGGCCGCGTGCCGCTGTCGCTGCTCGCCCGCATCGAGGATGGCGAGGGTCCGAACCAGATCGGCCGGGAGAACACCCGGCGCCGCATTGTCATCTCGGCCAATACCGACGGCTCCGACATGAGCCGGATCATCGCCGACATCCGTGGCGAAATCGACAAAAAGCCCGTGCCGGAAGGTTACTTCACGCTGCTCGAAGGGCAGTTCCAGGCGCAGGAACAGGCGGCCAAACTGATCGCGCTGCTCGCCGTCGTCTCGCTGACCATGATCTATCTGGTGCTCTACAGCCGCTATCGGTCGGCGGTGCTGACCGCCATCATCATGGGCAACGTGCCGCTCGCCCTGGTCGGCTCGGTCGTCGCGCTGTGGATTTCCGGCCAGCCACTGTCGGTCGCCGCCCTGGTCGGCTTCATCACGCTGACCGGCATCGCCACCCGCAACGGCATCCTGAAGATCAGCCACTACATCAACCTGTGCGCATTCGAAGGCGAAGTGTTCGGGCGCAAGATGATCGTCCGCGGCTCGCTGGAGCGCCTGACCCCGGTGCTGATGACGGCCCTGGTTGCCGCCTTCGCGCTGACCCCGCTCATGCTTTCCGCCGACGCACCGGGCAAGGAAATCCTGCATCCGGTCGCCGTCGTGATTTTTGGCGGCCTGATCAGTTCGACCCTGCTCGATACCCTGCTGACCCCGGTCATGTTCTGGCTGTACGGCGAGAAGCCGCTGCAACGCCTGCTCGCCGAAAAGGCGCAAGAGTCTTTCTAACCCCCACCTGATGAGGAAAAACCTGTGAAACTCCCCCTGATTCCCAACCTGGTTTTATCTGCTGCCTTGATCTTCGCCGGCAATGCCGCTTTCGCCCACGACGATGCCACCCTCGACAAAATGAAAGCCCCGAATGGCGGCCAACTGCGTATGGCCGGGCCGTATCACTTCGAACTGCTGGTCGACAAAAACAACAAGGAGGCCAAGGACAGTCCGATTACGGTCTATCTCACCGACCATGGTGAGAAAAAGATCCCGGCGGCCGGCGTCAGCGGTACGGCAACGATTCTGGCCGGCAAGTCGAAAGTGACGGTGCCGCTGTCCCCGGCTGGCGACAACAAGCTGAGCGGGGTCGGCAAGTATGTCTCCGATGGCCATATGAAGGTGGTTGTCTCCATCGTCTTCCCGGATAAAAAGACTGAGCAGGCCCGGTTTTCCCCGCTGGCAGCGGAGCATGCTGAAGAGCATAAGCATTGACCGGCAAAAGCCACGGCAAGTACCGTCTGTGCAAATTACAAAAATGTAATCAAGGAGTCAGTCTTTTGTTGGTATTGCTTGGCCATACTGCCCTCAGTCAATCGAACGAGGAGTGATTTCCATGGCAAAGCCGATAACTATTCTGCTGACGCTGTTTGCCCTTGGCGCAGCGGCAAACCTGCCGGCCAGCGCGGCAGATGCGGTCGACGTCTATAAAAGTCCCTATTGTGGATGCTGCGAAAAATGGGTCGAGCATCTGCAGCAGGCGGGATTCGCTGTGCGAACCCACGACGTCAATGACGTGCCGGCTGCTCGCCAGCGGCTGGGCATGCCCGAGCGCCTCGGTTCATGTCACACAGCCAAGGTCGCCGGCTATGTGGTTGAAGGACACGTCCCCGCCGCCGACATCCAGCGCCTGCTCAAGGAAAAACCGAAGGCCATCGGCTTGGCCGTGCCTTCGATGCCGCCCGGATCTCCCGGCATGGAGAGCCCCAAGCCGGTTCCCTACAACACGCTGCTGGTCCAGGCCGGTGGTGCAACCACCGTATTTGCCAAACACTGACCCCTATTCCTCAACAGGAGAAAACCATGAAAGCACTCTTCACCTCAACCCTGATCGCCCTCGTCACCTTGGGTGCTGCGCCGGTTCAAGCGGCTGGCGATCATGCCGGCCACGGCATGGCGATGCAGGCAACTGCGTCCACTGAAATGCAGATGGTTGATGGCGTAGTCAAGAAAGTCGACAAATCGGCCGGCAAGGTGACGCTCTCCCATGGGCCGTTGACCAATCTGAGTATGCCGGCGATGACCATGGTTTTCCGGGTCAAGGATGCGAACTGGCTTGATCAGATGAAGGCGGGCGACAAGATTCGCTTCATGGCTGACAATGTCAATGGCGCGGTAACCATTGTGCATTTCGAACCGGCCAAATAACAACGAGGGCGATGGCATTCCGGGTAAGCCACCCGGAGTGCCCATCGCTTTGTGAAGTCGCGTTTCACAGGGAGGTCGTATGCGACGATTCAGGCTTGCCCCCATTTTCGCCTTGCTAATGGCCATCGGCTTGGGCATGCCGGCACTGGCTCAGGAACCGGCTATCGGCGCTTCGGTCGACAGCCTGCTCGATTTCGCCAAGACGCGGAACCCCGAGTACGCGGCAATGCAGGCTGAAGCGGAGGCCTCCGGCCAACGCATTACATCGGCCGGGGCGCTGCCCGACCCCAAGTTCCGGGCCGAGTTGCGGGACATTACCCGCATGGGCGAGCAGAACGCCACGCTGTCCCCAAGTCGCGTCGGCAGTACCAAATATCTGTTGATGCAGGATATTCCCTGGTTCGGCAAGCGCGACCTGAAGCGGGAAATTGCCGAGTTCGAGGCCGAAGGTGCCAAGGGGCGGGTTATGGGGACATGGGCCGACATCGCCGGCCGGATCAAGGTCAATCATGCCCAGTTGTACTACCTCCACGGCAGTGAACGACTGACCCGCGAAATTCTCGACCTGATGATCCGTCTGGAAAAGATCGCCCAGGTCCGCTACGCCGGCGGCCTGGCCGCCCAGCAGGATGTCATTCGCGCCCAGGTTGAACAGACCACAATGCGCAATGAACTGATCGCGCTGGAAACCGAGCGCCATCATCTGCATGCCCGCCTGAACGCCTTGCTGGCCCGGCCGAGTCGGGCTCCTCTGGCTGAGCCGAGCCAACTGCGGACACTGCCGCCACCGGCCAGACTCGACTATGTCGCCCTCGAAGAGCGCGTCCGCGCCAGGAATCCCCAGTTGTTCGCCGACGAGTCGCGGATCAGAGCTGCCGAAAAATCCCGCGATCTGACCTATAAGAATCGCTATCCCGATATAACGCTCGGCGTCTCGCCCATCCAGTACCAGAACGAGGTCAAGGAGTGGGAGTTGATGCTCGAAATGAATATCCCGCTGCAGCAGTCCTCGCGCCGGGCTCAGGAACGAGAATCCGAATCCATGCTGAATGCGGCCCGGGCGCGCAAGGAAGCGACCGCGAACCAGGTGGTCAGTGACCTCGCGGAAGGTCTGGCCGGTATCGAGGCCGCCCGGCAGACCGAAAATCTGCTAACCAATAGCCTGCTGCCGCAGGCTGAACTGACCTTTCAGGCCGCCTTGGCCGGCTATGAAACCGGCAAGGTCGATTTCGCCACGCTGCTCGATGCCCAGCGGCAAATCCGCCAGGCCAGACAAAATCAGATCAAGGTACAGGCCGAGGCGCAAATGCGTCTGGCCGAAATCGAACGACTTTTAGGGGAAGAGTTATGAACAAGGGTGCAGGACTGACCATCGGCGTCATCGCGCTCGCCGTCGCGGCCGGCGGCGGCTATTGGCTGGGTGGCAAAGGCAGCGCCTCCCACGGTGAATCGGCAACACCGGCGGCGGCCACGTCAACCGAGCCGGCCAAAAAAGAAAAAAAGCTGCTTTTCTACCGCAACCCGATGGGCCTGCCCGACACCTCGCCGACGCCCAAGAAAGACCCGATGGGTATGGACTACATCGCCGTCTATGAAGGCGAAACAGACGACGAACCAACGACCGCCAACCAAATCAAGATCAGTACCGAGAAGGTGCAGAAACTGGGCGTGCGGACCGAAGCTGCACAACTCCGCATTCTCGACAAGGTGGTCCGAGCATCCGGCCGGATCGAGCCGGACGAGCGCCGCATGTATGCGATTTCGCCCAAGTTCGAGGGCTATGTCGAGCGCCTGCATGTCAATGTGACCGGCCAGCCCGTTGGCAAAGGCCAGCCGCTGTTCGAGGTGTACAGTCCGGAGTTGGTCTCCGCCCAGCGTGAATATGCGATTGCCGCCCAGGGCGTCGAATCGCTGAAAGAGGCCGGCGGCCCGGCGCGGGACGGCATGAAGCAACTGGCCGATTCCAGCCTGCTGCGACTGAAAAACTGGGATATCTCGGAAGAACAGGTCAAGGCCCTCGCCAAATCCGGCGAGGCGA
>Ga0268298_10002192_pt1 | contig 21672 bp, 26 predicted proteins | sample WWTPWeurt_MetaG_FD_194462 | JGI IMG/M metagenome (GOLD analysis project Ga0268298, IMG submission 194462) | Activated sludge microbial communities from WWTP in Nijmegen, Gelderland, Netherland - WWTP Weurt | ecosystem: Engineered > WWTP > Aerobic digester > Activated sludge | place... | reverse complement strand
CCCAACTACCCTTGCTATGATATTTGCAATATTTCTATAAACTGTGCCATCTGCTGCCCAGGCTCCAATATTAATTACATTGTCGCCAGTCGCTACTATTGTATTTCCGCTTGTGTCCGTCGCACGCGTTTTGAGCCAATATTCTGCGACTGAATTTGCATCATTGGTAGATTGACATAAAAGTCTTAATCCATTAACGGTCGTAAAATCTGGAGTTGCCCCAAAAGTGCCCGTAATATCAGCATCAAGAGTTTTACCGTTTAAAGCCAAATATCCTTTCCCTGTTGCAAGTGAAATGCCACTACCACTTGCGCCAGTTAATAGGCCGTTTTGATCAATCGTCCAACGTGTCGCTCCATTAGTAGCGAGATTGATTACTCCATTTGATGCAGGTGCTGAAAGCGTAATATACGCGCCTGATAAAGTACTGGAAAAAAGAGAAACTATTCCTGGAGTAGTTGCTGATTGATTACCGTATAAACCAAGACCCGCTGAGCGCGTGTTATCAAATGCGCCAGCGCCTGAAATTGTTATGGCTTTAGTATCGGCTCCGCCGCTAGTATCGGCAGCAATTAAAAAGGGATTACCTGTAAAAACAATCGAGGTCTGAATATACGCAGTCCTGATATATTTTGAGGTAGAACCTAAATCATATGCGTTTGTGACTAGCGGAATAATGCTTTTTCGCATTACTGAAGGGTCTTGAGAATATGCTCCACTCATATTACTTCACCACCTTTGCGTAAATTTTGCCGACTGTTGGAGCGCCTGATTCATACTTGACATGGACAACGCCGCTTTCTTTTAGTCCAAGGTTCGCCCATTCGACCACCTTACCTGCGTAGGCTGGAAGATAATCATGATCCGTTGTTCCTCCGTCGTAGCTGATTCTGATTGAGGCGTCGGTGTTGTTATAAATGTCTAGAGCCTTTGCGTCTCCGGCTGGGTCGATTAGGGATGAATATGTTACGATAACTGTCGTGTAATCTTTGGCTGCGAGGGTTGGGTAAACCGCTTCGGTTCCTTTCCCCTGCTTGACTGGCAGCGGAGTTGTTTCAGCGGCTAGCCCGTCGAATACTCCGTCAAGACCATGAGAAATCTTGATCACTTGTTGCTTTTCTGAAATTGCGTTTCGCGTTACTTCGTCGGCCGCGATTGTCGTTCCGGAGCCTGCGGTGACTGCTACATTATCTGCCATATTTCGATCCTCACTTGTCCATAGGTTAAATCAGTTTTTTGTAAGTGCCAATAGTAAGCCTAACGGTTGCCCTGTGGTGATGCTTCCAGTAGCTATGGCAGTAGTGTGATTTGCGCTTTCGACACCTTGAGTATTTACGGCCTTAATATAGAGAGTTCGGCCTGTAGCCCCAAGAGGGTTTACAACTCCAAGCGCAACGGAATTCGGGAATTCGCCAAGAAGTAAACCAGCTTCCCAAAGTGCTGCAATAGTTACGACCTTAATTCGATAAAAAGCGATATTTGGATCTGGCACCGGATTCCAATAGAAATCAAAGGTCGCCGTAGTTTGAGTAGCCTGGAAATTTGAAACGTCCGACGGCGGAGTAGTATTGCCAAGAACTTGATAACCTAATTTATAAAGCCAAGCTCCGGATGATCCCACGCTATTGCGCGGCCTGATTCTTACGTCGTAAAACTCATTCATTTGAACGATGTCAATCATTTGTGATGTGGTTGAACCACTTACACTTGGAGCATCGAGCCATGTGGATGAGCTTGATTTTTTATATTGAAGCTCAATAGTGCCGCCGTTAATTACAAAGAAGTCCGTCGGTGCTGTCCATGAAGCCTTTAACCTAACTAATACGGAGCCATCGGTTTGAATGATCGTCTGCGTAGGCCCACCGTCTAATACTAAATCCGTCGGATTGCTCGTTCCATTTATTCTCGGTTGAGGAAAACTATTTGTCGGCATCGCATTTACGGTTGCTTCCTCGGATGCTGTCCAATCGTAGATAGTCGAGCTTGTTTCCTGAAGCACCAGGTCAACAGCGAGAAACATATTTCCGTCATCATCATCTGTGAAAACCAGTTGAACTTCGTTTACTTCGAAAACTTTTGCGGCCCAACTGAAGTGTGAATAGGTAATCGTTACGGTATCGCCTGGAATTAGTTTGTAAGCTTTAAGCGGTGCCGTAAATTGTACGGTGGTGTCAAATTGGCGACGCTTCAATTCCGTCTTTGCTATGCGTTGCGCCATTGTTACTGACGTGGTGCAAGGTAAAGATATATCCTCGCGATTCGTCATTCCATAGGTGGAGGTTGTATTGATTGGAGGAAAGTCTGTTTCTTCCCAATTCTTATCTGGATCTATATAGGTTCCGCCGATTGAAACGGCATGCTCCGTTAGTGAATCTACAGTTGAAACTTGAACTTCGGATAGGAAATCAGCATCGGTAAATGCCATTGTGGGAAGGCGATACTTTGGCGCGAGTAACTTGATTTTATATGCGCTTGAGTAGTCGCATAATGAGCCACCGAACGCAGATAACATTTGATCCACAATGGACGTTACCGATTCTGATACTAGAAAGTTAGTGTTGCAGGTATATCTCTTTTCGCTTCCGCCTGAATTAAGCGTTACAGATTGATTGCAAATGTCGAGGGCTTCGGTTAGCTCGTAGCCTAAAGCCTCATCGCCGTTACCAAAGGCAACATCACAACTTGAAACGTATCTGTTTCCGCCGAACTTCTTATTTTTTATGAAGTCAGCTAAACAATGAGCCGCATTAGTTGAGTATCCAGCACCATAGCCCGAAGCAACGGATTCAAGAACCTTTCCTTCTACCTCAAAAGATACTTCAGGCAGACCACTTGGAAATCGTTCTTCGCTGTAAATTAATTTCAGATAGACGTGAGCATGGCCGCGCTGCCTGTGGTTTGAAGTCCAGATGCCGCCTGAGTCCGTTATTAACCCAGCGAGCGCGGATTGATGTTCGTCGCCGAGATTAACTTCGATATAAACTTTGTTTTCGTAATCGCCCGTAGCCCATCCTGAAAGATTAGTTCCGGTCGGAACTGAAAAGGCAACTTCCGTATCATCGAAGAAAAGTTTAGTAACGGCATTAATTTTGTGTGCTGCTAATGTGATGACTAATAATAACTCTCGATTGTTTGTGCTGCCGATTCCCGCGAAGGTATAAATCCCTCCAACCCTTTGCTTGCCGTAAATTATTTGCCAATCGGCTGCGGACTGCTTAAACGAAACGTCCTTACCTGGCGGAGACTTGGGACTTTTTAATCTATCTCGAATAGCCTTTCGTGCTGTTTTCCTATTTTCTTTTGTATTTGAAAGATGATGTTTAGTTAGATATCTGCCAATCTGTTTCTTGGAAACATGCATATAACGTGACCATTTGCTGCTTGGCACGATCTTCGTCATTTTGCTTTAGTTCCCTTCTTTGTATTCTTTTTCCCTTGTGTACCTTTGTGCCTTCCGCCGCTTCCAACTCTACGCGCCCAGAATAAGCTCCAGTCTTGAAGGCGCTCCACGAACTCGAATCCCTTGTCTGCTGAAAAGCTTTGATTTAATGGCGCGTCGACCAGCGAAACTAAACTGCGCTGATAATTATCCGTCCAGCGACCTTCAACGGGTCGATCCCAAGTCCAGTCAGATGACGCGACGAAGTTCGCTTCTATTGTTGTTGAATCGTTCGCTTCCGTTATGTTACAGGTATCAAGCAAGCCCGTTGCGATTGTGTACGCAGCTTGAGAATCTGCAACATCAGCGGAATCAATAAACCAAAGTTTAATAGTGCAAGTTGGTATGTCATAATTGCTTGGCCCCGATGTGTATTGAAATTGTTTAGCGGCTAAGAATTGGGAAAGGATGTTCGAATCTAGTCCAGTCCAAACTACTGTGAAGGATTTACGTTCTCGGTTAATCGTATCGCGTGGAAAACTTAGATCTTGAATGTAACCTTTTGCGGTCGTTGATGTTACATTTGGATATAACCAGGTAGTATCTTTGACAGCGCCTAATCCGACATTGATAGATACACTAAGAAAAGGGCGAACAATAGTAGCCCCGACCAGAGAATCCCAATTAGTGAAGGTACCATAGGCAGATCCAACAAATTGTCTTGGCATATTAGTTCGCTGGAATATATTCCATCGCTGAAAAACTTACTTCGTAGTTTTTGGCTTCGTCGGCACTATAAATCAAATTATCATTTGTTAGTAGGCGGAATTCGCCCTTGCAATTTGAAGTGATGATTGAAGCGTTATCGGCTGGGCTTTCCCTTAATCGCGGGAATATATCGAGAGTTGCTTCTCCACTTCCGTTAGATGTGGCATCTGTAAGGTTTTTATATAACCGGTTTCCGATTTGAATATAATCACCAGCTTTTAAAATGTTAGTAATTGATGGAGTCCAGCCGTCTGTTATTAAGGATTTGCCCGTTTGACTTGCCCCTTTGACTAATGGAGTTCCAGTTGCGCTTCCGGCTGGGGTTTTAGCACTCGGATCGCCTAACATGAAAGTTCCTAGTGGGCCATTTAATTTCAAAAGGAAGCAGACCCAAGCCTCAGCGTCGGTTCGGCTCATGATTGGAAGGGTAATTTCAGCGATCCAAATTTGGCCAGAAAACTCTTGAACCTGTTGCTGAAAGGTGAAGGCAGATCGCGAGATCGAAACATTCGTAATCGTTCTAATCGATAGCCGTTTAAAGTTATTACTCGGTAATGCTAACGGATATGAATAACTCATAGTTTAACCCTGTGATAAAGTTCCGCGCCTTCGATAAGCCTCTTGAGTTGCTGCAACTGACATGCCAATTAGCTCGCCCTTCATGGCTTCAATTGCCCTAGCGACTTCGTATTCTACACCAGGAGCCGCGCCGCGAGCGTCGATATTAATTGATAATCCGCCGCCGCCACCTGATCCATGAGAGCGAACGCCTAACCGCCCGTTTTTTCTAACCAGCGGCATGATTGCCTCAGGCCCCGCCTCTCCCATTAATCCTACGTTAAACATAGTTGGACTGTTGAAGATTCCGCCACGAGCAAACTTGAGCATCTTCCCACCGGAGAATACATTTCCTTTGGCGCTATTAGCATTTGAATTTGTGGTCGGTGATGTTCCGCTCCCGGGAATTGCACCGGAAATTGATGTGGTAGATTCTTCAGCCTTCTTAGCGGTATCTTCAAAGGCGTAACCTAATTCAAATAGTCGAGCGATAATCTGTCCGAGTTGCTGGACGGATGCGTTTGCTAATTGCTCCATTGAGGTAATACCCATATCGGCGAAGGCTTGGAATATCTTATTAATCTGATCCGAATTTAACTTACCTTCGGAAAGCATCTTTTGCTTCCACTGGTCGAGAGTCCTGAACCCCGCTTCTTTAGCCTCGATTACAGCGTCTTGTAAACCTTGAATCGCATCCATTCCACGCCCACCGGAAGCGGTAAGATTATTTATTGCTTCGGTATAAGCTCCGATTGCAGTAAGGCCCGGAGTCATAGCTTCGGTTACAGCATCGATTTTGTTTTGAATCGTATCCCAAGTGTCGTTCGCCTCGATTCCAGTTGCAATAATTTTATCAGTAAACTCCTGAAGGGAAACGCCGAGCCCTTGGATCATGTGTTTAAGTTCGTCGAAACTTCCGTAGTTGTCCGCTAGGATTGCGCCGATTTGACCGCCAGTATTTTCCGTTATTCCAAGTAGCGCATTTAATGCTCCTCCTACCCCTTGAAAGGCGGTCTTTGCGTGGTGTGGTAGCGAATCAAGAGTAGCGAATCCGGCTGAAGTGTTAAACCTGTCGTTTGCTCCGAGCTTAATATCTTTTTTAAGTTTATCCTCAAGCCAATTGACTACATCTTTTCGAGCAAGGGTTTCCTTATTTGTCGCGCCAGTTCCAAAAGCTCCGAAATGTTTTGCGACTAAATAAGCGCCAACTGCCGCTGCAACGTAAGGAGCCGCACTCATCATAGCTGCGCCAGCCTGAACGCCAGCCGCGCCTGCTGCTGTTGATGCGACGGTAGTTGTGCCAGTTACTCCAGCCATGACTCCTGAACCATAAGTGGCTACAGCGCCGCTACCGAAATAAGCTCCGGCCGCGCTTAATCCAGCACCAGCGATTTGACCTCCGACCGAATTTATTCCTTGCGTAGTGCTACCAAATCCCAAGGACGACGCGATTTGCATCCCAATACCGCCCGGCCCACCAGCGATTGAAAAACCTGTCATGGAAGCTGCCATCTGTGCGGCGAAGCCGATTGCGACTTGCTTGAGCATATCGCCAAGGCTCATGACGGAACCTTCCATTACGGAAGTGAAAATATCGGAGAAGAAATTGACGGAATCTTCGAAGCCTTTTTCAAAATCCTCAGCTAATTTTTTTGCTGCTTCTTCTTCCTGCTTGCCCCACTCATCAAATACTGGGTTTACGGCTGAATCAATTGTAACTTTTCTAATTAGTTCGGCTTGCTCTTTTGTTACGGTGATTCCTTTTGCTTTCCATTCCGCAATTACATCGTCGGCCGCTTTACCCATTTGCGTACGATACTCAGCCGCTAATTTGTGGAAAGCTCCTGAGTCGCCGGAGCCAATTGCATTTTTAATTTGTGCGGCTAAATCCTTTCCGCTTGTGTCGGTAATGAACTTTTTATAACTATCTTTAACTTTTTTAAATGCTTCTTCTGCGGCACGTGCTGCTGCATCTGCTCGATCTTTTTCCCTCTTTTTTAGAGCTTCGGCAGCGTCGTTCTTGGCCTTGTTTTCTACTGCGAGAAATGCTTCCTTTTTCCCACGCGCCTTGTCTAATAAATCTGAAATGTCTTTTATTCTTTGTTCTAAATTAGAGAACCAGCCACCTCCGCCACCGTTATCTTTTATTGTTTGAAGCTCTTTAAGGTTTGCTTCTAATTTAGTTATTTCTTCGTTTATGTTTATAAGTTTTGCAGCGGAAGAGACTCCCAACTGCTTGTCAATTATCATTCCTAAAAAATTGACGGTTTCAGAAATGTAATTATACCCTGCTGCGACTACGGGGTTTTCGTTTTGTGCCTTGCCAATTATTTCTTGTAAATTAGTCCAAGAAACAGCAAGACGATCTGTTGCTTTTGAAACGTCATCGGTTGCTGCTGGAAAATCTTTTATTGCGTCAGGCAGCTTGGACATTATCTCAGCAGCAGAAGCACCTTTTTCGATAAAAACTTGGAACGCAGCTAGACCATTTTTTTGGCCCTTTTGAATTGCGGTAATAAGTTTATCGAGAGCCTCAACTGCGGTTCCGCCGTTGGCTTCAGCAAATCTATTAGCGAGAGCCGCCATAGTGCCGAAGTTTTTGTTCATTTCAGGAATTCCGGCAGCTAATCCTTTGTTCGCAGCAATCATTAGGTCTGTTGCTCCGACTGTTCCGAGTAGCGCAGCTTTCGCCTCGTCGAGCGATTTAGATGTTCCGCCTAATCTCTTGAAAGCTGCTTCTACATCACCAGCTCGATCCCCAATTTCAACGAATCCTGTGGTCGCTGTTTTTACGAAAGCAGTAACTCCTAAAGCTGCGCCAGCCCCCATAGCGACGCCGATACCTTTCCCGATTACAGAAAACCGTTTTTCAAATCCGGCTAAGGTTCTAGCTGCCCCATTAACATCAGAGGCGAGCTTTTCAAACGTCGCTCGAATATCGATAATCAGGCTGTCAGCTATTTGTGCCATGTTTATTCGTCTCGTTAAAGGCTGGCATTATTAAACCTTGCCAAAGATTTAGGAGTCCTTTTTCAGATGGCGCTCCGTCCTCGGTTGGATCTTCATATTTTGGCATGAAATCCTCTGGCTTAAAGGCTTTTTGAGCTTTCCCTCGGTTTACGTTTGCGATTGTAGCTGCAACGATACCTGCTAGGAAGTCCAAATGCCTTCGTTCCTGATCATACCGTTGATCGAAGCGGTCAGCTAGGGATGAGAATTGAGCCGGGGTTAATCGCCAGAATTGAGATTCGGTTAAACCGAAGTCAATCATAGCAATAGAGCGCATTTCGAGCCAGTTTAAGTCCCTTACTTCGCTTCGCTTTCCGCGTCGCTTTTTTTTTCCGTAGCGATAGCCATTGTAGCGTTTCGAAAGGCGAAGGTAACGGCTTCCTTCATTACGGCTGGGAATTTTGAAAGCAATTTCCCAGTATCCTCAAGAGTTAAAGTTGGATCATCTGTAAGAAGTCCGGCCCATAAAATAGCCCTAAGTTCCGCCGCGCTTGGCCTTTGCCAAAGACTCATATCAAATAAAGCGTTTTTGCCTACGACTCTTTCGATTGTGCAAAGAGCATTAAAATCGAAAGTAAGTTTCCGTTTTTTGTCCAGGTCAAGCTCTAGCTCAGGTTGAGCGACGGCTGCATTACTCATTAGAAGATCCCTTTAATTATGTGGCGGTAATCGGGCCAGTTATTTTAATCGTTGCTGAACCTGTTAGCTTATCGTCAATCGAGGCTTGAGCATCGAAGGCGGTAACGTAACCGGAGAAACTATAAGTGTTAGGAGAAGTCGAGTTCGTCCAAACCAACTTGAAGTTTCTCTTGGTTCTATTAGCACGATCCGTCTCTATACCATACTGCGCTGCGGTGCCAGGTAGAAAGTTAAGGTCGAACTGAACTTCACCAGAATCGAGCAAGCTCGGAATGTATTCTTTATGAGTGTTCGGTGATTCCATATGCGTTGCGTCGATTAGGTCGAGGGAGCGTCCGTTGAGCGAGATATTAACTACCTCAGCAACGTTAGTAAAAACCTCTGCGCCATCAGTTCCGCCGGATGTGGCTGTTACAGTTCTTGCTGTAATAGTTCCAGATCCGTCGCCTGGGGTTGCGCCGAAGTCAGCATCCCAATAGGTTGCAAATCCACTCTGTTGATAAAGGTTAGCGATTACTTGAGCGACGGTTGCAGTTGTAGGAACGGTGATCGATACCGCTGTTGCGTCGAGAGTTGTATAAACATAAGAGCCGCCCGATACAACAACGGTCACGTTTTTGCCGTTTCCAGCAGTACCAGCAACCTTCCACTTAATTCGAATCTTTGCAGTAGTGGTTCCCCATTCTACGTTAGCTTGTGTTCCTGCTCCTACTCCGCCGTCACCGCGCTTTAAGAGAGTTCCAAATCCTGAAGTTCCTACTGTTGCTGCCATATTTCCTCGTCGTTAAGGTTGGGTTTCGTTATAGTGAATCCAATAATCCGCCGATACGCGATAAATCTCAGCATCATCATCGAATAGATCGCGATCTCCTATGAAATTTACACCGAAGAAGGTTATCCCTGCAATAGTGCCTTTGTATCCTTGGAGGCATAACCTTACTTGTTCGGCCAAATTCTTCGATTCTAAATAGGTTTTTGCCCACGAATCCAATTGAAAACGAGCGAAAGAAAGTGCAGTTGAACCAGTCATTGATTCGACAGGATTGCTAGAAACTCTAAAATATGTAACGGCCGGGAAGGTGCAATTTGCTGGAAGTTTTAGAGAATAAACGCGAGACGAAATAAGGGAAGTTATCCCTGAAAAATTAACTAATCTCGAATATAAATGTTCTTCCGGTAGGCTCATGAATTGACTTCCTTTTCGAGCCTACTCTCGATTTGATTCTTTACTATGTCAATCAACTCTTTTTCTTTTTTGTCAAAAGCCGGACGCATGAAAGGTTTTGCGCTCATTTTAACGGTTCCAAATTCGACAAAGCGAGCGTAGTAAACGGTAGTGGAAACTTTTGCTGCGACCTGATTTTTATCTCTTTTCCTGGTCATAACTGCTCTGAGAGAATTGGACAGTTCGCCCGTTTCTCCAACAGGAGCATTGTTTACGACTTCCTGAAGCAATTCTTTCGCTGCTTTCAAGACGGCGGTGTTAAGAATATTTTTTGCAATTTTAATCGGGAGTGCTTTTAACTTTCGTCGAATTATGTCGCCGTTGATTAAACTTGTTTCTGTTCTTACTTCGCCACCCATACTTACGGTCTTGTTATTGAAAGCAACAAGCCCGACGGTTCCCCCGGAACGTCGGGCAAATCAAAAGGGCTTATCGTTTCAGCTAAAAGCTCTAGCCCCTCCAATCGTTCTAATTCTGAAATCCCTAAAATTCTCCAATTGTAATTATCATATCGGATGCGAAACGTAGGCTTTATTCCTGCGATATACCTGATGCGGAATTTAGAAACTTTGACCGATAATCGTTCGGATGATTTAAATCTTTCATCCGCGCTTACCTGAGATACGTTAGCCCAAGCGTTTGCGAAGTCCGACCAAGTGACGGTGTTGGAGCCGCCAAACGTATCGGCAACTTCAGTAGGTTGCTGAATCGTAATAAGTCTATCGAGACGGCCAGATCTCATAAAATATTATACAATTTATAAGGATGAAGCAGGTATTTCGAAGCTCTCGGAAGTTCTGCGACGGAAGCGCCGACCACAATATCTTCCCGATGCTCGTAGTATTGACCAATTAAAATCAGGATTGCTTGTTTAATGTCCATTGGAACGGCTGCGGCTGCGCCGTATCCGCAAACGTATTGGCATTGAACCGCTTGGATTGAGTTCCATTGAATTGTGGGCCAAACTGCGTTGCTTGGAGACAATGCGATTCTCGCAGGTTCCGCGGAAGTATCGACAACGTAATCAGTGTTTTGAACTAATGTCTGAAGGGTTCCAGCGCCGTCTTTATATTTTAAAAATGTTACGGATTGAAGGGAACCAAACGGAATTAGAATTTCTGGGCCAGATGGAAACTCGTCCCAATAGGTTGTCCAGGTTTGTGTTATAAATCTGCGTTGCGTTTCTCCTTCAGCAATCGAAGTACAAGCCGCGATTAAATTATTAATATAAGTATCGTCGTCGATGTGCAGGACGCGGAGATGTGCTTTTGCTTCAGAAAGCGTAACCGGATAACCGGATGGTGCGCTCGATAATACTGAGTTCATTCATTTGCCCTCGTTTCGTATCCTTGTGGAGCGTCTGCAACTTCGGTTGAGCCGATTGTTTTATAGTGTTGCTCGACTTCTATAACTTCAGCGTGACCGCCCCGAAGTAATGGTTCCGCCTCTGCGTAAGGCAACTTCAATATTGTTCCCGGATGTATAACTCCATTCGGGCCAGCGATTAAGGTATGAACCATCACAGTTACGTTCTTTACCTCTACGGTGTAACTGTTCGTCTTGTCGGTGATAGTCAATCTATTTTTTTTGCTCATCAGTATAAGGCTACCATCAGGGTCGCTGTGGTGCCAGTGGAATTAACTCGACGTGCTCGAACCTGTAGTAATGTGCCAGCAGCTACAGCGGTAAATGTCGATGTAGTATTATCGGGCCACACGACTACGACATTACCAAGACCGCCAACCCAAATAGCTCGGCAGACGTCGGTAAGGTCTGTTGAATCGTGTGGCGTAATGGCCGCACCTTTGTTAAATAACATTCCGCCTTGGACTTGGTAATTAGCAAAATTATCGGCCATAGTTTAGTTCCTTATGCTGTAATTCCAGCGTTTTTAATTGCTGTATTTAGAGCGTTTAGGGTTGCTGCAATTTGCGCCAAAGCGTTCTTTACGGCAGTCATGTCTGCTGTGAGAGACGTAGTAGCGTTTGCGCCTGGGGCTGTAATCGCTGCAAAAGTTGTTGCAGGAGTTCCGCCTGTTGAATCTGTAATCGCTGTAATGGCGCTTGCTTGAGTGCCATTAGCTTTTACAATTCCACCAGTTTCGATATTAATCACGCCACCGCTTTTAACGGTGATCTGATCTCCACCTTGATCCCTGTAAACTTTGTTCGGATAACTTGCATCGGCCATAAATAAATTCCTCTATTTTAAAAAGGGAGGGACAATTTTACCTGCCCCTCCCCCCGGTTCATCACGTTAAGGAGTAGCTAAATCCGTATTAAGGAGTCGGCTGCTTCATAGCTGCACCCAGTATTGCTACTGCGGAGAAAAGCGCCGCGCTCGCATTTGCCGCTGGCGTGATGGTTAAACGAATGTATCGTTTAGCGCCAAGATAGCCAACTTTGAAAACCTTATCGTCGTCGCTGAAAACGAACGACGGTAAAGATCCAAGCCTTGCGGTTGAAGCTACAGCGGCATTATCTGAAAGATTGGCTGCGTCGCCATCTTCCAAAAGCGCCGTAAATGTAGCGTCAGCGTCAGCTAAAGAGCCAGTAGCGACTACAATTTCACAAGCGTCATAGCCCTGCAAATCAATAATTTGACTTACCTGTGCGGTATTGTCTGAAACTGAAACAGGACTAATCATTCTTCGAACTTCAATTTTATTGTGTAATAGATCTTGCATAATTCCTCTTAAATTTTAAATGGCCCCACTCGTTAGAGTGGAGCCGATTAATTAGGCCAACTTCACGCGAGCAAAGGCTTCAGCTAGAACTGGCATAGCGTCCAATTCTTGCCGACCGATGAACCCGATCTGATTTGTCTCAGCGTAGAGCTCAACGAGTCTCTTTACCATGAAGGTCTTTGTCTCAGCGATCCAGTATTTGCTGAAATCGCCCAAGATTCCGACGTATAGCCCAGTCGTGAAGGTATTAGGAGCATATTCCGACATATAAATCGGTCGTCCAAGCAAGCTATCAGGCTCGCCGTCACGAATCGATTCACGCCAGAGATAGTTTCCGTTACCGTCCTTTAGCTTGCTTATCTGGCTCATAGCGTCACGATGGAAAATCCATGAAGCAACGTTCCAGTAAGGAGCTTTCAGACTATATTTGGCATTGATTAGGCCGTCCACGCTTATCGAGCTTGTGGTATTTCCCGTCGAGATGTCGCGAGCAGTCGTAATACCAGATGTTGAAGCGGTGAACACACCGAGAGGCTGTGCGGCTCCATTTCCAGTTAGGAAGGCTTTTTCTTCGCTTACTGCAAATTTATACGCCAATCTCTGCATTACCAAGGTGTCGATTGCGATTGCTGAGTTCATCAACAACATTTCGCTAACCTTGATTCTCTTAGCTAGAGGGCCAGGAGACAACTGCCGCTTACCAAAGGCCATCGAAGAATCTTCGCTACCTGTTGCAAGCTCTGAAGTCCAATCAGCATCAGCCGGGTCGGTATCCAATGAAGGAACGCCAAGCGATTGAGCCTGATTAAGCTTAAATACGGTGGATAATCCACGAAGATACAAAGCATCGTCGATGAATTTTACCAAGTCATTAACAAGCTGTTCCGCTGGAACTACGAAGCCGCCCTGGGTCCCGGTTCCTTGGGATAAAGCTCTGCGCTCATCCGAAGTAAGATGGCTCATCCCGCCTACGCAGTATGAATTGAACGCCTTTCGGTATTCCTTCGTTGCGCGATATGCTTCAGGAGTCATGTCGGAAGTCTCGACCTTTGTCTCATCCTTTCGATTCTCAGTGGACTTTAGGTCCATCTCGATTGAAGCCTGTTTTTCTTCACGCTCAATTTGAACGCGAAGCTCGTCCTGCTCCTTAATCATTTTATCGTAGGAATCTTGTTCCTCTTTGTTAAGATCGGAACGCTTTTCGTTTTCTGCTCTGCTTAGAAGTGAGCGAGCATCAGCAACCAGCTTTGCGCGCTTTTCTTTTAATTCTCTAATCTTCATAATTTCCCCAAAAGTTTATTTTAAAGGCGCAACGGCGCTGTTATGTGAAGCTCGTCGGAGCTACATTTCGAAGGGTCGCACCGATTTGGAGAACTGACAATATCCTAGTAACCTTTTAGTTCGGTTTCGAGTATTCGTAGGGCTAGTTTTTTCTTATCTAGAGCGTCGTTAGGCTGCTTTTCCTGCTCGACTTTTTGTTCCTCAGCCCACTTCTTTTCCTGCTCTTTTACTATCTCGGTTATGTCACGAGCCTGAACGGAAGTTTGCTCGTAAGCTGGAAAAGCGGTCGGGGAAATCTCGAAAAGATTAATTTTTGTCAAAGTTCTGACATGCGGCTGGCCGTCTTTGCCTTTTAACCATTCTTCGCCGTCAACTGAGAAGCCAAACGACATTCCGGTGACGTCGCCGCGCTTGATGGAAGTGTAAGCGTCGCGTCCGGTCTGGGTATCGGGTAACGATAGCTCGAAGTATAAACCATGATTATCTTCGCGCAAATTAAGGGTTTTTGCTGTGGTTCTGCCTAAAACTAGGTCGGAATTATGGCTCCAAAGTGCCCGAATATCGCCATTTTTGATTGAATCTGCGAAGGCTCCGGCCCTAATTTTCTCGACAAAATTGAAAATTGGCTGGGATAATTGCTCAAAAACGGCTGCATAACCGCTTACTTTTCGGCTTTCTCCGTCGGTTTCTGCTCTTAAATCGGTCGCTTGGAAGTATCTTTTCTCGTTATTTTTCATCGTTCCCACCTAAAGAGGCTAAAATCATGGCGATAAATTCTTCTTCAACGGTGTCTCTATGCCGTTCTTCATCGTAAATTAGGTTGAAAGTAGGAGCAATCCCCCGAATCTTTAGAGATGCGGCTCCAAGTGTTACTCTCTTGTGCGCCGTTACTGAAAACCTTGGCTGAATTGGGTCGAGATAAAAATGCTTCGCGGGAAGGTGAACGAATTGATGCTCAGGCGCAACCTTTAGCGGTTTAATCCTATGATGAGTTGCGGGGCCATAGCCGCCGCCCGATCTAGTCCACTGAATCGTAGTAGTATTTAGATTTAAGGCCGCAAGCGGAAGCGTAACCTGGTGATTACTACTGACGACGCCCTTATAAAGTAAGAGCAAGCTCATTTTTTAACCTTGTGGATCTTGAGGCGTTTGCGAATTCACGTAAGCGTTGTAAATTGCAAGAAGTTCGAAGATTAAATTCTGCTTTTCTTGAGCAATTTTATTTGTCCACCCGTCAATTTGTTCCTGCGTGAAATTAAAATCCGCTGCGAGTTGATCAATTTCTCCCGACATTAATCTATCGTTGGCTTGATATAGCGATTGTACTTTTGCAATAACTGTTTTGTATAAAGTATTTTCTGCTTCTAAAATTGCAATTTCCTGTTCTGTCATAAATCACCAACTTATAATTATAACAATTCCTGGGCCGCCATTACCACCACGTCCAGCCGATCCGGTAACTCCAGCGCCACCGCCACCACCTCCGCATCCAATTCCACCGTTACCGCCGTCACCACCTGCGCCAGCATCCGAAGATCCGCCTCCTGAGCCGCCCGAATTAAAGAATGGAGTAGTTGATTGTTTGCCAGCATTGCCTTTTGCGCCAGCTACACCACCTGCGCAAATACCACCAGCTCCCGCTGGATGATAGCCTTGGTTGCCGTAATCAAATAACGCAGTGGCAGTTTGAGCACCACCAGCAAAAGCTGTTCCAATTGCTGCTGTGCCAGCACCGCCAGCGCCTGGGCTGAATGGAATTGCGGCCCACGCCGTAATCGTTGTACCAGCAGCACCCGAACCACCAGCGCCACCAACTAAACCGACAATAGAAGCCCAGTTGCCATAAGTATGGATTGGCTGAGTAACTGCAACCGTTGGCACCGTTCCACCAGTGCCCGCCGCTAGTCCACCGCCTGGAGCATTAACTTGCGACGCTAAAATAATATTTGGTAGAGCATTAGTTTTAGAGCTTAAAATAAGTGAGTTAGTTCCAGCCGTACCGTTGGCACCACTTGCGCCGCCTGTTCCACCTTGGCCAACCTGGACATAAAGCTCATCAGGTAATACAAACGCCGGACAGATAAATCTCGATACTCCTGAGCAAGCACCACCACCACCACCTGCACGAAGGGTTAGCGCAGCACCAGCCGTTCCACCACCACCGCCGCCGCCGCCTGATACAGCAAGCATCATCACCATCGAAACGCCTTTCGGCTTCTGCCATGATTGCAAGCCCGTTAGGTTGGTCGATCCAGTTGGTTTGAATATCTGCACGTTTTGCCGATATTTCGTTGGTATGGCAAATGGATCAAACATTAGTAATCCCACCCAAAAGTGACGGCTTTCCAATGCTGGTTAGCAGTTTGCGCTATGTGCTGCGAAACGTGGATGTAGTAACCAGTTGGAATTGGCTTATTTAGGATTATTGAGTAATAGTTAATGGCATTAGTCGAGTGAGAAGCTGAGATAATCGGAACAGAAACCTCACCAAGAAGATAAGTATCTGCTGCCGTTGTTGCACCTGGAGTTGCGACAGTTGAAAGATAAGCTCTAAGCGTAGTCGCTACCGAGTTCACCGCCGCCGCTGACGCACACACCGAAAATCGAATTTCTTCAACAAATGAGCCATTAGCGCCAGCCGTAAACGCTTTGTACATAATATCGGCACCCGCCGTTCCCGCGCTTGTGCCATCGCTCTTAACTTGTGCCGATGTTTGCACAATATCAGCCAGTCCGATATTTGGCGTTTGCGGAAAGAGTGGATTTAATCCTGCTGCCATAATTTACAATCCCCAACCATTAAAAATTGCTATTGTTGCGCCCTTCGAAATTCCCATTAGAGTCGGCGGTACTGAAAAATCAACTCGATCTAATTTAGCTGCTGTGACTTTTACATTATCAACGAAAGTTTGTAGTTCGCTGGCCGAACTAACGTAGCTCATATAGGTATCACCTTTCGTCGTTGAGTTGCCTTCGAAAATTAAATTTTTATTCGACGCTAGTGCTATATCTTCGCCTGAAAATATACCCCAATCAATTTGGCTTGCGACTCCAGTGTAAGTCGAAAAAGGCAAAACCCTCAATCCATATTGTCTAATATCTCCGCTCGAATTAGCTGTTCCGACACCGAGCGACGCGTCGGCATTAAATCCGACGAACGTACATGTTCCCGCCGTTGTGATGCTACGAGTTCCAGTTGTTCCCCAAGTGCAGGAAATTCCGTAATAAGTCGATTGCTTGTCCTCGTCTTTAATCGTTTGAGTTAAAATCGCGTAATTAGGAGAGTTGTTCGTTCGTTGCGAGGTTACCTTTAAAAGCAGATCGCTGATAATGTTCGTTCCAGTCGTCGTGTAGTCGAACGACATGGCGCCGCGAGCGTTTCCGGTTCCAATATAGTTAATCGCGTATGAGGCGCTGATTGCTGTGCCGCCTAATCCGATCTTATTGAGCCGGATGTCTTTATCCATCGAAGCGCCGAGCTTTATTACTCCCGCGCCGCTGTTTCGCTCGAAAATTAAATCGGTTCCGTCTGAATACTGGCTCCAGATGTCTGAGGTTCCAAACGTTTCCGAAATATTATCGTTATGCCTAAATAATCCGGCGCTGTGTGTAATGTCAGTACCGTTGTACATCAGCCCAGCTATGCCACCGAACGCGGAAGCATTATTATATTGTATCTGAGTATTAGCCCCACCTGGTAAGCCACCAAGTCCAACACTTGAAGGATTATAAATTCCACTCATGATTGTTTATAATACATGCGCCCTGAAATCTGGGCGGTTCCTGACTGGTTAATAATAAATGCTGTGTTAGAGGTTCCTGTAAACCAAGGGTCTCCATCTTGATCTAAAGTGAAAGTTCCACCCGCGTTGAAAGTCATAGCGCCAGTTAATGCTGTCGCTCCATCTTTTATGATTACCGTAGTTGCAGCAGATACGACGAAGAACATTTTGAAACATCTTGTTGTTTGCGGGTTGACTGCTGCTACGATTGTATTGTCGCCCGTTCCTGCAAAATCTATTTTAGCCTCTGTAAGTCCGGAGGTTGTTGGCTTTTGAAACGAGATCGCATTTGTGGTCGATGGTGTCGTTTGATCGATTCCGACCTTGCCAATTATTTTAGTTCCGGCTGGCAATGCCGCCGACACAGTAACTGCTCCGGTATTACAGGCGGTAACTTTTGTATTTAGTGCTGCAAGAGTTGTTTCAGTTGCTACTCCAGCTATCGTTCCGAGGTTGGCTGTAACTGTTCCAGATACAGTAGCGGACACTGTTCCAGAAACCGGCTGCGTTGCCTGCCAAAACGTTCCAGTAACAGCGACTGGGTTTGTTATTGTTGTAATCGTGCCAGATGCGACTACCACCGCACCGGTGTTACACGCCGTAACTTTAGTATTGAGCGCCGAGAGCGTGGTTTGTGTCGCAAAATCTTTTCCCGCAATTGTTGCTAGATTGCCACCAGTTTCTAATGCCAGTAACGAAGTGTTCAGATTGGTCCCAGCGTTAGCCGTTACGGTTCCGGATATAGGCTGGGTCGCTTGCCAAAAGGTTCCTGTAACGGCGACGGGGTTGGTTATGGAAGTTACAGATCCGATGTTCCAGGCTCCAGATTGGCTAACTGGGATGACGGATTGATTCGAAGCAAGAACGACGGGAATAGATGCAGCCATCGCTTGCTGTCCAATATCAAGCATCCCATTGTAAACGCCGTCACCGCCGAAGATTAATTTGAAAAGTTGCGCGTGTTGTACGATGGCCGTACGGGTTATTTCATCCGTTGCTACGAGTGCGCCCGTTCCTGGTAATGTTACGTTATCTGCCATATTAACTTAGTGTAAATAAACCAGCGGCGTTCACGTTAAAGGTTAAAGTATTTCCATCTGTAACTGTTACGTCAGCGTCAGAACTGTCAAGCAATCCGGTACACATTAGAGGTCTTACTAGTCCAGCGGACGAATCATCGAAAATTACCCAACGCCTCGCGGTTATGTTTCCGCCTGCTGCTGTGAATACTGGGTCGGAAAAATCAAAAGCCGCAATTCCTCCGACTTGTGACCAGGTGACCGCGCCTAAAGTTTGCCTAGTATAACCAGATCCAGAAACTTCATTAGTGACATCTGTTAAAATATTATGCGTCGAAAGGTTTGGAGTGTAACCGGAGGTTGTTAATAATATTTTAAATGTATCAGCCGAAAGATCGGGTTCCTTTCCAATGCTCGCTTTCCAGTTGTCATAGAACTGGATTGTTCCGGTGTAAATTGTCATTGTTCGATCTCACGAAGTTTCGCCCCAATCATTCGGCCTGTTTCGTCTCGCTTAACTTCCATTTCACGAACTATAACGCGAGGCGCTGGACGCTCTAGCATAACGGTAACGTCTTGAGCCGGAGCAATTAATTTCACATCCTGAGTGTTTCTATGCTCAGCAACGGAAACTGAAATCGAAATGCAAGCCTGCTCGATGCCGCTTATAATGTTGCGAATCACTGATTCAATCTTGTCGGTACTCTCACGCGCCTCAATGCTTTCGATTGCCCTGACTAAAGCCTGATCTACTAACGAAGGAAGCACCTCGCGCCGCACGACTGGAAGCCCTCGAACCTTCTGCATCTCGCGGTATTGTGCGAGATATAATCCTATAGGGGCCTTGAGCGTTTCAGTTATTAGTTCCCGATGTTTCTCTCTAAACTCTTTTTTCAACACCTCGAAGTTATGTTTCTTCGCATCCCGTTCAAGCGCCTTATCCTCTTTTCTGCATAACCGCCCGATTAAATCATCGAAGAGGTTAACCGCAGCGGCTCTAATCTGTCCGTCATCCTCTGGATCTACCTTGTCTGGTTCTTCGGTTGCGCTTTTATCCTCGGCTGGGGTTTCGGTTTCGCCCAGGGTTGCCATGTTTAATGGCTGCAAATAGGTTTGTCCAAGCCCATCCGGTAGTGGGTTTAGGTTCTCAAGCTCTCGAATCTCGTCGATATTGAGCCAGCCGTTGGTGCGAGCAAGCTGGTAATAGTTGCCGCGTGATACGGTATCGCCTCTGAGAAGGGCGTCGAGAAGAAATTCGCTGAAATACTTTTGCTTTTCCTCTGTGGTTAATAAGGCTCGTTTGATTGCTTGCTCCCACCGAATAGCCCAAGGGCGAATCGTATGTATCACAAACTCAAGCGATTGCTGCTCGATATTTGAAAAGCTCGATTTACTCAGGTCGCCTATCATGTGCGGCGGGATTCTAAATATCCTAGCAATCTCGGAGATTTGAAATTGTCTCGTTTGAAGGAATTGTGCTTGCTCATTAGTTACTGATAGCGGGGTAAACTCTAATCCATTCTCAAGTATAGCAACCTTGTTCGCGTTCGTTGGCCCGGAGTGTAGTCGCTCCCAACTATCTCGGAGATTCTGTTGCTCCTTTGGATTTAACCTAGTGGGATATTTTAGCAAGCCGCCTGGTTGCGCGTTGTTGGAAAAAAAGCGAGCGCCATGTTCATCGGCCGCCATAGCGATGCCGATAGCGTTCTTTAGATTATCAATTGGGCTTTCACCGAGGAAGCCTTCACAGCTTAAACCTTTTACGTGAAACACTTCGTCAGAGCGAAGATTGAAGAACTGGTTTCCCGGCCCTTGGTAGCGATAGAAATAGCGATAGCTGTCAAGCGCGATCAGTTGAATCGAGTCGGGATGAATTGGGCGAAGGCTTTCTATTCCTCCCGCACCGTTGAAAATAATTTGTGCAAAGGCGTTCCCTCGTAGAACGACGTGAGCCATCATCATTTCACGAAACTCAAACGACGTCTGATATTCGTTCGGCTGGTCGTGAAGAAGCGTGTAAAGAGGATGAGCAAAGGCGCGAGCCTTGCCACCTGCGGGCAGTTTCTCGTAAGTGATTAGCGGGAGGCTTGCTAGTGATTCGGATAGCACCCTGACGCAAGCATAAACGGCTGCGACCTGGGTAGCCGTATCTACGGTAACACGAACGCCCGCAGCGGTGTTTGAGACGGCACCAAACAAATATTCTGCGTCCGCGCCGCGCCCAGTGGAAGCGGAGGCACGCTTGTTGATCTTCTTCAGTTCGAATCCGAATAGTTTCACAGGGTTAATATTCCTCGGTCTGTATAAGGTGAGGTTGTATCTTGCCTCAAAATTAGCCTACCTAAAGCGTTTATGGTAGCCACGATCCCGTCGATTTTTTCCTTAGACTTCTTTTTGCTCGGTTTTATATTGCCCGCAGCGTCTTGTTCAATGGCCACATTCTGAGCCATCCAACGCAAAACGGGGTGTCCTGTATGCTTAAATTTCTTAGCGGAGATTAAGTTTGACATCTCTTTCGTCGGTGCGCTCATACTCGCGTAGCCTTGGCCGAAGAACATAACTTCGAAGTCGTCGCCTTGCAACTGGGTCGCTAGTTGAGTCGCGTTCCAGCGGTCGATTATAACTTCCTCAATATTAAACTTTTCCTTTAGAGAATTAAGTTTAGCCCGGATGAAATCGTAATCGCAAATGACCCCAGGCGTAGTGAGAATGTATCCAGCTTTTACCCATGAATCATAAGGCACCCGATCCTTTTTAGCCCTACGATTAACGGTTTCCTCTGGTACGAAAAAGTATGGTAAAACTTTGAAGCTCCCATCCTCAAATGGAAACACTAGGCACATAGCGGTTATGTCCGACGTTGTTGCCATGTCCATCCCGACGAAACACATTCTGCCAGCCAAATCATCCTCGGTAAAACTTTCCTTGCAATCGTCCCACTTGTCGAGAGGGAGCCAGCGCGAGTCCTGCTCCGTCCAAATGTTTAAGTGAAGTCGCTTGAAAGTATTTTCGTAAGCAAGAACTTCTTTTGCTTTCGCGCATTGTTCTCGAAGATAATCCAAGCGAACTGTAATTCCTAAATTTGGATTTGCCTTGTACCAAGTTTTTTCATCCTTCCAATCATCTTCCGGGTCGGCTGCGTAAATTGCACCAAGAAAACTCGGATCGGTTATTACGCCTTCGCTAACCTTTACCGCGTAGTCGTGATACTCCCAGCAGATAGAATTCTTATCGAAGCCCGCTGTGGTTAAAAATATTCTAAGCGGTTGTGCTCGGTACGCCATTGATGTATCGAGAACGTCTACAAGTTCGCGGTCTGGTTGGGC
>Ga0268298_10002191_pt1 | contig 21677 bp, 18 predicted proteins | sample WWTPWeurt_MetaG_FD_194462 | JGI IMG/M metagenome (GOLD analysis project Ga0268298, IMG submission 194462) | Activated sludge microbial communities from WWTP in Nijmegen, Gelderland, Netherland - WWTP Weurt | ecosystem: Engineered > WWTP > Aerobic digester > Activated sludge | place... | reverse complement strand
TAAGGGTTACCAATTGTTTCAGCCGTGTTATGTTAGGATTTATTCCTTTCAATTTTGGGAGGTGCAGGTATAAACCGCCGATATTTTCTGCAGCAAAAAAATCATCCGGTAGCTCCTCTAACTCATCGTTATAGATATGAACCCATTTTAATTGGTCAAGCGAGTCCAGATTAGGCGCGTTGATGTCACCATTAACTTGAAGCATTAAATACACCAGGTTTTTACACTTTGTAAAATCACAAGCCAAATTTGTAGTACTAAAACTGAGTTGTACATATTTAAGTCCATCCGAGTTAATAATATCGTTCTCAACCCGTTCAACATACTTTCCGAAATAGTAAATTTCACGGATACCGGGATTTTCTTTAACGTAACTCGGTAATGTAGACAGCGAATCAAAACCAACACCAAGTACTACGAGTTTTGGGAGCTGAGTAAGAGTCGAACTGATTTCTTCGGACAGACCTACTTCCTTATATTGACCAGGATAGGTAATAGATATGGCTTCAACTTCCTTACATTGAATGAGTGTTTTAAGTGCTTTATCCTTCCAATAAACATTGAGGGCATTTATTTCAATGAGCACCCTTTTAACCTTCGAAAGTTCTATCTTACCCATGTTGAATTCTGGAACTAATTCCATTATGTTATAGGTTTTATCACTTGGAAAATGGTTATATAAGGTATAACCCTCTTCCTTATGTACCGCACAGGAAAAAAAGAACAGCGCAATGGATATGGAGAGAATGTATTTCATTTATCTAAGAAGGAGCGCATATAGTGTCAATGATTAATCGGTTGCAAAAATGACGAATGATTAACTCGTACTTTGGTTTTAGCTGGCTATTGTTCAGCGGAATTGGCGTGGCCGGCGGGCTTACAGAGGTAAATTCGATTATATATTTACCGTGTTCTGCATTACGCCTGAATATCCAGGGTGTTACCAAAAGAGTTGATGCAGTGCCTCCAATGTTCGTAGGCAAATTGTAAGTTGGATCAGGAGCCGGAAAAGGAGAAAACGTCTTCATATAGGGATCTGGAGGAGGGTTAGCTCCTGGAGCTGAACCAGGAGCAGGCATCCAGCCAGGCGGGGTCCAGGGGTTCGGAATTCGCGGAAGGCGATCGGTCCTCCAGGCATTCCATATACTTCGTGCTCTGTCTGTGGCAATACCACAGTCCGCGAACAAGTCGTCACCCACTTTTTCAGCAAAATTGATTTTACCATCGCTTTGTAATTTAGACCTGAACTGGCCGTCTATAATGAATCTTGAATTTGGATTACGGACTTGTTCAAAAAGACGCTGCAGAAATCGCAAAGCATCGATTGATCCAAATGCAACAACCAGAGCGTTAATTCGTTCCTGTCCTCCTACAAAACTTTGTTGAAACCATGTTGGAAATCCTGTAAAAAAACTTTCGGATAAATTATCCAATTCAATATTCTTAATACGATTAATAATATTGGCTTTGCCGGTGAGATAAGGACGACCTTTTGATTTTGGAGTGACTTTGGCTGATATATTTGGGTTGATGAATCCTAAAAAATTATCTAACGATGGTAGTAGCTGCCATTCCACAGGTTCCCACCTATTTAGGTCAGAGCTAGTGGGTGCGCTGTCTTCAAGTACTTTTGACATACGATAGTCCATGCAATCAGTGACACCAAGTATATTTGAATACTGGGGCGTAGTGGGATTATCAAAAGCCCAATCGGTGACTATCCGTGCGGGACTGCCGTTGTCTTCACCTCTACTGTTTAACTTGTTAACGTAATGAATTCCCAAAAAAGTTCCTCCGGATTTTTTATTGTAAAACTTTTTATTGAGATCATTTACGCCACCAGCGCCGTTCAAATCTTGTGGCGAAGCTGCTCGGAGCCCGAGATTATAATCTGGAACATTTATACTAACACTTCCAAAAGTTTCTCCGTGGTAAAGGATAAAACAAAACTGGTCAAACATGCCTGTTGGAAATCCATTAGCTTCTGCAATTTTATCTTCAAACCGTCTAGATATGATCTCACCACCAGCAGAAGGTAAAGGTAACGGTATTGATCCTCTATCGATAATAACATCTGTCTGCGTTTTAGTAATCAAAACTACCTCAGTAGGTCCTGCGGCATCAGCCGCGTAGATGGTTGCATAGAGCGGTTCAGCAGGCAACGGATTGTCGGCGCCCATGGCAGCATACTGTCCGGTAAAGCGATTACTTGCCGCCATACCACCTGGATCATTAACGCCAAATCTTCGTGACATGATATTATGCTGCCAACCGAAAAGAGTTGTATATTCAATGTCATAAGGTCCACGATGGTCTTCAGGCATTGTGGTATATAAAGTCGCAATATCTCCTGCACTCAACGCTGGGTTGAAATCAGGCTGCGGGTTTGATGCTCCAGCAGCAGGTGGAATAGCAGAATTGGTTGGATCCAGGTAGACAGGTTGATTATAAGGAGGTGCCGATTCGTTAAAGCCTGGAGGAGTAGTCATGCTGTTGTAATTAGATCTGCGACTATCAAATATTCCAGGAAGGTACATCGGAACATCACCACCGGCATGTCGGGAAATCCAGTTGCGACTTGTAGATCCGTCTGAATTTCCGTTTTTATTTAGTTGGTATCCAAATGCCAGATAGTGGTATCTGTCCTTCAAACCTAAAGCATGTCCGAATTCGTGAGATGCCGTGTTGTGCACATCTTCATACCAAGCCTGACCGACAGGATTGTACGTAACTGCTACACCTGGAGTAATTCCTATAAGCGGCGTAGGGGCATAAGTATATAATTCTCCTTTTTGCTTCTTTGGATCGATAAATGCTTTTTTTCCAGGCATTCGAGTTCTGAACAAAGTAAAAAGGATTTCATTTTGCTGTAAATCGCTATCTCTAATAATAGGATTATCGCGACTAGAAACATCGGCGACAACAACCCCAGTATCGCGAGGGTGCTGCATGAGGAAGGTTGGAGGGGACTCACAAGTAAATGTATCATTAGTGCGGTTGTAGCGAAATGGCCCAAGGCCTGCACTCAGACCTGGATTCGTAGCTGTACTCCAAACTCTTCTGATTTCAGCTTCAACATATGCGGCAAACCCTGCTATTTCTTCAGCAACAAGTCCAGAACTTATGTCCGCACTCAACCATATGGTTGAGTTAATACGATAGTCATTTCCACCGTTTGAATTTGTACCTAAAAAGGTAAGGGAATAACACTTTTTTTTCATGCCTCATCAATTTCAGAAATTAAACTTTGGTATGACTGCAATCTGTATGATTTGATTCCAGTTGTTGACACTTTAACTTCAATTTCATTGGAACTTGTATTTAAATAATAACCGGTAACATATAGTTCCAAGCAATAGTAACTATTATCAAAGGCGTCATCAATGCCACCTGCAATCCACCTCATGCCCAACCATATTGGAAAGTCAGTAAGATATGCATTGCCCGGATCATTAATTGTAGTTAATATGGTGTTGTATTCTGAAGCCCCAAGCTTCACATAGGCAAACTTGCTCGGATTTTGAATGAAAGGTTTTCCTTCCCTGTCAGCTCCATAAAAACTGAAAACATGCTCTAATGCAACGAGCACTCCGTTAACACCAGCTGCTACACTAACAAAAGATGCACCTATAGAATCTCCAATAGCGCCTTGTGATGTAATTGATGCTCCTTCGCTTCGTATATCTGGGTCAACAGACTGTTCAAGATCACTTTCTGTGGTATTTACGGAGAAAGCAAAAAACAGATATCCTCCGTCCGGATCTTTTGAAACGCCATGTTTGGCGAGAAAAGAGTGTCTATTAAACATACGCATATCGACAAAACGTGTATCATTGTATATTTGTGTTTGCGTTACCCCTCCATTTATTTCCCAATCGATTGAAGACAATGCAGGTATATTAAATAGGTTATCCATTGCATTTTGCGCATGCACCCTGGTACCTTGAGAAGTCCTTGACGATAAAGCGGAATAAGATCTTAAATAGGCTACTCTCAGGTAGTTTGCAATTGGAGTAGTATCCGAGGTGACGTAGTTTGGTGTTAGAATAAAAATCTCGTTAATGGTAAAACCTGAACCACTGTGTTGAAGATTTTTTAGCTGCGTTGCACCTTTAATATTCACAGGGAAAGACTTCACATCAGCAGCTTTATGAATATACAGCCTTGGAAAATCGTTGTCCGTCACAGGCAACGTCAACCGCAATGTATTGGATGTACTGGTGTTTCCTGCCGGAAAGTCCGAATCAATGATCAGAATTGGCCAGTTTGCGCGATAGTAGTCAACTGTGGCTAATGCCGAAGAGTTATCAAAAGCGAGCATAATATCATTGCCATAATTTCCAAAGAAATTTAGGGAATTATTGAACTCGTTACGCACGTCTAAGTATACCCTGCCCTTGTTTACAAAACTTGATAACAGTTCATTATAAATGTAATCACCTGAATACGAAGTAAAGCTCGTATCTGTTGATGCTTTAGCATTTATTTGATTCACATAGAAAGATCCAAAGAAGGCGGCCGGATCGATATAGGATAGAATCTTTTCTTTGCTGTTCCAGTGTGTAAAAGTATCTGGTTGTGCCTCTGATCCTGTCAGTGGTGTCAAGCTAAAAACATTGTCATTAATTCGGACATCTTGAGCTATAACTTTGTGTCCCAGAGTTTCAAATACTATTTCCAGGCTAAATGCCGTTGCATTGAATTTCCCAATGTTCCAGCCGCCTTCAACAGATTCAAGCTGGTAGTCAACATTCGTCCTGAAGAACACTCCATTTAGGGAGTCAAAATCCATAAGGGCATATGGTGCAGGAGCACTGGCGGAAAAATTAACTCCTAACAATTCTACTGGAGGGGTATCGGTAGTTGTTCCTGGGGGGGTTCCTTGGGCCTGATCAATGCTTTCATTTCGCTTATTTTGTGAATCCCAAATAGAATTGGTCAGATCATTTGTTGCAGATGCTGCAATTTCTGTTCCCCCGATTGCAATAAGAGAATCCTTTCTAATCCCTCGGTAAATAAAGTAGGCGATATGTGGAAGCTGAACATCTGGTTGAACGAAGGGACGCAAAATTAAATTCAACAAATTCGGATCCGAATTGTCCACTTGAATAAAAACTGTTCCTGAGCAAATAGCATAAGCGTTTGAATCTGATGAGGCAGAATGAATACTACACAAGCGATATTTTGAATTTTCAAATCCGCTAACTGGACCATAAGCCTTATCAACAGCTTGAGGCAGTAATAAATCAGTATCTGTAAAAAAGAAAAAATCGGCCATACCTATTTCAATTTTAAATTATCTCCCAGCAAAAAAAATGTAAACTGATATTTCTGAAAAATTGAAAGCGATTTTTTGCTTGGTCTTTTTTGTTGAAATAGTTACTTCGTGCTTAGGTTATTTTTTATAATTAATGCATTTGTTAACGTGTTCGGATCGAAAAATGACAGCTTCGAGTATCAAATAACTATTGAAGGATTTTTTTAACCTTAAACGTTACATTCAAATTAATAACGGGAAACTAATAAATTAATTACAATATTTCTGAATGATTTACAATTTGGTATGAATCTAAACTGGCAGATTTGTATAATTATTCAATGAGTCGCGAATTATCAATAATAATCTGATTTAATGTCGATTATAGGAAATTGTCTGAATTTTTTAACAGCGCTTATTTGCAAAATCGCTACGTTGGGAAAGTCAAAATTATTTTTTGTGAGTTTAAAAAAATGGCGGAAAAAAATCGCCATTGAAGTTGTTTTTCAAAATTTTAAAACGCACGCAAAACGGATTTTTTTACGCTTCCGGAAAAAAAATCAAGATTTGATACCATGCAATAACATGACGTAATATGGATGTTTTATGGCGTAATATGGTATTTTAGAGGTATTCAGAGAATTTTATCTTCGCAATACTTGTGAACAGGGCACATTGAAAAAACTCTACTCAAATAATTGTTATTTCAAATTATTGTCTTACCTTTGTGTAAGGTAATGTAAATAGACATGACAAAAAACACCTCAAAATTCGAACAAAAACTAACTGAGTCATTAGGATTGACTGCTTTCCTGACCGAGAAGCAATTCACCTTGGCTAGTATTGGCCTCACAGATAAAATTGCTTTTGACTGGACACGATCAGGTTTGTATTTGGAAGAGAAAACCACCAAAGGGAGAAGAAAGTACAATGCCATCGAATATGTTTGGTTGAGAATGGTAAAAGAGTTGCGCGAATTTGGTTTATCCTATGATGCAATCAGAAATCTCAAAACATTTCTTCTCCAAAAAATTGATATAGAGAATTTGCTCGTTCAAATCATGAGTGACGATCACGAAGATCAGGCAGAATTAAAAATGATTAAAAAAGGGCTTAAAGAAACCTATGGCACTTCGGCAAAACTTAAGTCAGCCATGAAAAAAGTAATGGATGAATTAGCCGATACTGTTCTTTGTTTATTGATACATGAAACAGTTGTAAATAAAACCAACGCACATATTTTAATAAAAAAAGATGGCACTGCAATGGTAAGTCAAGGCGAGCCAATTGATAATGATATAACGTATGGTGACATTCTTCAAGGGCCATATATTACATTTCCCCTTCGTCATATACTTGCCGAATTTTTAGCACGGGAAGATTTGATGAATACAGAAATGGCAACGGAAATTGTGGATATAAACAAAGACGAACAGAAAGTACTTGATTTATTGCGCCAAGGCAATTTAGTTTCCCTCACAGTCAAGTTAAGCAATAATACCATCAAGCTCATTGAAACAGAAGAAGAAGTTGACATGCGAGAGGTAAAAGGAAAATTGGTTGATTACATTAAACGAAACAGTTATCAGGAAATCACCTACAAAACAGAAAATGGAAAAATTGTGAGTATGAAACGAAAAACCAAACACAAATAGTTTGGATAAAGTTTCTTGAACAATTCAAGAAAAAAGTCACCGGAAAAACCGGGACGAATAGAGAAGGGAAATGACGACTTATCGGAAAAACCGAGGGTTGTCATAGAATGAGAAGTGAGATGATAAGTTTAAATAAATGCAGAGAATTATTAGATAAAAAAAGAGAGAAATACACGGACGATCAATTGGAGCTGATCAGAAAATACTTGATCACATTGGCTCAAATCAATGTAGAGATTATTAAAAATGCAAACACAAAACAAGATGACACGGGTAGCAATCATGAGCAGAGTGAGTTCTGATGAACAAGCCAAAGGTTATAGTCTGGATGCACAATATGAAGCACTGGTGAGATATTGTGAACGGATGAATTTTGAAATTGTGTATGAGATTAGAGAAGATCATTCGGCCAAGTCATTTGAACGACCGGGGTGGAAAAAATGGATCAAACACGTTCAGAAAAATCACCGTGATATTGATATGCTTTTGATCACCACGTGGGATAGATTTACCCGAAATGCGTCAGAAGGAATTGCTTGGATAAAAATGCACGCAGAAAAATGGCAAATTGAAATTCAGGCTATTGAGCAGAAAATAGATTTTTCGATTCCTGAGCAAAAAGCCATGTTGCATTTTTATTTGATCATGCCAGAAATTGATAATGATCGTCGCTCAATAAAGATTAAAGGAGGAATCAGACAAGCGCTAAAACAAGGACGATGGCCTGCCAAAGGTCTTTTTGGTTATAGAACTCAGCGCGATGAATACGGAAAAAGTGGTTTAATTCCTGATCCCAAAACAGCCCCGATTGTACAATACATTTTTGAACAAGTTGCACAAGGTGTTGCACAAATAGATTTGTGTCGGGAAATTAAAAAAAACCACGGATTAATAATCTCACGCAACAACATGAACCGAATTTTAAAACGAGCGGTTTATATGGGTAAGATTATTGTTCCTGCTGAAAAAAACGAACCGGCTCAATTGGTACAAGGAATTCATGAACCGTTAATTAGTGAGTCACTTTTTTATAGAGTTCAGCAACATCTTACCGGCAATCGAAAAGCAAGAGGAAAATTTGTTCCAAAGTACGCCAAGATCAGAACTGACTTTCCACTCAGGGGTATTCTTAAGTGCAACCACTGCGACGGAATCATGACCGCAAGTTTTTCAAAAGGAAAACTTGGAAAACGATACGGTTATTATCACTGTGAGCATTGCAAAAAACAAAGAATATCAAATACCTTGACAGAAAAAGCATTTTCAGAATATTTGGAGAAAATGTCCATTACAGCTGAAACTAAATCACTTTATAACTTGATCTTGGACAAGATGATGGGAGTCTCGTCAAATGAAAATAAATCAGAAGCCAAAAACCTTCAAAAACAACTTGATCAAATCAATCAACGAATTGAACAGTGTCAGGATTTAATGCTTGACGGAAAACTGGATCCAGACGAATATGTTCAGATTAAAGGAAGATATTCGATCCAAAAAGATGAAATTCTTGAAAAACTAAAAAATCTCAAAACAGACAAGCGTGATTTTGGAGTGATCAGTCAGGCTGGTGTGAATTTACTTGAAAACCTCTCACAAACCTTTGATACTGCGACAGTCCGATTAAAACACAAACTTGCGGGTTCGATATTTCCGGAATATTTTTCATTTGACGGAAAAAAAATTCGAACCCCAAAACTGAATCCAATTTTTGAACTATTCTCCAGATTTGACGGGAATTTTGAGGGAAATAAAAAAGGGGATAATTCAGATTTTTCTGACTTATCCCCTTCAGCGGAGAGAGAGGGATTCGAACCCTCGGTACCAATTTCTCAGTACGACAGTTTAGCAAACTGTTCCTTTCGGCCTCTCAGGCACCTCTCCTTTTAAAACAGGGTGCAAATATATAAAACTTGCAGTTCCTGACAAACTGATAATAATGAATAAAAATAAAAACAGGAATCCAGATCAGCGCTCAATGAGCACCGTGTCCATCACAATTTGCTGTGGCTGATGCTCTTCTGGATTATCAAACCGATCAAGCAGCAAAGTAACTGCCTTTTTGCCCATTTCTTCAATGGGTTGTGAAATGGAAGAAATTTTTGGGTGCACAATATCAAATACCTCTATATCATCAAAACTGATGATTTTTACGCTTTCCAATCCTTCTCCATTCACTGCCAGCGATTTCAGAATTGCTTTTGCAATATTGTTGTTGACGCAAAAAATACCATCAAAATCCTGATGTTTTAATTCTGCGAGTGCAGTTGCAACGCCTTCTTCAATATTGTTATGCGGAATTTGAAAAAGTTTTGCATCATGCTGATTTTTTAATGCACCCAGATATCCCTGGATCCGATCAGAAATAGAAGAAATGTAAACCGGAGAAATTGTAAAACAAACCGGTTTTTTCACACCGCTTCTGTATAGAAATTCCACGGCTTTTGCGGCTCCTTCTTTATTTGAAACGGTAATTGAATCTACGTCAAAATTTTCAAATGTTCGGTCAACGAGAATTAACGGAAAATCATTTTGACGGAGTCCTTCAATTTCATTTTTATCATCAAATGAAGAAGCAAGAATCAACCCGTCAATATTTCTGTTTATCAGGTCACTGATCAGTTTTTTCTCTTTTTGCGCGTCCTCGTAAGTATTGGAAATAATGAGATTATATCCTTTTGAATAGGCTTCATGCTCTATTGCTTTACATAGTTTCCCGTAGAAAATATTGGAAATATCAGGAACAATTACACCAATTGTATTCGTTCTGCCGATTCTTAATCCTCTGGCATATTGATTAGGAATGTAGTTTAGCTCTTTTGCTTTAACTCTTACTTTTTCCTGCGTCTGTCGATTTATTCCACGTTCATCACCTTTGCCATTTAATACAAGTGACACCAAGGCTTTGGATACCCCCAAACTTTCTGCAATATCTTTAAGAGACGCTTTTTTCATCAGACTACAAATTCACATTGGGTGTTACTAATATAGCTAAATCTTTCAGAATTGAACCTTTTCTAAATAAAATATTCAAAACACTGTAACAGCCCAAGCAGGAGATATTGATAGCTCACAACGCGCAAAGTCTTGGTTTCTACCGCAGAACCGTTTTGACCGAAAAAAAAGAAGGCCAACGAAAAAAGTATGATTGAAAATTTGAAAAAGACAGGTTCACCTGAAAAAATGAGTAAAACAGATAAAATTAACGGCGTAAGGAGAAAAATCAGCGGAGTAATTTTTTTATCTTTCAGATTGAACAACGTCAATAATGAAAATAAATTCAGAAGGTAAAAAATCGAAAGTGAGATCACACCAGCGATTTTTGATTTTATTACTTCACCTGCCATCGGAAAATAATATTCAATAAAAGCAATGAAAAAAGAGTCAGAGAACGCCCAGGAACATTGAACGCCGACCATTAATATTAAAAGAAACGCACGGGACTCTTTCAGATTCATGAACCAAAAAAGTAATGCGCAAATTATCAGAATGAACGAGGTGAGAAAAACAGGAGTGATAAATGCCTGCGTTTTGAAAACCTGGGTGAAGCCAAAAATAAAATAGAAGAGAAAAACGGAAACAACTATTTTGAGTTCCTTTTCCATCAGCGTGAAGCAAGTGCTTCTTCAATATAATCAAACGTTGAAAGAATCACCGGTTTGCCATCAACAACGGCCACGTCATGTTCAAAATGTGCTGAAGGTAATCCATCAGCGGTAAGAATAGTCCAACCGTCTTTTAACTGATTGATTTTTTCAGTTCCCATATTGATCATCGGTTCTATGGCTATTGTTAATCCATTTTGTATCTTTTTTCCCCAGCCTCTTTTTCCGTAGTTTGGCACCTGCGGATCTTCATGCATATCTTTACCCAGTCCATGTCCCACAAGCTCTTTCACAACGCCGTACCCATGTTTTTCAGCGTGTTGCTGAATGGCATAACCGATGTCACTTATCCGGTTGCCCACTTTTGTTTCTGCAATTCCAATATACAGGCATTCTTTGGTCACTTTCAGCAGTTGTCTTACTTCAGGTTTTACATCGCCAATTTCAAAGGTATAGGCATGATCTCCATAATATCCATTCATATACACACCACAATCCACCGATACAATATCTCCGCTTTCAAAAGGTTTTTTTGAAGGAATTCCATGAACCACTTGTGCATTGGGTGAAATACAGAGCGTATTGGGAAAATCATACATACCTAAAAAACCCGGTTTTCCACCGTGATCGCGAATATATGTTTCAGCCAGTTTATCAATTTCCAAACCGGTGACTCCCGGCCCTATAATTTTTGCAATCTCGCCCAGCGTGCGTGACACCAACTGAGCCGACTGGCGCATCAATTCTACTTGTTCAGCTGTTTTGTAAATAATCATTCAGCGCAAAGGTATTACAAAAAAGAAAAACCCTGTCTCATGAAACACAAGACAGGGTTAGGTATTTACAAAATTTTAGGACTATTTCAGAACTGATTTTACAAGATCAGATGCCTCCTGAAGTAAAACTGCCGAATGTACGTTCAAGCCAGAAGCATCGATTAATGCTTTTGCCTCCGCAGCATTTGTTCCCTGCAATCGCACAATAATTGGAACCGGAATGGCCCCCATATTTTTATAAGCATCTACAATTCCCTGAGCAACACGGTCACAACGCACAATTCCACCAAAAATATTTACCAGAATGGCTTTCACATTTTTGTCTTTCAGAATAATGCGGAATGCCTTTTCTACGCGCTCTGCATTTGCCGTTCCCCCAACGTCCAAAAAGTTCGCAGGATTACCGCCTGAAAGTTTAATAATATCCATGGTTGCCATTGCCAGCCCTGCACCGTTTACCATGCAGCCAACATTACCATCCAGTTTTACATAGTTCAAACCTGCTTCACCTGCTTCTACTTCGGTTGGGTCTTCTTCTGTTTTATCCCGCATTGCAGCATAATCTGCATGTCTTCCTAGTGAATTTCCGTCAAGAGAAACCTTTGAGTCAACTGCAATAATCCGTTCGTCAGATGTTTTTAATACGGGATTAATTTCAAACATGGAAGCATCGCATCCTACGTAAGCTCTATAAAGTGAATCAACAAATTTTACCATTTGTTTAAATGCTTCACCACTCAATCCAAGGTTAAAAGCAATTTTTCTTGCCTGAAAACCCTGCAAACCAACACGCGGATCAATTTCTTCCTTGTAGATTAAATGAGGTGTGTGTTCAGCAACTGATTCAATGTCCATTCCTCCTTCAGTAGAATAAACAATAATGTTTCTTTCTCTTTCGCGATCTAAAAGCACAGACATATAAAACTCTTTAGTTTCAGTTGGTCCGGGATAATAAACATCTTCAGCCAACAAAACTTTATTTACCTTTTTACCATCTTTTGATGTTTGTTTGGTAACAAGGTGTCCCCCTAAAATTCCTTTTACTTTCTCTTCAACTTTGTCCAGACCTTTCGCAAGAACAACTCCGTTTGAACCAGTTTCTGTGATGACACCTTTACCTCGTCCTCCGGCGTGAATTTGTGCTTTTACAACAAACCACTCTGTACCGGTTTGTTTATTTAATTCTTTTGCTTTTGCAACGGATTCTTCTACACTTTCAACAACTATGCCTCGTTGAACGGCTACTCCATAACTCGCAAGAATTGACTTGCCTTGATATTCATGTAAATTCATGTGTCTGCTTTTTAGATCGTGGTAAAATTAATCTTATTCATCAATTATCCCAATCAATTGTTCACATTTTGGCAGAACCCGTTTAAAAAATGTATTTTTGTTTAACTAAACGCTTAATTATGAAGATGCTTCTGGTAATGGTAAGTTTGTTGATTTCAACGGGTGGATTATTTGCCCAATACAACGACACTTTGTATTATAAATCAGGTATGGTTAAAGCTGTGACCGTACGTCAGCATGATGAAAAATTTCTGGTGTACGAATATCGCAGTAAAAAAGGTAAGCTGGTTGAAAACCGCATTCCGCTTGATACACTGGACAAATTTGTTATTTATAATGAATACGGTGAACTTGTGATAGATTCTTCAAAGCCGAAAAAGAAAGAAGAGTAATTGATGCCATTTAAATTTTTACCCGGCCTTTTTCTGATTGTCGTAACAAGTGCAGTATGGTCACAAAATTTTAATGATACGCTTTTTTTCAAGTCGGGAATGGAGCGGGCATGCAACGTCAATCACTTTGACACCAGAAATGTGAACTACACCTATATCTCTTCAAAAAATGATACACTGACACATTCAGTCAAACTTGATCAACTGAAGTATTTTGTTATCTATGATTCGTCTCAGGTTAAAACATTTTCTTCCAAAGAATCTTCTGTTGCTGAAACTGTAAAAAGTGATACGTTGAAACAAGTGGATGTCCCTGATTCTATTCAAATAAGATGTCATTCAATTTCTGTGAATCCTTTAGGTGTGCCTTTACTTGCTGCAAATATGCAATACACATGGCGCTTTGGAAAAAATAAACAATTCGGTTTGAATATTCCGGTGAGAACAATTTCTCCAATACTTTACAACGGAAATTTTGCTTTTTATACGGGTGCCGGATTCTCATTTTTTATTTCAAACACCGAAAAATTTTCGATGTTTCTGAATGTCACTCCAAGTATTTACATTTTTGCCATGGATAAGAGTCCGGATGATATGCTCTATTCTGTTTCATTCAGCATGGGATTTGTCAGATATTTCAGTAAACGAATTGGCGTGTCAGGAAGCATTGGAGCCGGACCCGGATTTTCAGATCAGGGTATTGCATCATTTCCGTTGCCCATTGCACATATTGGAATAACGACTTTTATTGGTGAGCAATGTTGGATCAAACGGGATGTTCAAAGGTAGCCCATCATGGCATAAACCACGTATCCGATGATTTCATGCAGCAATCTGTTCCAGTCACTTAATGTGCTTTCATTTGGAATTATCCATTGGTCAAATTGATAATTACGCTCTGATCCGGTAAAATGATCTGTAGTAAATGTGTTCAACTTTTCAAATCCAGCATGCTTAAAACAGGCTTCAGCTCTTGGCATATGAATTGCCGACGTCACCAGTAGAACTGTTTTTATTTCTGGATGCAGATCAATTATTTTTTTTGATTCTACTGCATTCTCATGCGTGTTTTGTGAAAGGGAATCTACCAGAATGTCGTCGGCAGGAATTCCATTTTCGATCAGAATTTTTCTGAATTGTCTTCCTTCATCAAGACCTTTATCCACAAGATCACCGTTTGCTCCGGAAATTAAGATCTTATCCACCTTTCCTAAATGGTATAAATTGATTGCCTGCCAGATTCGGTCTCCGCCTCGTCGTATGCTTAGCCTTTCAAGTGTATTATCATATTCAGCCATGCCTCCCAGCACAACCGCGACATCATAATTACCAAGCTCTTCAATTTTTTTTCCATCTGGTTCCCATATTCTCGCAAACTCACAAAATAGTACCGTGTTTGTAAAGAAAATGCTGCATGAAATACCGCTCCAGAACGTCCATTTTCTTAGTCTTTCACGCTTGGTAAACCACGCAATCAAAAATAGAATGACAATCCAGTAAAAAGGATGCGCAACAAAGTCAAGTATTTTGGATAACACAAAAAACATGCATCAAATTTACACGGTTATTTGATTTATCGAAGCAAGGGATTCCAAGTATCTGAATAGAATTCCCTCAGTTTTTATTGACAAGCTGCACCGTTTTTGTATCTTTGTAACGAATGAACAGGAGTATTTCATTTTTCTTTTTGTTATTGTTCAGTTTTTCACTGACTGGTTACTCTATTGAATTACATTATTGTAAAGGTTCAATCACAGATGTCTCTTTTTTCGGCGATGCAGATTGTACCTGCGAGTCTTCAAAAATGATGTTATCTGAAAAAGAAACGTGCAAAAAATCGTGTCATGCACCTAAGATTTTGGATAATGATTCGGTGAAATCTGAAGAGAATAAAAAGTGCTGCAATACTGAAAAACTAACGCTGACAAGCTCTAAACTTAAAGCATTTTCTTCCACAGAAATTAAACTATTTTCTGTCTGGGTTTCTTGTATTGATCCAATTATTTTCCTTGAACCGGCGGATAAAAATGATTTGGTTCAGACACACTTTCCAGATCCTCTTTTAACAAACGACTTTACACTTCTTAATAAGGTCTTCAGAATTTGATTTTTGATTAGGTTTCTATGTTGAATCCTTTGACAAAATTGTCATAAAAACACCTGGTTGTTTTTACTAAAATCAAATAAATGAAAAGAGTTTTTTTAATCCTCTTTCTTTTCAATATAACTTGTGTTTTGTGGTCGCAGGAACATCACGAACACGGAGCGGAAAATGAAATCAAAGGGAAAATAGTTGCTACTGAAAACGGAAAAACAGAACCAATTCCGGGTGCAAAAATTAAGTGGAAATCGGACAGTCACATGGCCATTTCAGGACTGGATGGTTCATTCGAAATTCATGTAGAAAATCTACCTGATACACTTTTTATTAAAGCGGTGGGTTATCAGCTTCTGGCTTTCGAAGTGAAAGAAGCACGGACAGATCTTGTTTTCAATTTAGAAGCCGGCGAGATGCTTGGTGGAGTAGAAGTAATAGGAATAAATCTGGGAAAAACAATGGATTTGCTTGTTCCTTTCAATGTAGAAAAAATAGGTCAGGATGAACTGCGTAAAGCGGCTTGTTGTAATTTGTCTGAATCTTTTGAAACGAATGCCTCGGTTGATGTGAATATGACAGATGCGATTTCAGGAGCAAAAAAAATCCAGATGCTTGGCCTCGATGGAATTTATACGCAGATTCAATTTGAAAATATACCAATGGTTCGGGGTTTGTCTACCTCGTATGGATTGAATTCTACACCCGGTACGTGGATAGAATCTATTCAGATTACCAAAGGCACGGGTTCAGTTGTTAATGGTTATGAATCAATGGCCGGACTGATCAATCTTGAATTCAAACAACCGGAAAATGGTGAAGCGTTTTATCTGAATTTTTATGGAAATAAATTTGGACGCGCTGAGTTTAATATTCATGGAGCAAAAAAAGTAAATGACGGATGGAACACCATGTCTTTTGCTCATTATTCAGGTTATTTTCTGGAGACAGATGTGAACGATGATGGATTCAGGGATTTTCCGTTGGGTAATGTTGGTGCGCTTCTGCATCGCTGGTCATTTGCCGGAAAAAATTATGAAACAAAATTTGGTGTACGTGCCAATTTTTCAGATCAGGTAGGTGGTCAACTAGGATTTGACCCGGGCAACGACGCAGGTAATTTATATCAGGGAATATTCAAAACATACCACGCTGAAGTGTTTTCCAAACAAGGTTTTTTTCTCAAGAACAGGCCGGCCGGAAGTTTAGGTTTAATCAATCAGCTGGAGTATCACAATATGTACAGTCAGTTTGGCAATAATGTTTATTCAGGTCTTGAGCGCAAATATTATTTCAATAGTATATATAGTGATATCATTGGTAATACAAATCATAATTTTAAAACTGGTTTGAGTTTTATGATCGATGATTATAACCAGTCATTCAATGATTCTGTATTTACCAAAACTGAAATTGTCCCAGGTGCATTTTTTGAGTACACTTTGAATGAAATGGATAAATTTATTCTCGTTGCTGGAGTGCGTGCTGATTATCACAATATGTATGGCGAATTGTTTTCACCACGGATGCACGCCAAATGGAATATCAATCCAAAAAACGCTCTCCGGATAAGTGTTGGAAGAGGGTATAGAATTCCAAATCCATTTGCCGATAATGTGAGTTATATGGCAAGCAGCAGACAGTGGATTGTTTCACCAAATTTCAGACCTGAAGATGCAATCAGTTCGGGAATCACATTCACACAGAAGTTTATGATCCGTGATGAAGTTTCAACTATCTCATTGGATTATTTCTATACTCATTTTAATAATCAATTGATCATTGACATGGATGAGTCTCCAAATCAATTGTACATCTACAGCACCAGTTCACGCGGATACTCTCACAGCTTTCAGGCTGAAATTTCTGTTAAACCGATAAAAGGTTTGGAATTGCGTGCCGCATATAAATATTATGATGTGCGTTCAACGTATCATGGGGCACTCCATAAAATGGCATTCGTTCCTGCGTTCAGATCACTTTTTAATGCAGGATATACGACCAGAAATAAAAAGTGGAGTTTTGATGTTACCGGAAATTGGGTTGGTAAAAAAAGATTGCCTTCTACAGCTTCAAATCCTCTGCAATATCAGCGGGGCATTGAATCTGAAAGATACTGGATGGTGAATAGCCAAATAACATACCGCTACAAAAAATTCAATTTTTATATCGGCGGAGAAAACTTATTAAATGTCATTCAGCCAAACGCAATAATCAGTTCAGATGATCCTTTTGGTGCGTTTTTTGATGCAACACAAATGTGGGCTCCAATCACTGGTTATAACATTTACATTGGATTACATTTTGGAATAAAACAAAAATCAAAAGAATAAAAAATATAAAAACTGAAATATGAAATATTATATGTCAATTCTGGCCTTGATTCTGTTAACATCGGTTAATACTGCGAATGCACAGAATGAAAAAACGAAAACGATTACCTTCATTACTACTGCAATATGTGAAGATTGCAAAGAGCGTATTGAAGAAAAACTGAATTATACAAAAGGAGTAATTTTTGCAGAGTTGAATCTGGAAAACAAAATGCTCACAGTAAAATATAAAACAGCGCTGATCACTGAGCAGCAAATTAAAGAAGTACTGGCCAGCATTGGTTACAGTTCAGACACTGTTGTGCGTGACAAAGATGCCTACCTTGCTCTGCCAAAGTGCTGCAGGGGTGAATCTTCCTGCGAACCTGAAAAATAATTTTTTCATAAAATTCCATTGTATCTTTGATTTTTCTTTGATACAATGGATTTTTTACCAGTTGAAATAGATGAGTATTCAAGGTTGATGACTTCACCTGAGTCATCTCTTTTGCACGAACTAAACAGAGAAACGCATCTGAAAATTCTTTCACCAAGAATGCTTTCCGGTCATTTGCAGGGAAGGTTTTTGAGTATGATTTCAAAAATGCTTTCGCCTGAATTAATCGTTGAGGTAGGAACATATACTGGCTATTCTGCTATATGCCTTTCTGAAGGATTGTCTGAAAAAGGCAAACTTATTACAATGGATAACAACCGCGAGCTGGAACCAATTCTTAAAAAGTATTTATTGATGTCGCCAAAAGCTTCACAAATTGAAATGCGTTTTGGTGACGCAGCAAAAATTATTGAAGATATTCAGGCTCCAGTTGATCTGGTTTTTCTGGATGCAGATAAAGAAAATTATTCACGCTATTTTGATTTGGTGATTGACAAAGTAAGATCGGGAGGAATTATTTTAGCAGACAATGTTTTGTGGAGTGGTAAAGTTGTCAAACCAGTAAAAGAAAATGACAAAAGTACACTAGCATTGATGGAGTTCAATAAAAAAATTCAGAATGATTCAAGGGTTGAAAATGTTTTGTTGCCTTTGCGTGATGGAGTAATGATGATCAGAAAAAAATAAAGATATATGATTGATTTGCGCAGTGACACTGTCACAAAACCAACTAAAGAAATGCTCGATTTTATGATGAAGGCTGAAGTGGGCGATGATGTTTTTGGTGATGATCCTACAGTAAATGAACTTGAAAAATATGGTGCAGCACTTTTTGGAAAGGAAGCAGGTTTATTTTGTTCTTCGGGCACACAGACAAATCAGATTGCAATTAACGTGCACTGTCAGCCGGGTGATGAGGTTATTTGCCATGAAGAGTCACACATATACCGGTATGAAGGCGCAGGAATTATGAGAAATACAGGTGCCTCTGTAAGATTGATCCGTGGAAATAGCGGAAGAATTAATCCGGATGAAATTGCATTGAATTTGAATCCCGACGATCAGCATTATCCGGTAACAAAAATGGTTAGTATTGAAGACACTTCCAATCGCGGTGGCGGCGTGGTGTACGATTTCAATGACATACAAAAATTGAGTTCAATTTGTAAGGAAAAAAATTTAAAATTTCATCTGGATGGAGCGCGCGTTTTTAATGCATTAACTGTAACCGGAATTGATTCAAAAATTTATGGAGCTCAATTTGATACGATTTCAATTTGTCTCTCAAAAAGTTTAGGCGCACCTGTTGGATCATTATTACTTGGACCAGTTGATTTCATTAAAAAAGCCAGACGGGTCAGAAAAGTTTTTGGCGGAGGAATGCGACAAGCAGGAATTATTGCAGCCGGTGGTTTGTTCGCATTGAAAAATAATGTTGAGCGTTTGGTGGATGACCATCGTCGTGCAAAAGAAATTGAGCAAATCCTCGCTCAGGCAAATTGGATAAAATCTGTAATTCCTGCTGAAACTAACATTGTTGTTGGTAATTTGATGGATGGATTGAATGAACTTGATGTCGTAGACAAATTAAAAAATTATGGAATCTTGGCGGTGGGTTTTGGAAGAGGGAGAATCAGAATGGTAACGCATTTAAACATAACGGATGCCGATATTTTAGAACTTAAAAAACAATTGCCCTTGAAGTTCTAGGTTTCTGGAAGAGCGTTTCCACCTCAATTTTTTTCAAACTGTAAATTAATTGGATTTACTCAAACGTTTAGATTGATTGTTGATTGAATTTTAACAATACCTCCCAAATATTAGCGTAATATTTTACAAACGACAGGCAACCCCCGCCTAGCTAAAACGTTAAATTTGATATAAGTACCCAATTTTAGAATCATGAAAAAATTAGTTGTATTCCTTTTCATCCTGACAGGCCTTAACGTGTTTGCACAATTTCCGGGCTGTCCAAATATTATTGCGGATGCGGATATGGTGTTGCCGTGTACTCAAAACTGTGTGACGTTAAACGCTACGCCGTTTGCAGTAGGAAACACAAGCACATATTCTGTAAGTTCAATTCCTCATTCGCCGCCAATAGCGTATGGGGCAGCGGGTGGAACTTCTGTTTCCGTGGGTACAGATGACGTTTGGAGTCCAAATGTTTTATTGCCGTTCCCATTCTGTTATTACGGAACAACTTACAATGATTGTCAAATCGGATCAAATGGTTCAATCGACTTTGGAGGGCCTTCAACACCAGGTGGTTTTTGTCCATGGTCGTTCACGGCAGGGTGTCCGTCGGCAGCATTGACTTCTGCGGGAGACATCTTTGGTGTTTATCACGATATTGACCCCACAGTTGCCGGAACGGTAAAATGGTATTTGCAGGGTACTGCACCATGCCGAATTCTGATTGTGGTATTCAATAACCTTGGACACTTTAGTTGTACATCCATGAGAAGTACACACATGATGGTACTTTATGAAACTACAAACGTAATCGACGTTTATATTAACAGAAAAGATTTATGTACAACCTGGAATGGTGGTAACGCTGTTGTAGGAGTTCAAAACCAAGCAGGTTCAGCTGGAGTGGCTGCCCCTGGCAGAAACTCTCCAACTCCAGACTGGACAGTTACAACCGGCGCGCCAGAAGGATGGAGATTTACACCTAACGGAGCACCAATTTATTCTGTTCAATGGTATACTGGCGCTGTTGCAGGTGTTGGAGGTACGCTAATTGGATCAGGAAACAGTATTAACGTTTGTCCAAATGGGGTAACAACAACATACACAGCAAAAGTTACTTATACCCGTTGTGATGGTTTGGTTATTACAGATTATGATGATGTTACTGTTAGTTACGCCGCGCTTCCAGCTCCTACGGTTACACCTGTTGCTGAAACATGTTCAGGTTATAATAATGGTCAGGTTACCATTAACAATGCTGTTGGCTCTGGTCCATATACAGTTTCAATTACCGGACCTTCTAATCAGTCAGTTGTAGAAGCCAATACTGCTGGTGCGTCAGCTGTATTCACTGGTTTACCAGATGGTCTTTATAATTATACGGTAGTGGCTGCTAATGGCTGTCAATATGCCGGAACATTCACTATTAACCCTGGACCGGCTTGTTGTACGGTTACGGCTACTTCAACACCTGCATTATGTTTTGGTCAGGCAAGCGGCACTGCCACTGCAAATCCTGCAAACGGTACACCTGCCTATACTTATGTATGGTACAATTCAGGAATGGTTCCAATCGGACAAACAACACAAACTGCAGTTAACCTTACTGCAGGTACGTATAACGTTACTATCACTGACAATACTGGCTGTACAGCTACTACGAGTATTGTCGTAGGTCAGCCTGCGGCAGCTCTTTCTGCAACTGCAAATCCAACCAACATTACTTGTTTTGGATTATGCAATGGTTCAATTGCTGTTAATGGGGCTGCGGGTGGTACACCAGGATATCAATATTCAATTAATGGTGGTGCTCTGCAGCCAGGTAATACTTTTTCTGCTTTGTGTGCAGGTTCTTACAATCTAATGGTTCAGGACGCCAATGGTTGTCAATTTACAATGACAAACGTTCCGATTACTGCTCCGACAGATGTCACTCTGACTCAAACTGCAATAACCCCTGCAACGTGTGGCGCTAACAATGGATCAGTAACTGTGGTTGCTGCTGGTGGAACTCCTGGTTACACCTACACATTAGGTGGTACTTCAAATGCTACAGGTATTTTCAATAGCTTGAGTGCTGGTCCAAAAGTGATCACCGTAACAGACGCTAACGGATGTACAGAAACGTTAAATGTTACAATAGTTTCAGCAGCCGGACCGGTGCCTAACATTAGTGCGCAAACAAACGTTGCCTGCGCAGGTG
>Ga0268298_10002189_pt1 | contig 21699 bp, 20 predicted proteins | sample WWTPWeurt_MetaG_FD_194462 | JGI IMG/M metagenome (GOLD analysis project Ga0268298, IMG submission 194462) | Activated sludge microbial communities from WWTP in Nijmegen, Gelderland, Netherland - WWTP Weurt | ecosystem: Engineered > WWTP > Aerobic digester > Activated sludge | place... | reverse complement strand
CCATGCCAGAACTGCCCCATCCACACCGAAATGGAAATATAGGGCAGCTAACTGCAACATCAGGTTGGAAAAACTGCGGGTTGTTTCGATCACATTGGCAGAAAGAATTTTTTGTTCTGTCAACAATAAACTTGTCAGAACTGAAATGATAAGGTTGAAAAATACATACCCACATAAAATATAGACCTGCCGGTCTGTAACGCCCGATAAAAAATTCGCGCGCAGCAGCAGTCCATATAGCGCGAGAAAAAACAGGTTCCCTACAACGGCGCTAACCAAACTGGATACAAGCCCAAAACTGAACAACGCTTTCTGGGAAAACTTTTGGGCTGCGCCCAGATATGTAATCGCACCTGACAGCCCCAGATTTGAAAAAAGGGTAACAAAACCGCCACTCAGCAGAATGAGCGTGTAAATTCCCTTACCATCCGTTCCCAACGATCTGGCAACGAGAATCGTAACCGCCAGACGAATTCCATAATTGATGAAAGAAAAGATGAAATAGGTCAGGCTGCCCGAAAAAAGACCGGTCTGGCGCTTCATCAAGTTATTTGCGGGGTCCAAAATTTATTCAACACAAGATTAATTCTAACATGTCTCACAGCAACTTTTGCAGACTCACCTCATATCCCACCGCGATCTGCAGAGTTAGGGCTCTCTGTGGTTTGCTGGTAAAGTAACGAACTAAACAATCTTGGCAAGCCCGATTACTCAAGCGAGCCAGAAATCCCAAAAAGCCCTTTGGGGTATAATCTTTTAGATATGAAACTAGCCTATCTGGGTGACGCCCAAAGTAACCATACCTTGCGCTGGGTTCGTTTTTTTGCTGAAGCCGGACACACAGTCAGCTTGCTTTCTTTCCAAAAACTGCGGGAACCATTGCCTCGAGTAAATTTTGTTCAACTTACCCTTCCAAATAAAATCCAGGGGATCAAGTACCTTCTGTCAGTCAGAAATGAAATTCGAACTGCATTAGCGCTTACCAGTCCAGATATTCTGCATGCCCATTATGTTTCTGGTTATGGTCATAGTGCCTGGTTGTCGGGCTTCAGACCGTATGTACTCACAGCCTGGGGATCTGACCTCTATCTGGATTCTAAACGAAGTTATACGAGCCAATTCCTTACACACAGGGCCTTAAAAACAGCCTCGGTCGTGACCGCAGATTCAGCCGACTTAATTAAAACAGCCAGGAAACTCGGGGCCCAATCTTCCCGCCTTCACAACATCCAATTTGGTGTCGACACGGACCTTTTTCAGCCCCAGCCTCCGAGTCCAGAATTCCACAGCAGGTTACACATTCCAGAAAATACACGGATCCTTCTTTCACCGCGTGGCCTGCAGCCAGGCTATAACATTGACAAGATTTTGCAAGCTTTTGCATTATTGGCGCCAGAAAGATCCAATCTCCATCTACTGATCAAAGATTTCAACAGTCCGCCCAATTTTCGCCAAAAGATGGATCAACTCGTTCAAGAATTGAATTTGCAAAAATCTGTCAGCTTTTTACAGGCTGTTGAATACCCAGAACTTCCTCTGCTGCACAACCTCGCAGACGTGGAAATTTCGATCCCCACATCGGACGGCACTCCCGTCACTGTCCTCGAAGCGCTAGCCTGCGGCAGATTGGTTGTGGCATGCAACCTGCCAAGCTTGCAGGAATGGATCAAAGATGGTGAGAATGGCTGGCTTGTTGACCCAGCCAACCCGCAGGAAATCGCCAATGCAGTCAGGCGGGCATTGGAAGTCACGCCGGCGCGGCTCGCCGAAATCCAGCAAAAAAACATTCAAATCATACACGAACGCGGCAGCCATCAGGCCAATATGCGCCAGATGGAACGTCTGTACCGGATGATTTGCCCAAATGCTTAACAAATTACGACCTTCTATATGAACACGCTGCTTGTTATCGCCTATTTCTTCCCTCCTCTTGGCGGTGCTGGTGTTCAGCGGACGCTAAAATTTGTCAAATACTTACCCCAGTCGGGCTGGCAGTCAATCATTTTGACATCCAGCCAAATACCAGCAGGCCCGCGTGACAATGAATTATTAAGCGAGATCCCCCTCAACACCCTGATCGAAAAAGCCCCAGCCATGCTCTTTCCATCCCAAATTCCCTGGAGGGTAAAAAATTTCATCACTCGCTGGTTCCTGATCGTTGACGAATACCTCGGCTGGCTGCCATTTGCCGTTCAATCGGGTCATAAAATCATTCAGACCCATAAACCAAAAGCAATTTACTCCACTTCAGCGCCAATCACAGACCATCTGGTGGCGATGGCGCTGGCAGGGCGCACAAACCTGCCCTGGATCGCTGATTTCCGCGACCCTTGGGTTGGGAACTTCATGCACAAACCGGTCAGCCCACTTCACGACCGGTATATCCAACAACTCGAAAAGCAATTTGTCACCAGAGCCAATATCGTAATCGCTAACACTGAACCCAATCGCCAGGCGCTGATTGCCCGCTATCCTCAGATCCCACCCAGCCGCTTCATCACAATTCCTAACGGCTTTGATCCTGCCGATTTTTTGGAGCTTGCAGCACCCCAGACCGCCAATCAGAGTTTCACATTGGTTTACACAGGCACCTTCTATGGCAAAGAAAGACGCCTGAAACCATTGTTGACTGCCATCGAATTGTGTATCCAGAACGGCGCTTTCAGCAATCAACAAATTACACTCAAGCTGGTTGGCAATATTGGTAAAATTGCAGAAGAAGAAGCCAGACAATCGGAGTTTAAAAATATCGTATTTCCAGGTTACCTGTCCCACCGCCAAACACTCGAAGAACTTCTGGCAGCGGATGCCTGTGTGCTGGTGGTTGGCAGTGGGGCTGGCAGCGAAGGTGTCTATCCGGCAAAGATTTTTGAATATCTTGCAGCTCAAAAGCCCGTTTTGTGTCTGTCCGATGCTGGAATTGCAGCCGACCTGATCCTGAGTGCAAACGCTGGCGTAGTGGCTTCACCCGAAGACCCAAAAGCAATTGCCAGCGCCCTGCTCCAGCTTTACAAAGCTTGGCAAACAAAAACCACACAGCCAATCAAAAGCGAGATTATTCAGCGCTTCAACCGCCGTGTTCAGGCTGCCGAACTGGCACAGCTACTAAATTCATTGACAGAAAGACAAACAGAATGAGCAAAGATCAAGAGATTGCCCGAATCCGCCAGGTTATGTCCGAACATTATGGGGTTAAGCAGCGTCTCAGGCAGAATCCCTGGCATCCGCTTAACCCAATCTCACTCCATTTTCGTCAGAAACAGGAACAGGCCCTGGTTAGCCTGGTGAATGAATTCAATTTGCCTTTGAGCGAAATGGAGATTCTGGATGCTGGCTGCGGCACCGCAGGACTCCTGCGCCTCTTCGCAGCCCTGGGGGCGCAGCCCGCCAACCTCTGGGGGATCGACTTGATGGAAGAACGGATCGAACAGGCGCTCAGTCTATGTCCGCCAGCCTTTCATCTCGAAGCAGGAGAACTTACCACCCTTCCATACAATGATGCATCTTTCGATCTGATCTGCCAATTTACAGTATTTTCATCCATACTAGACCAGGAAGTCCGTACACAGGCAGCCAGCCAAATGATGCGCGTGCTCAAACCTGGGGGTTGGCTGCTATGGTATGACCTGAGTTCGGCCCGCACAGAGGCTGTGCGTGGTTTACCCGCACCAGAAGTAGAGAATCTCTTCAATAAGCTGGTTACACTGAAAAAAGTTGCCCTCCATCCCCAAAAAATCTCGAGGGTGGCAGCCCGCTCCCACATAATCGCGCAACTTATCGAGACAATTCCGCTCTTGCCGCGCACCCATTGGCTTATCTTGCTTCAAAAACCCTCACACGCTTAGTGCCTATGCGCATCCTTTATATCGCCAACCCCAACAGTTCTCATACCAGGCGCTGGGTAAACTGGTTTGCCGCCCAAGGCCACACGGTTTATGTTGTCGCTGACACGGGCTTGAAAATTCCTTGGCCCGCAATACCCGTCTTCGATTTACCCAGATTCTTCAACTTTCCTCTCCTGCGCTGGTTTATCTGGGCCATCTGGCTGAGAATTTTTATCAGCCGCTGGAAACCGGATATATTGCACGCTCACCGCGTTTCGGCTGCCGGTTGGCTGGCTGCTGCCAGCGGCTTCCATCCTCAAGTGGTCACGCCCTGGGGGTCAGATCTTTACCAGCATCCTCTCAGGTCAGCCACAGCAACCTGGTTAGCGCGTTTTGTGCTTCGTCAGGCAAATCTTGTAACTGCTGATTCATTCGATCTTCTCAATCTGGCCCAAAGGTATGGCGCTGGTTCTGAGCGCTGTGAAATTATTCAATGGGGTGTCGATTCCGAATATTTCCATCCAACCTCACCCGAAAGCACCCTGCGCCAGGACCACAACATCGGCCCCGGCCCAGTCATCTTTAGCCCACGCGCCTGTACCCGTCTCTACAATTTAGGTCAAATCATTGAAGCGATCCCGCCGGTGCTGGCAGAATTTCCACAGGCTGTTTTTATTCTAAGAGACTACGAAGCCGATACTGACTATAAAGCTGAACTGCTCAGGCGGATTGATCTTTTGGGGATTCAAAACTCGGTCCGCTGGGTGGGGAGGATTGAACCCTGGGAAAAAGTCGCTGAGCTTTTCCAAATTTCCGATCTGGCAGTTTCAATCCCATCCAGTGACGGCACGCCTGGGTCTGTCCTCGAGGCAATGGCTTGTGGAATTCCGGTCATTGCCAGCGATCTGCCCTCCTTACGCGAATGGATTCAAGATGGTCAAAACGGTTCACTTGTTCCGGTCGATGATCTCCCGGCTTTGGTCAGGAGTATCTTGCTGCTGCTTAAGTGCCCTGCTGTCCGCCGCCAGTTTTCCGCCAGAAACCTCGAAATTGTGCAAGTTAGAGCCGATCGAGATGTCGAGATGGGTAAAATGCAGACCCTGTACTCAAAACTGGCCCAAGGGAAGAGATAAATGGAATCCAGAAACGTCCTCATGATCCTCGCAAACCCATACCGACCAGATCTGCGCGTCAAAAGAGAAGCCACAGTTTTGGTCAATCATGGCTATAAAGTGACCATCCTCTGTTGGGACCGACAGGTGGAGCTGCCTCCTCAAGAAATCCAGGATGGCATCCATATAGAGCGGATACAAAGTGTCCCAACCCGTTATGGGGCCGGTCCCAAACAAATTCTTTATACACCTCGCTTTTGGGACAAAGCAATTCGGCTTGGACTTACAATTAAGCCCCAAATCGTCCACTGCCACGATCTGGATACCTTATACGCAGGCGTACAGATCAAACGGAAATTGGGCTGCAAGCTGGTGTACGACGCACATGAAGATTATCCTGCCCTAATGTCGCTTTACTTGCCAGGCTTTATGATCCAAATGCTAAATTTCCTGGAAAGCAAACTGATTAAACGAACGGATGAGATATTTACTGCCAGCATTGCCTACGCCGAAAAATTGGCAAAGCAGGAAAAGCGGAGAGTTACACCAATCCCCAATGCCCAGGATCTCAATCTATTTGATGCGGTCACCCCAGAACAAATCGCAGCGATGCGAGAATCTCTCAACCTTTCAGCCGGGGATCTTGCTGTGGGCTATATCGGAGGGTTCAGCCGCAACAGGCAGCTCATGCCCTTGATCCAGGCAGCAAAAGAATGCCCCGAGATCCGCTTTTTTCTTTGGGGTGACGGCCATCAAAAAAGTGCAGTTGAAACTGCCGTTCAGCACAGCCCAAACGTTGTTTATAAAGGCTGGCTCCCGCCGGATCAGGTTCCGGCAGCCATGCAGGCTCTGGATATTATTTATTATTGCCTGCGCGAAGACTATCCGGGAGCCTTATACAATGCCCCAAACACCCTGGGGCATGCGATGGCGGCAGGCCGGCCTATGATCGCCAACGAGGTTGGCGATCTTGGAAGGATCATAAAAAAAGCCAACTGCGGGCTGCTGATCGACCCAGTCTCATCTGAAACAATTCTCGCGGCCTTGCAGAAGCTGAAAGACCCCAAACTGCGGCAGGAAATGGGAGCAGCGGGCAGAGCGCAGGCCAAAACAGAGTTTAACTGGGAATCAATCTCTCAAGAACTGCTCAAAGTCTATCGGTCATTGGCCTGAAGTCGAACAAAAACAAACCTATGCGTATACTGTATCTGTCCCAATATTTCCCCCCCGAAGCGGGCGCCACCCAAACCCGTGCTTACGAAATGGCCTCCAACTGGGTTCGACTTGGACACTCGGTGACGATGCTAACCGAAGTTCCAAACCACCCTTCTGGGATAATCTCCCCGGAGTATCGAAACAAGCTCTCTCAGCGCGACAACCTCGCTGGGATCGATGTCCTCCGGCTGTGGGTTGCTGCCTCGCCAAAGAAAAGCTTTCGCTCCCGCATGGCTTTCTACCTCTCCTATATGTTCCACGCAGCCTGGGCTGGGATTTTTGAACCCGGAAACTTTGACCTGATCTATGCTTCCTCCCCACCTCTCTTTGTTGGCGGAGCCGCTTTGGCGATTTCCTATCTCCGCAATATTCCCCTGGCCTTTGAAGTCCGCGATCTTTGGCCCGAATCTGCGGTTGCCCTTGGGGAATTAAAAAACCAGCGCACAATCCAACTGGCAACCCGGCTTGAAGAAGCCTGCTACCACCGGGCGCAAATGATTGTTACAGCCGCCAACGGGATGCGTGAACGCCTCATAGAAAGAGGGCTGCCATCCTCCAAAGTCCACCTGATTGACAACGGCGCCAATACCGAATTATTTCGCTTTGACAACCCGGCTCGCCTGCGCTTGCGCAAGGAATTGAACCTGGCAGATAAGTTCATCCTGGCCTACACTGGGATCTTTGGTCTTGCCCAGGGGCTGGAAGTCGTTATCGAAGCGGCTGAAGCATTGCGCAGCAGCCCTCATATTCATTTTCTCCTGATCGGCGCCGGCCCAAAACGCACAGATTTGCTCCAAATGGCGGCAGAAAGAAACCTCCCCAACCTCACCATATTACCCGAAAAACCGCGTGAAGAAATTCCAGGCTATTTATCTGCTGCCGATGCAGCCGTCATTCCCTTGAAAGATCTCCCAATCTTTCGCGGTGTCGTGCCATCCAAATTATTCGATGCCTGGGCGTGTGAACGTCCGGTCATTCTCGGCGTGGACGGTGAAGCCAGACGACTGCTGCAAGAGGCCAACGGCGGCCTGTTTTTCGCCCCTGAAAACCCTCAGGCCCTGGCAGATGCTGCCGTACAACTGGCCGCAGTACCCGCCGGAGACCGCCTGGAGATGGGCAAAAATGCCCGAAAATTGACCGTTGAGCGGTTTTCACGCCGTTCTCAAGCCGAACATCTGGCAAGCCTGCTGGAGAGCTGCCTGGCGAGCATCAAGAGATGATGTCTTTCGCAGGTCTAAATTTAGTGCCCTTGCTTCACTGACACTAAGAACAACCCCATTATTTTGGGTGTTATTTGGGTGGCTGCGCCACCCAAATAACACCCAAAAATCTCTCATTAAGAACCGTGATTTCAAACCGGAAAATCTCGAATTTCCGGATTAAGAGAATCGAAAGATCGCAGAATATTGGTTATACTTAGCGTTGTCTAAATATCAGGGGACCTGAGCGCCAAGCAATACGATGCGAAGCGCACTGAACATCGCCTGCTTTTTGATATTATTTTGGTCTGTTTATTTTCACAAATATTGTTCAGGAGTTCTCATCAAAGATCCTCCTGTTCATCTACGAGGAGTTTGTTAATATGTCATCATTTACACCAAAACGCATGGGTGTCCTAACCAGCGGGGGCGACGCCCAGGGGATGAATGCTGCCGTCAGGACCGTTGTCCGGACGGCAATTGTGCGCGGGTTGGAAGCATTCGCAATTTATGAAGGCTATCAGGGTATGGTAGACGGCGGGAAACTGATCCGCAAGATGGATTGGGACAGCGTGGGTGGAATTATTCAAAAAGGCGGAACCCTGATTGGCACCGCCCGCTGTGATGCTTTTCGCACCCGCCCCGGCCGACTGGCCGCAGCCAAGAACTTAATCGATAACGGCATTGACAGTCTCGTTATCATCGGAGGCGACGGCAGTCTGACAGGTGCGAATGTCTTCCGCCAGGAATGGAAATCTTTGCTGGCTGAATTGGTCCAAACAGGCAAAATCACACAGGAAACTGCGAACACCCATCCCAACCTCATTATAGTTGGCCTGGTTGGGTCGATTGATAACGACATGTTCGGTACAGATATGACGATTGGGGCCGACAGTGCACTGCACCGTATCACAGAGGCTGTGGACGCCATCGCTTCTACCGCCTCCAGTCATCAACGCACCTTCGTGGTCAAAGTTATGGGTCGAAACTGTGGTTATCTGGCAGTTATGGGTGCCCTGGCCTGCGGTGCAGACTGGGTACTCATCCCTGAAAGTCCGCCTGATGTGGATAACTGGCAGGAAGTAATGGTTGAGCGGCTCAAAGCTGGACGAAAGGCAGGCCGGCGCGATAGTATCGTGATGATCGCCGAAGGCGCTCGTGACCGCAACGGAAATTACATCGGCTCTTCAGATGTCCAAAAAGTGCTCGAAGAACACCTGGGAGAAGAGGTCCGTGTTACCGTTTTGGGACATGTCCAGCGCGGAGGCTCACCTTCTGCTTTTGACCGAAACCTGGGCACCCTGATGGGGTTTGCTGCCGTTGAACACATCCTGAATACCAAACCAGAGCATGAGCCTGTGGTCATTGGAATTCGCGGTAACCGAATTACCTCCGCCCCATTAATGTACTGTGTTGAGCAAACCCACGCCGTGGCAGCCGCAATCGCCGAAAAAGATTACGAGTCAGCCCTGGGGCTCCGTACGCCCAGCTTCAAAGAAGCATTCCGAACACTTCGAACATTCGTTCGCGCCTTACCCCATGCCCCAGATACCGGTCAGCGCAAATTAAAACTGGCAGTTGTAAATGTGGGTGCTCCAGCTCCAGGCATGAACACAGCAACTCGCTCGGCAGTTCGGCTGGGGTTGGACAAAGGTCATACCATGTATGGTATTCGAAATGGCTTCGAGGGATTCGCTGAAGATGAAATTTTTGAAATGGAGTGGATGAGTGTGAATGGTTGGTCGTCGATGGGCGGTTCTGAGCTTGGCACTTCTCGCCATGTTCCGAAGGGCTCCGATCTCTACTCACTGGCCAGATCCATCGAAAAATACAAATTCGATGGAATTCTGGTAATTGGTGGCTGGGCTGCCTATGAAGCCGTTTACAAAATGAACCTGGAGCGCCAAAACTTTCCTGCATTCAATCTGCCCATTGCACTATTACCCGCCAGCATCAACAACAACCTTCCCGGCTCCGATCTATCGATTGGCGCAGACACTGCACTCAACTCTATTACAGAAGCCGTCGACAAAATTAAAGACTCAGCGGTGGCAGCCCGCCGTGTTTTCGTAGTTGAAGTGATGGGCCATATGTGTGGTTACCTGGCATTGATGAGCTCACTTTCGACTGGGGCGGAGCGAACTTATTTGAATGAGATCGGCGTCACTCTCAAAGACCTGGTGGTGGATGTAGAAGACCTAAAACGAGGTTTTCAAAGTGGTAAACGCCTTGGTCTGGTCATTCGGAATGAATATGCCAACCCCGTTTACACCACACCTTTTATTTCAGCTCTGTTTGAAGAAGAAGGTAAAGACATATTCGATGTTCGCCAGACAATTTTAGGACATTTACAGCAAGGTGGACATCCTTCTCCCTTTGATCGGATCATGGCTACTCGCCTGGCTGACCGCTGCGTCAATTACCTGATCGACAAAGCCAATAAAAAAGATACACAAAGCGGGTTTATTGGCTTGCATGGAGGATCAATTCAATTCCACAACATTGAAGACTTTCCTCGCATGATTGATCTCGAACACCAGCGTCCAAAAGAACAATGGTGGATGGAACTTCTTCCAATCTCAACCCTTCTTTCTGGCGCAGGACCAGATTCTAAACCGTTGGAATAAGGAAACCGAATGGAACAACTTAACCAATTTACAGATCAAGCTTATCTAAGTCTGGAAACCTATCGCAAAAATGGGGCAGCAATGCCTACCCCGGTTTGGTTTGCACAGGTTGGAAATTATTTCTACGTCAGCACTTTCAACAACGCCGGAAAAGTAAAACGCATTCGCAGCAATCCCGCTGTCAGAATCAATCCATGTGGCATGCAGGGTGAAATATTCGGCCAGTGGGTTTCAGCAACTGCCCATCTGGCTGAAAACCAGGAAGTGGAGACAGCAGAGGCTGCTTTGGATGCAAAATACGGCGAACGACGCCGCGAATTTATGCGTCAAAACCCGCTTCCCCCCGAAAGACGCGCCTATTTGGTAATTTACGTTTCTCCAAACCCGTAAATGAGCGAACGCCAAAAAGTATTTCTGCTAAATTTTCTTTCAACCATCCTTCTGTTGGTTGCTTTTGGCGCAGCTTTTGGTACCGGCTATCTTGTACGCGATCGTTTCGGTCCAGTTAATAGCGAACTGCCTGTATTAAATCAGGCATACGAGCTGCTCCAACAAAACGGCTACAACCCAATTCCCACAGCCCCCAAACTCGAATACGGCATGATCCAGGGAATGGTTCAGGCTTATGGGGATCCCTATACCCACTTTTCTGAACCTATCCAGCACCAGCTAAGCAGTCAGACACTGGAAGGGAAATTCGGGGGAGTTGGGGTTACCTTGCACCGCGATGCAGACAATACCGTGTTTTTGGTGCCAATCCCCGATGGTCCGGCAGCTCAGGCTGGCGTTAAAGAAGGAGACCGGCTAGTTCAGGTGGATGACCTGATTGTCGAAGTCAACACCACGAATGAACAGATCATCTCCAAAGCCAGAGGTGAAGTAGGAACAAAAGTGACGATCGGGATTACCCGACCACCCGATAATACACGCCTGGATTTTACAATCACCCGGATCGAAATAGCCCTTCCATCGGTCACGAGTTATATTGAACCCAGTGAACCCCGTCTGGGGATTGTAAAAGTGAATGTAATCGCGGCAACAACTGCTGATGAAATTCTAAAGGCCTTCACAGACCTCCAAAGTCGCGGCGCCACCCACTTCGCCCTCGATTTGCGAAACAACGGCGGCGGGTATCTGGAGAGTGGTGTGGACATCGCCCGTCTCTTTCTTAAGACTGGCAGCGTGATTCAGCAGCAGTACAAGGGCAAGGATATAAAAACCTATGCCGTAGAAAAACCAGGCCCGCTCGCCGATGTCCCTCTGCTTGTTCTGGTTAATCAAAATACAGCCAGCGCAGCAGAAATCATATCCGGTGCGATTCAAGCCCAAAAGCGCGCCGAATTGATTGGCACCCACACTTACGGCAAAGATACAATCCAGCTTGTCTTTGAATTACAGGACAAATCCAGTTTAAGTGTCACAGCCGCCCATTGGTGGGTGCCTGGAATTCCTAAATTTGGAGGCATCGGCTTGCAGCCCGACATCCCAATGGAAACGGCTGACCCGATCCCAGATCAACCAGATCCTGCCATCCAGGCAGCCCTTAAAGCCTTTTTCACACCTTGATCAGGTCGCATTTGGGTAGCTGCCAGTGGCAGGCAGCCAAAAACGAATTGGAAATGCCCTGTCAGCAGGCTATTTTTACGCACTGCGTCATTTAAGTATGGTATACTAACCCTTATGGAAGCTGTAAAGATTGTTGCCTCAAACCGAAAAGCCAGGCACGAATACTTTCTACTGGATACCTTTGAAGCTGGGATCGCCCTCAAAGGCAGTGAAATCAAGTCCATTCGCGCCGGCCAAATGAGCCTGGCTGAAGCCTTTATCGAAATAACAGGTAAAGAGGCCTGGCTAGTCGACGCGCATATAGCACCGTATGAGCAAGCCGCTCGTATGAACCATGAACCCCGCCGCCCCCGCCGGCTGCTTCTCCACAAAAGCGAAATCCTTCGCCTCTGGGACCAGGTTCGCCAAAAAGGATTAACCATCGTTCCTGTTCAGGTCTATCTCAAACAAGGTCGCGCCAAAATTGAAATTGCCCTGGCAAAAGGCAAGAAGCTTTACGATAAGCGGGCTGATCTTGCGAAAAAGGATGCTGAACGCGAAATCCAACGCAGCTATCGTTCCCGAGACTATTAATATGCCTAAAGCAGATGTTTCAGCGAAGCCTACAACAATTAGCGCGATCAACCTGCTGCCTTACAAAACTAAACGTGAAATTTACAAAGGACTGGTGCCGGAGGATATTTACGCAAAGTTCAGTCTTTCGGCTGATCTGTATGACTCGGAGGGCAACGATTTAATCACCCTGAAGACCGATCCCGGTCACAGCGATGCCGAAATATATATCTATCATAAGGCTGGATTTACCGACCCCATTTTATACGGTCACATCTCCGATACACTGTTAAATCAAATTCATATTTTGTTGTATGTAATTAACAACCCCGATTCCCAGCGTTTTAATGTTGACCGAATGCCTGACGGCATACCGACGCTCCTGGGGGCTGTAACCCGCAATCTCGATGAAGAACTTCTCGCTTTTCAGGATGGCTTATCACCTGGTCAGGTGCGCCATGGTATGCGCCTGATGTTATCTGGTGCAAAAAAATTTGAGGAGTTTGTTCACAATCTGGGACATTCCATATATTTTGTCGAACCCCTCTATTATCACAACGCAGTCTTGTTTGAACGTTATGGTTTTGCGTACCAGCGCGGACGAAAACTGATGGAAGAAATCAACGAAGGATTTCAACCAAAAGGATCCTTAACCAAACTATTGGACTCATCAACACCTTTCCGAGCTCCAAATGCAGGCAAATCGATCCGGAAACGCTCGTGGGCCATCCATGATGGCATTTTAGGAAAAGCATTCAGTGGTGTCACGATGTATAAACGCATCGGCATTTCTTCCGGCTTAAACACGACCAAGAATTGCGAGTGGTAGCCATTCAGGCAATATGAAAAGGGCCAAACAGCGCTCAGAGCAGCTTTTTCAGCAGCTGGAAACCATCTCCACGACGGGGGGACATGAAGATGAGGATACCGAAAATCTCCTTTCGATCCAATCTCAAATTGTCCTCCGCGCTACAGATACCCAAAAACAGCCGAGGATGAAGAAATTTCGCTTTCAACTCCTCCACCAATGGCTGACTGAAAACTTCCCACCCGCAAAAGCAGCCGACATTGGCGGAGGCAAAGGACTGTTAAGCTTCCTCCTCGCTCAATCGGGGTGGAATATGACCGTGATCGATCCGGTAAAGCAAGCCTTGCCGCCAAAATACAAGGATCTGGAAGTTGGAAAAAGAGTGCGGATCGAACCTACCCAAACCGTGCAGCATATCACTGCAGAATTTGAGCCTGAACACGCCGCGGGATTTGACTTTTTAATTGGCATGCACGCCCACGGCTGCAATGCCAAAATAATTGATTCTGCCGCCCAATATGGCTGTGCTTTTGTTTTGTTCCCCTGCTGTGTTATCGATGAGCCTTTTTACCCCCGCCTGGGTGTCCACTGGCTCGAAGCGCTCGCTGATTATGCCATAAATAAAGGCCACACAATCCGACCCTTCCGGCTCAATTTTAAAGGCCAGAACATAGGCCTGATCGGTGGAAACGGTCCCCAAATTGGTCATTGGGATTTTCCAAAATCCAATTTGTAGTAAAATTCAATTAATGTCAAACAATTGGATCGCACTCGTAATTACGTTCGGTCTTGCTTTGGGTTGGCTGCGTCTGATGGATTTCTTTGCCGGGCGCGGTTGGATCGAAAGCAAACTCAGCCGAAAAATCATTCACATCGGCACTGGTCCGATTTTTGTTTTATGCTGGCTGCTTTTTAACGGTTCAGCCGAGGCTCGTTGGCTGGCGGCGCTGGTTCCATTCGGCATCACAATCCAATTTGCCCTGGTTGGGTTCGGGGTTATCAAGGATGAAGCTGCCGTTCAGGCAATGTCGCGCAGCGGCAGCCGGGAAGAGATTTTACGCGGCCCATTGTTTTATGGCCTGGTTTTTGTGGCACTGACCCTATTCTTTTGGAAAGAAAACCCGGTAGGCGTGGTCGCTTTGATGATGCTCTGCGGGGGTGACGGTCTGGCCGATGTAGTGGGCAGACGCTTCCCAATGAAACCCATTCCCTGGAATAAAGGTAAATCAATCGGAGGCGCACTTGCCGTTTTTCTAGGTGGTTTTGTTCTTTCAAGTCTTATCTTATCCATTTTTATCCTGGCCGGGGTCTTCAACAGACCATTCAACGCATACCTGCCAGGATTGCTGCTGGTTGCCATTTCTGGCACACTGATCGAATCCCTGCCTGTGAAAGATATAGACAATCTCACCATCAGCCTTGTCTCGGTGATTGTAGGCTTGCTTTTATTTTAGGCACCCACTCGGTCTAACCATTCCGGCAAATCATCCACCAGGCGGCGCAAAACTGTCTGGGCAGAGGATTCGAATAAAGCAATATTGCCATACGTTTCGTCGCCATCTGCCCCAACCAGATCTGATACGCCCCGCAAGATCAAGACCCGGGTCTGATTCCGCGCTGCGGTCCAGGCGATTGCACCAGATTCCCAATCTCCGGCATACGCCCCAAAACGCTGCTGCAGATCCGAAAGCTGATCCACAGCAAGATCTCGGTCTGCTGAAACCAGGAAACCTTTTTGGTATCCTGGCAAAAATGGCTCTTCACCTAACCAGGACAGATCAATTCTGGTCGTATATTTCTCTAAATGCTCAACAGGATCCCCCATCAGCTCATAGATATCGTAAACGATCGTCCGATCTACAACCAAAACCACCCCATTTTCGACCAACCCCGCAAAACCCCCACAAGTTCCAAGATTAATCAGCAAATCCGGCTGATAATGATCGATGATGTACTGGGCAGAAGCCGCGGCAGCAATCTTCCCCCAGCCTCCTTGAACAAATCTGACATTCCAAACCTTCTCGCCAAGCGCGAATTTTTGAATAAATGTCTTTCCAAATGGCGTTTGATCAAGATCTTGCGGAAAAAGCAGATTGCTTACGGCCCGCCATTCGCCATCGGCAGAAACAACCACCACAACCTGCATATCAACGTACCAGCTCTCTTGTAGCGGCAATATCAAGCTGTATTTGCTGGACCAACTCACGAACACTGGCGAAACGTTGTTCTCCACGCAGAAACGCAACCAATTCCAGCCGGACAAACGCTCCATAAAGATCACCGGAAAAATCCAGCAAATGAGCTTCAATCCGCTTAATCGGGGTTTGTCCCTCAAAAGTTGGTCTGAAGCCTATATTGACTGCCGCCTGGTAACAAAACTCTTGGTCCCCAATCCAGGCCTTGCATGCATATACACCAGCCGCAGGAACTACCAAATTCGGGTCCGAGTCGATATTGGCTGTAGGAATCCCAATGGTTCTACCCCGTTGGTCGCCTGGTACAACCTTGCCTTGAATTGTAAATAACCGCCCTAGCAGCAGATTAGCTGAAGCAATATCACCTTGTTCCACAAGCTGCCGTACCCGGCTTGAGGACACAACCCCGCCATTTACCTCATAAGCATCCACTGCCTGAACATCAAAACCCAGCTTTTCACCAATTTTACACAAGGCAGCTTCATCCCCCTGCCGTCCGCGCCCTAATGCGAAATCATGCCCGATAAACAACTTTCCGAAACCAAGCCGTCTGTGCAGCAGGTGAACAAAATCCTCCGCAGAAGTCTCGGCAAGAGAATGACTGAAAGGCTGTGTGATCACGTACTCAACCCCAAGCGAACCTAAAATTTCCGCTTTTTCCTCGGGGCTGTTTAAGTAAAAAGAGCCTTTCCGCCTGCCAAGAACTTCAGCAGGGTGCGGGTAAAAAGTAAGGACAACAGGAACAGCTCCATTCAAGTGCGCATTGTAGACCAATCTCTGGATAAGTTCCCGATGACCAAGATGAACACCATCAAAATTTCCAATCGTCAGCCATGTGTGGTCTAGATTGGCTTCTTCAATTGAATGTAGATGCTGCACGTTCTTCTAAGACTGGAATAAAACTTTCTTTGGCTGCCACTCGCTGGTTACTTCATCAAACTGAAGCAAGGCGATCAGATCTCCCTGCTCAGAAATTCCACGAGCCCAACCCGATGAACCAGGTTCACCCAATACCCGATGCCCATGCCGAATTAATTCGACCTGATCTGCATCCAATTCTACCGCTGGCCAATCACCCAGTGCTTCAGCAGCGGGAATCAGATATTTATACCAGGTGTTCGTATTGAACGCTTCCTGCAAACGGCGCAGCGGAACAGCATCGCGCAAGGTAAACCGGCCGCTTTTCGTCCGGCGCAAACCAATTAAATACGCACCGCAACCGAGTTTCGTTCCGAGATCGTTCGCTAAAGAACGCACATAAGTGCCGGATGAACAAAAAACATCAACAACAAGTTCTGGCGTATTCCATTCAAGGAGTTCCAATGAATAAACTTCAATTTTTCTGGGTTCAAGGCTGACTTCTTCACCTTCGCGAGCCATATCATAAGCCCGGCGACCATCGACTTTGATCGCTGAATAAGGCGGCGGCACCTGCTCGATTTCTCCAACAAAGGTTTGCAAAACAGTGTCCAATTCTTCTTCAGCCAGGTTTGGCACAGGTGACGTCTTTATGATCCGCCCCTCACCATCAAAAGTATCCGTCGAACTTCCTAGGCGGATCGTTGCCTGGTAGCGTTTGTCTGACGCTGAAACATATTCACTCAAACGCACAGCCGGTCCTAAAAGAATAACCAACACACCAGACGCGCGCGGATCAAGCGTTCCGGTATGTCCGGCCCGACGAATTCCAGTACCTCGCCGAATAACTTGCACAACATCATGCGAGGTCATTCCAATCGGCTTATCAACAACCAACACCCCTGATACTGCGTTCTGCATGCTATCATCACGGTTATACATTTTACGATCCCTCTCCCAATTTTGAAGGTAAATTAACAATTTTTTTGGTATACGCAAGTACTTTTTGCTGCACTTCTGCCAGGCTGCCCACAACATCCGCTCCAGCAGCAGCGCGATGTCCACCTCCGCCAAAATTTGCAGCAATGGCGGATACATCATAACCAGATTTTGAGCGCCAGCTGATTTTCACACGATTTTCTGCTTGTTCAACAAAAATCAGTGCAATTTCAGCTTCACGGATCCCTGAAAGGATATTAATTAGATCCGCGTCATCCCGACCTGCATATTGAGCCTCGGAGCGATCAGCCAGGGTTAATCTGCACCAAACCAAACCATCTTCAAATTTTAAGCTGCTTAGCCCACAGCCCCAATACTTCGCCGCCGAAAATGTTCGCTGAAGGAGCGCTTTCGTATACAAATCATTTAAATTCGCACCAAGTTCCATCAGGCGCGCACTTAAACGCAACGTTTTGGGTTGCACACTTGAAATACGAAACCCGATTGTATCGGTTAACAACCCGGTTAACAAAGCCTGGGCGCTCCCTGGAGGGATCTCAAACCCCCACTCAGGCAGCCTCTCTGTCAAAATCTCCGCAGTCGCTGAGGCTTCACTCTCAACAAGATTTATCTGTCCGAATAATGTATTCGAAACATGGTGATCAATATTGATATCGGGCGATCCGGATCCTTTCAAAACCTCACCAATCCGATGAAAATCTGCGGCATCAACAACAATAACAGTATCAAAATCACCATCTGGTCTCGTTAAGATTCTATCACTTTCCGGGATAAACCGCAAAGCATCTGGGACACCATCTTCCAAAACCATCTGAACAGTCTTGCCAGCAAACTCCAATGCCAGTCCCAAACCTAAAACCGAACCGATTGCATCACCATCCGGCCGGATATGTGAAACGATTAAAACACGCTGGGCGCGCCTCAATCGTTCTCCGACCTTTAAAAGCACTTCTTCAAGCATCATTTTCCTCTGGCTGCTCTTGATGCAATCTGGCAATCAAACGATCTATTTTCTCGGCCTGCTCATAGGAAGGATCCCAATGAAAACGCAGCCGCGGAAAATGGCGCAAATCCACCCGGTGAGCAAGTTCGCTCCGTAAAAAACCCTGAGCATGCTCAAATCCAGCCTGAATTTCAGGAGACCGCGAAGACCCTTCCACTGCAGAAAAATACACATCTGCAAAGGTCAGCTCACTGTCAATCCGCACGTCAGTTATTGTAACTCCTAAAAGGCGCGGATCTTGCATTTTCTGAATAAGCATTTCAGAAATTTCCTCGCGGATACGATCACCAATTCGGGACGCACGTTTTTTTGAAACCATCAGGAAGCCTCAACTTTCTCCACAACAAAACACTCAATTACATCGCCTACCATATAATCGGTAAAACCCTTCAAGGCAATCCCACAATCAAAACCAGAGCGGACTTCTTTAACGTCATCCTGGAGGTGCTTCAAGGTGCTGATATCCCCTTTGTAAATCTCTTCGCCCTTGCGCTTGACATGGACCTTCACATTACGGCGGATTTCTCCGGACGTAACGCGACATCCAGCGATGTTACCTACCTTTGATATCCGGAAGATCGCACGAACTTCAGCCTGACCGACGATCGACTCCTTAAATTCGGGTTCAAGCATGCCTTTAAGCGCTTTTTCAATATCTTCCAGCATTCGGTAAATGATCTCATAAACCCGGATCGATACACCTTCGGCCTCTGCAAGGCGGCGTGCGCCCGCATCAGGGTTGACATTGAAACCCAAAATCAACGCTTTCGATGCAGATGCCAGCATGACATCATTTTCACCAATATTACCCGTCTCAGCATGCAAGATATGGATCTTGATGTCACCTTTACTCAAATCATTGAGGGAGGAGACAATTGGCTCCAGTGAACCCTGCACATCTGCCTTAAGAACCACTTTCAGCTCACGTACATCACCCGCCTTGAACTGGTCAAACAATTGTTCAAGGGTGACGCCGCTCTTTCTGGTTGCATTTTCACGTGCCTTGGCTTGTTCACGCTCGGTAATAATCACCCGGGCGTCTTTTTCCGAAGCTACAATCTGGAATACATCTCCAGCAGTGGGCACTTCACTCAATCCCATCACTTCCACCGGGGTAGCAGGACCCGCCTTGCGAATCTTTTTGCCCCGATAATCAAACATCGCTTTTAGTTTGCCGTAGGTCGTACCAACAATTACGGTATCACCCACTTCCAGAGATCCATTCTGAACCAACAAAGTCGCCACTGGGCCCCTGGCTTTGTCCACCTTGGCTTCAATGACAGTTCCCATTGGGGCTCCGTCCGGATTTGCAAGAATATGCATATTATCTGCCACCAGCAAAATCGCCTCAAGGAGATCCTCAATACCTGTCCGCTGTTTCGCAGAAAGCGGGACAACAATCGTATCGCCGCCCCATTCATCTGGGATCAAACCAATCTCAGCAAGCTGCTGTTTTAACCGGTTGGTGTCTGCATTGGGTTTATCCACCTTGTTCATTGCGACGATAATCGGAACCTGGGCCGCCTTGGCATGTGCGTAGGCTTCCTTGGTCTGAGGCATAACGCCATCATCGGCAGCCACCACCAGCACCACGATATCTGCGCCCTGGGCGCCGCGCGCCCGCATCGCCGTAAAGGCAGAGTGACCGGGTGTGTCAAGGAACGTGATGGTTTTGCCCTTCAATTCGGTCTGGTAAGCGCCAATGTGCTGTGTAATCCCGCCAGCTTCACCGCTGGCAACATTCGCATGCCGAACTGCGTCCAACAGAGAGGTTTTGCCATGGTCTACATGCCCCAGGATCGCAACCACGGGTGGCCGGGCTTTAAGTTTGTCTGCAGCCTCTTGAAGGATTACTCGCCGCCATAATGGGATTTCGCCCAGGTCTTTTTTGTCGGCTTCAGGGGTATCCAGACTGACATCATAACCCATTTCAGCAGCCACAATTGCGGCTGTATCAAAATCAATCGTCTGGTTGATGCTGGCCATTACACCATTTGACATCAACAACTTAATAACCTCGATAGGGCTGGCATTAACTTTTGTCGCCAGTTCGCGGACAGAAATTGTTGCCGCAAGTTCTAGAGATTTCGACTTTTGCCCATTTTCGCTCATAAGACACCTCCATTTCAAATCAGCCGGTGGTGCTTAGAGCGGACAGGCCTTCCCTGCTGCTAAGATTTACACCTGCTGAATGCTGCCTGCCGGCTCACAGCCAAAAACACATTATTCATGGCTTTTTGGGGCGGCAGCATTATCTGTTGGAACAACTGCATTTTCTACTGTTATTGTCTGCGCCAAAGTTTCTGCAAATGCCAATAACCTGGCGCGGTCATCTACCGTTAATTCAGTTTTTAATGCTCCAGCCAACGCTCCTCGCAGCCCCCTATCCCAACAACTGCGCTGGTCATGAAGGTACGCACCCCTTCCTGCCATCTTCCCCGAAGGATCAATCATGATGCCCTCAGGGGTGCGTACAATACGAATTAAATTTCTTTTTGAAAGTATTTCTCTGCACCCTACACAGGTTCGCAGTGGAATATGCTTTCGTTTAATGCTCTTTCTTGGCACTTCTTTCTCGTCGCTCGCTAAAGTTCCCAGCTATCCAATTCATCATGTTTATGCTTGCGCTTTACAACCATAACACCACTGTCGGGGTCAAATTCCATTTCGACGGACTTACGCTTCTTGGCAACTTTCTTGCCCTTCTTGCCCTTCTTGCCATCGCCATCTTCCTCTTCGAAATCTGGTTCAATTGGGTCAAGGATTTCAGGACGCAAAGCGAAGAGTTTTGCCAGTCCATTTTCGTCTTCGGCAATCGCAGGTTCAGCCATCGCATCATCGATCAGCTTACTCTCGGGTGTGACTTCGGAAACTTCAGCCGGCGCTTCAACACCTGGCTCAACGACTTCAGCCACGGGTTCAACCTGCTCAACAACTTCTTCAACTACCACAGGAGCTTCAACCACTGGGGCGGCTGCTTCAACAACCGCAGGGCTGACGGGCTCAACCACAACCTCTTCAACCCTGGTTGAGAAGTCCAATGTATTGAGAACTGTCTTTATTTCATCCATCGCCTTCGGGCCGATCGAACCAAGCTTCAAAATAACGTCCGGATCCAACTTGAGCTGCAGCATCAAACTGCCAACTGTATCGTATCCGGCTAATTTCAGCTCATCGTATAACCGGTCAGAGAATGGCAGGTCAACCAGATCCATAGCAAAAGCTGCTTCAGGAAGGGTTGCACGCAGTTCCTTAACCCGGCTGTCTTCCACCCGCTTCTCAGCGTCGCGCCGCCGAATAAGTCCGCGCTCAATCCGGTCTACAAACTGGGCGAGTACCTGGTATTCCTCGGGTGTAACCGGTCGGCCTTCGGACTTCTTTGCCAGAATATTCTCAACCTGCGGGACAATCCCATGTTCCTGCTCTTTCATGAAAGCGTACTCAGGATCACTCTGCAGCTTATGCAGGGCATCGCTTGCACCTTCCGGCAGGCTCTTAATATCAATTCGCCAACCGGTCAGTTTTGCAGCCAGTCGGGCATTTTGTCCATCCCTGCCGATCGCCAGGCTTAGCTGGTCTTCAGGAACAACCACAGTAGCAGTTTTGGTCGCTTTGCTCTGTTCAACCAGATATACACCAGTTACCCGGGCTGGGCTAAGTGCTTTGGAAATATAGATAGCGGGATCTGTATTCCACTCAATCACATCAATTTTTTCGTCATTGAGTTCACGCACAATCGCCTGGATCCGGACGCCGCGAATACCAACACATGCGCCAACA